>JACCDR011255923.1_pt1 | contig 17907 bp, 15 predicted proteins | sample 7446431 | NCBI WGS metagenome assembly JACCDR01 (sample SAMN15323443, study PRJNA562643) | freshwater metagenome | isolation source: river surface water | place: USA:Blue River Watershed | collected 2017-08-17
AAGTATAAAAGGCGCAAGTATAAAAGGCGCAAGTATAAAAGGCGCAAGTATAAAAGGCGCAAGTATAAAAGGCGCAAGTATAAAAGGCGCAAGTATAAAAGGCGCAAGTATAAAATGCGTTAAAGTTATATATTTATTACATATACTAAAAAAACGTATTGAAATGAGGTATATATATCATATTTCTGATTTACATATTGGGCCACAAAGTTATAATAATATTAAGTTTGCTTTTGGGCGACTTATACAACATATGGGGCCTAATATATCTGATTCAGTTTTATTGATAGCCGGAGATATATTTGAAAATAAAACTTTTTTGAAGACCGAGGATTTGTATATATTCTATCATATAATTGATACTTTAGAAGAAAATGCAGTTAAGACACTTATTATACCAGGCAATCATGATTATAATATTAATTCAAAGGTGCTGCATAATAATATAGATATTTTGGTAAAAAATTATAAATATATAAATTGCGTGTCGTCGACCGGGGGTGTAATTGTTAATGGTGTTAATTTTGCTGTATATAGCCCCATAGATAAACAAATACCCGAAAAAAAACAAGGTTATATAAATATTGCTGTATTACATGAACCTATAAATGGGGCGAGATATGATAATGAAGAACTTATTGAATGTTCAAGATTTTGTACTGGTGATTTGAAACATTGGGATTATGTTATGTTAGGAGATATACATAAGCCTCAGTTTTTAAGCCCTCGTATAGCATATAGTGGGTCGTTTGTTCAAAAAAATAAAGGAGAGGGGCTTGAACATGGTTATATTTTATGGGATTTATTAAATCAAAAAGGAGAACATGTTTTTATTCCTTTATTGGAGGTCTATTTGAAATTAGAAGCGGTTGATAATCAATGCAAATTTCCTCATATTTTGGAGCATCAAAAAATTAGATACATCACGCTGATATATAAAAATTGTACATATGAATATTTAAATGATTTGAAGAAAAAGATAGAAAAAAAATACGGTTATATCAACAAAGTTATAGATAAGAATAATTATGCCAAATCAACGGCGATATCATTGAATGGTAAAATAGCCGGAGATGAAAAAAAGGGACTTATAATGAATGTTAATGAAGCTTTGGGGCATTTATTAGACGAACAAAAAGTCGGGGCGGAACTAAAAGAAAAAATCATGAGCAATCATAACAAATTATGTAATGAACGTAAAATAATACATTATACAAATTATACACTTAATTATCTTTGTTGGAATAATGTTTTTTGTTATGGTGAGGATAATTATATTGATTTTAGGACATTTGAAAATGATATAGTTATACTCAACGGCAACAATAAAACAGGTAAATCTTCAATCATTGATATTCTTATTCGTATTCTATTTAATGAAAATTATAGGGGGCATAAAGATGATATCGTCAATAAGTGCGCATCAAAAGGTAGCATAAAATTAAGTTTTAATATTGGGAATGATGAGTATATACTAGAACAAATTATATATAGTAAAAACGCAAAAAAGGTATTACATAGATTATATAAAAATGGTAGTAATATCACACAAGATACGATAAATAATACATATAAATATTTACGTGAAAACATAGGCATAGGAGATTACAAAGATTTTGTTAATATGACTACGGCGCTACAAAATAGAAAATTTTTAGTGGATATGGATAAAAAAGACTTGCTTAGTTTATTTACGAAAATCCTCGATATAGATATATTGTATGATTTAGAAAAAAATATGATGGGAGATATGCGAGTTATTAAACGTATTCAAAAAGAATATGAAAAAGAATTATCGGCGTATAAATCAAAAATAAATTATCATGAGATGGACCAGTTAAAAGATTTATCATTAGAAAATGAACAACTATTGAAGAGATTTAAAAAAGAAGAAAAAACCACGCAGGCAAAACTCCGCGAATTAAATAAAAAATTAATGCCTATACCTGAAGGAGTTAAAATACCCGACGATATTGAAATAGAAGAAATTGACGAAGAGGCGATGCAAAAAAAGATAAATTCTTTGAGAGTCCAAATTGGAATTTTAAATTCTAAAATGGATCAAGCCGACAATAAAAATGAAGTTAAACTCATTACATTAGAGCAATATGAACTCAATAAGGAAAAACTTATGCGGATTTTGACAAAATCTGAAGAAAAAAAAGAATCGTATAGTTGTAATGGGGCGAATGCTATGGGCGATTTTAATTTAGCGGTATTATACAATTTTAAGTTTAATATAAAGTGCGACGAGTGTATTAAGAATGCGAATATTTTAAAAAACGATTTGGGTATTATTGCTGAATTGAACGAAATTAAACAATATAACGAGGAGAATAAAAAATATGAATATCATGAGATGATTAAAAAAATTAATAGAATTAATAAAACCGTTAATGATTTTGAGAAAAAATTAGATAACTATAGACTATATAAAAAATACGCAAAAATACGCGATGCTAAAAAAAACAATGAAAGGTTTATGAATGAAATAAACGATTTGGAGAATAAATTGCGTATAATTAATGAGCGTGTAGAAAAGTCCGATAAATTACGAGAAGATTTAATAAAAAAGATGAGCGCGGCCGAACATAATTTTAATGAGGTTGCGCGGATTGAAGAAAAAATAAAAAACGCGATAGATGAGCGCCAATGGGCGGATATATATCTTAGAGCTATAGAACATAGAGGCGGCATACCTTCTATACTATTGAAAAATATGTGTGAAATTATGACCGAAAGAATAAATTGTATATTGGTATTGATTACTGATTTCACTATAGAAATAAAATACGAAAAAGAGTTTGAAATATACACCGTTGAAGGTAAAAAAATAATACCGGCCGATATGGGTTCCGGTTTTCAAAAATTTATAATTGATTTGATTATGCGCATGGTATTAACAAATTTATCAACGATAAGTAATCCTAATATAATATTTTTGGATGAAGGTTTTGGTTGTTTAGATAAAGAGAACTTTGCTGAGGTAGCTAGAGTTTTAAAAAAACTGCGAGGTAATTTTTCTGCTATGATATTGATAACTCATATACATGAGCTGAAGGCTTATGGTAGTAAAGAAATATTTATATCAAGAGTTGATATAAATAGTAAATTGAAATATGGCGAATTAAATACCGAACAATATAATTTATTGATGAACGAAGAAGCTGCGCCCACATGTATAAGATCGGAACGTATAGTTGATTTAGATGAATCATATGGGCATATATTGATAGAAGAACGCGGAGATAAATATTACTGTAGAGCATGTAGGACTGAAAAAAAAAATATCGTGGGCGCCGTTTCTAAACACATAAATGCAAAAACTTATGAAATAAAACATAAAAAATACATTTTATCATTACCAATCACACATACATAATTTATAAGTTTCATAGTGATATTCGTTTTTGTCATATATATTGTTGTATTCAAGGTTCATATATTCACAATTCGGCATATCGGGGAATATTTCTATATCATTCCACGAACAATCTATATATTTAATATTGGGAAGTTCCGGTAAAACCTTTAAATCATTATAGGGGCAATATAAGTATATTAGTTGTTTATTAAATTTTTCCAATACATATTTATTTTTTTCGTTCATTTCAAGTGCGTTGATGTTTGTTTTTGATATATTTTTTTTGAATTCTTTACACACTGCGCGCATTTCAGTGAGTTTATCAAAATCGCCAATAAAATCAAAAATAGTAGATATACACCACATTTTTATATAAATATTTATACGAATAATTTTATGATAAAAAAAATCAATTTTTATAGTAATATGGTGGAAAATATAAGTATACTATTCAAATAAATTGAGTTTTTGAAATTGTTTTACTATACGCGGGCGATTATAATTTTTTTCTAACTCTAACCAATCTAAAAGTTGCTCATATTTATTTTTGTTGCTGAATGCTTCGTTTTCAATATTATATATAATAATACTTTTTTTTTCATCGGGCGTTAGTTTTTTGTGGAAGAACTCATATGCTTCTAACTGTTTTTCTGTCAATTCTATGTTCTTGTATTTTGCTATCACCGTTTTAGGACCAATTCTTGGGGTTTTGGGTATTTGTTCCCATCCTAAAATTATTGATATTTTAATTAAATCATCTAAAGAAATATCGTGCGTGTTTAACAATTTTTCAAGGTCATATTCAAAAAGTTTCTTTTTATGAATATTTCTTTTTATTACGCGCATAGCTCCAAATGGTATAGCATCGGCATCGGGGGTTAATACGTAATCCATTTTTTTATTTTTTATTAGAGGTATGTAGGTACTCATGGCGCATATTTGTTCGGCTTCATATCCATAAGGGGCTATAAGCCACGGTATGTCTAACATATTGAGCATAAATATAGTATCATCTGTATAAAATCGTTCAAGGCAAAATGCGCGTTTTTCATGTTTGCTAATTTCTGAATGGCATATTTTTATTTCTTCATCGTCCGAAGAAAATAGCTCGTCTTTCTCCTTGAGTTCCTCTTTTAATTTTTTTACCTTCTCTTTGGCTTCTTTTCTTAAGGCCTGTCTTTTTAAAATCTCTAATTCCTTTAATTGAACGTGAAAAGCCTCACCTTCTTTTCTTTTTTGATCATAGTCAAAAATCCAGTATTGATAAGCTCCCGCGGCTTTAAGTTTTAGTATAACTCCTAGCAAAATTGTATTTATGTGCGTAGTTGGGCGGCCGTGGCTATCGACCAAATCGTCGCTCATTTTTTTCATTGAAAGCGCGCCGCGGTATATCTCCGCACGGGCGTCAATGACTATATGCTTGTTTTTCAAATCTTTATATTTTATTTCGCGTTCTGGTAAAAAAACTTTCGTAAAATCTTTGATTCCCATTATATCTATTCTTATATTTTAGCTTTATTAAAATTCATTTTTTTTTTTGAATCGTCTAAATCTATATGGTTTAATATATATAAAAATGTCTTCGGTTGGAAACTATAAAATATATTGTAATGACGAAAATAAATATGTAAGTGGATGGAGCGTTGCGCCCCCAAGTGCTTGTTATAATAACAACGCTCACGATATCAATATAAACAGTGTTCAACTCATACAAACTATTTCTACAGATACCGTTAAGATAAAAGAAGATAGCATTCTTATACCAAGAAATGTGTGGATTAAACATATCGAATTTACAGGAATATATCCTCAAACTAGTCAGGACCAATATTTTACTTTTAAAATACCTATCAGCATGTATTCATTTACGTTTGTCACGGATAATACAAACAAAGGGGATGAATTTACTATAGCCGTTAATCCTGATACACCATTGGGATTAATAACGGAAAATTTAAACGCCGGAGTTACAACATTACATGCGCCCCCTGGATTACTTTTATACGGATGGAACGGTTTTGAATTAAAAATTACAGATGGAACGAATACAGATGATTTAGGTATGATCTTATCTATAGATAAGGATACTGGTATTGTCGAATTTGAGAATAAAACTGAGCATAATTTTTCGTCCAATAATTCAGTCGTAAAAATGACATATTATACTATGAAAAATTTTAAATTTGGGGCTCCTGGGGTACAGCGTTATGGAGACGATATAATAGGAGGGGCTTCACCACCAATAGGGACGGTTGTTAAATTTACATATAATAATAACTCAGCGTCGGGCGACCCAAAAAATTTTATCATGAGTTTGACGTTATTATTTTAAATAAATAACAATATAAAATGTAATAAAGTTAAGATGCAGAGCTCAGACCTATATGGGAAAGTTGAAGAAGGTAATATAGCAAAAAAACATATGACACCGATGATGATAGAAAATGGCGAAAAAATAAAAGAAGAATCATTTATAGAAAAATTTATGTTCGGTGGTATAATTATAACGACTGCTTCTATAGGAGAGGAATACTGTAAAAAATATAACAAAAAGCAGAGAGAGCATATAAAGAATAAAACATATGCGCATAAATCTTTATGTGAATGCCGCGATGAACCTATAGGTCTAATGTTTTTAACGCTTGATGATTTTTTGGGCAACATAAACCAAGATTATAATGATATGGATAGATATGAATTGTGTTCTGTCATAAGGGCAAACGTGCGAAAATTGATAGAAGAAAGAATGGAGTGGGTTATAGGATATTCAAAGCACGTAATCAGAGATTATTATAACATGAACCCAGCTAAGCTAAAGTATAAATTAAATTTTATTTTAGACGATGGGAAATACGAAATAGCTAAAGAAGGCAAAAAAACTGAAGGGGGGCTTTTATTAAACGGGTTCTTAGAAGAATTAGAATTCTATACATACGAGCTAGCCCCGCGGTTGAAAGACCGTATAGGTATTATTTGTCAAGTATTGGGTCCAAATGGCTTACCGTGTAATAAAAAATGGCTCCAAATAGACGTCGGTATTTCTGTAGTCGGGAAGCGTTTTTTAGGAGAACGTCTAGGAGAAACTTGCGCTCGTCAATTGAATACTATAAGAGGAATGTTGCATCCTGATGTTATAAAATTAGCAGAAATCAATAATCGTATTTATTATGGTAGCATACCAAATGTTTGCGGTTATGAAGGGCATGAAATATATATATTGGAAGTTTTATATCCTGACCAAATAACCATGTTAGACGAGAGGCCCCTAGATATGAGTTTTTGTATGTGCGCTGAGCGTTATGCTATGATAGAAAATATAATGTGTGATGATAAATAAATTCAATATATAATTCAATATATGATTCAATATATGATTCAATATATGATTCAATATATGATTCAATATATTTATCTATTGTACTATTTCTTGGATTATTTCTTGGATTATTTCTTGAATTATTTCTTGAATTATTTCTTGAATTATTTCTTGAATTATTTTTTTTTGTAGGATCGCCGTATGATAAGCATATATTTTTGTTATGAAATGATGTAGATTACACGAATCGCCTATTTTTTCTAACGTTGATAATTTTACCATACCATTTTTTGAGCTCAATTTATTCCCGTCTGTAATGATAGATATTTCTGCCCAAAGTGTTAAAAAAATGGGTTGCCATCCGAAGTTTTGGGTATTTGAAAATAGCAACGTGTGTTTTCATTAATATATAACTGATTGTTTTGTGAAAATTTACGTATGTTTGCGTAAGCGTAGCTGGACCATAAACTTTTATAAAAAAAAAATCATATTATTTTGGGTGTATATCATTTGTTAGGCGATTTGTAGTGGAATTGATATAACAACACTTCAAACTATCATTTATGGCAAAAGCTAATGACACTAAATGATGGGGCACGAGCATAGACGATTTTTTAAGGTAAAAAAGGTCGTATTTATTTATTTTCTCTAGGTGATCAATCGTTATAGATTGATTACATTTATTTGTTCTTTTCCAAATTTGAAAAAAAATTATCGCAACTTTCCATATATATGCTATATATAGCATATATTATAGTAGATCTGATAGACGATATATGCGTTTATGCCCAACTTTATATCGCGCGTTATGTGGGGCGTCAAATAAATAACAACATATATCAGCGCGGTTAAATTCAACAAAATTTCTCATTCTATCGTCAACCATAATATCAACCTCTGCTTGCTTTGCAGCTTCAATCTTTGACCCGTTAAACCCAACGCTATATACGGGCACGGTAGGAAATCCGTGAGTAGCTATCCATTCTTCGGTCCATTCATTAGGAATTCCCCGTGATGTTATATAACAATGTGGTTCAAATGGTATTTCATCAGGCTGGGTCTTTACCGGAATATCAAGCCAAAATTTTTTGTTTTCACATAAGAGTGTCATTTTTTCTTCTATATCTTTATCAAAGTTCCAAAATTCGGGAACTACATCAATATTAAAAAAAGCCGAATAATGTCCAACAAAATCCGCCAAAACGTCGTCAATATCCAGTGCTATTTTCGGCATATTTAAATACGCATGAATGCGATCATCTCCCTGAGGATAAATTTTATAATATTCTGTTAAAAACCCGGCATTACACATGATATGAGCTGAATGTAAAAGGCCGGTTTCTTTATCATAATCTTCTCCTCGTTTTATGGCCTCCAAATGTCTCTCTAAACTTGCTATGACGCTCATCCATTTCATACCACGACGCCAATTATTTTCGCCGTATTTTTCCGCGCCTAATGTCAAAACGCGGGCATATTGTTCTTGCGAAAACGAAGGTATTAAGTCATAACGTATTTTACCTTTATTGTAGCGTTTGCCGCCGCCGTCGGGTTCAACATTCATTTTTATAAAATTACTCTCTTATAATTTTATATTTAAAGCACGTTGCGAAGGTTTGCTTATATAATTCGTATTATTTTATCTTTATACTATTTTATCTTTATACTATTTTATCTTTATACTATTTTATCTTTTTATATACACAATAATGATATAAATTTATATATTTCTTGTCGGCACTGTCTATATTAGAGTAAAATCTCGCCCTATATTTCTCAAAATCTGGCAACAATGAAGAAAATGATTTATACAATATACGCGTCATCCCATACTTTTTAAATATTTTATCTAAAATATCAATATTAATTAAGGGCTCTTCCGCCATCTCTATAGAACACGGCAATCTAACATCTATTTTTTCAAATCCATTAAATTTATTGCTTTTTTCTTTTAGCTCAATATGATATTTATCGCCAACTATAAAAGGACCATTATTTATTAAATTAAAAGCCGCTGCTCCATCCATGGCGGTAAAAATAAATTCACCGTCCGGCCGCAAAAAATGGGCAATAAACGCACAAATATTTTCCGCGGCGTTTATATCAACTATCATATAATGTAATGCTAAGTTACAAAATATCGCGCCTGGTACCATATCAACACGAGCCGCGTTTTTTTTCCACGGCGCATTTAAATCCATGTGTAAGACGCTCAATTCGCATCCATTCATTTTTTCATCGGCAATATTTATATCCGAGCTGGGCTCATCAATATGTATTTTTCGCATAATTGTATATTTGCGCTGTATGATCTCTTCAATAGCGTTCATATCTATTTCTAACATCAATAATTTTTTTACACCGGCGGATATATATTTATCCAAATCTTGTCCCTTACCGCTGGCTAAATCCATAACGGCCCGGGCATTATGCCGCTGAATCAGTATTTTTTTAACATAATTATTGAATTTGCGAACGGCAAAATATTTATCATCGCTTTTTTGAAAATAAAAATTTTTAGTCAAAATGCTGTATGATTCTATCAAATCGGCAAAATGAAGCGGGTTTAACGCCGATTGAAGCGTTTGTTCGGCAACTTTGTAATTATTACCGTAACTATGTCCTGCCACAACTTCGGTCATTCTATCTTCGCGTATTCTATGAAATTTCCATTTGTTTGTATTGTCGCCGCCCTCGTAACTTAATTCAACAACACACCATTTAGGTAAATCGCGTGGGGCATTGACCCAACTGTAAAATCGCCCCAATGAACACTCAAACGGCACAGGAAAATATTTCTGCGTAATTTTCCCATCATTTAATTTGACCACTGGAGCAACGAGCTCACGGTAATTTTTCGGCAATGAAAACCCATATTGTTTCCACGCTAATTTATCCATCCCAACAAATAAATTTATTTCGGCGCCCTTCATATATAGAAAATCTATTGTCAAATGCTCGGGCGGCTTCCATTTTAGATTCTCCGTGGTTTTATAGCCCGGTTTCTCCCCATCTCGTGTAAATATGAGGCCATCAATACTATAAGGGCGCTTTTCTTTATATGCGCCCATTATTTCTTTTTGATATGTAGCGATCGTGAGCTGTCTATATTTTTTTACTTTTATTGTTGGTTGTTCCCGTATTGAGCACATTTTTTCTAATCTTTTACTAAACTCCGCGGAGGTCATATCCGCGTCATTATACTCCAGTACATCAAATATATATAATATATCTCCAACTAATTCGCAATCAAATATGCCGACCGGATAATTTATATCGGGCAAAATTATTTCACCCGCCGACGTAACATATTTTGCTATATTATTTTTTATGAGCAAAAATGCGCGCTGCCCGTCGGCCTTATCTGTCAAATGATATTTATCTATATTCGGGAGTACGCTTGAAATATAATTAAATTTTGTCAAAGCCGTGGGGTTATTACCTAGTTTTTTAAAACTGCCGGAGTTATGCTTTTTTAGCAGTCTAAAAATTTCATCCATTTCTATATAGTTATTTCTATATTTGTTTTACAAATAATAACAAAAAAAGCTCATAAAAAAGCCTCAAAAAAAGCCTCAAAAAAAGCCTCAAAAAAAAGCCTCAAAATAGAGTCTCAAAATTGACGTTTCCCGCGTCGTCAATGGGTAGCTTTATTTCGTCATTTTTCATTCTAGAAATGCTCCATTTGAATCCATAGTTATATTTTTCTTTAAATTCTTCCAACAAGGAGCATATGAAAAGTAATATATCTATTTTATTAATGAATTCCGCCGGCTTTATTAAAGCGCTAACATCTGAAGAGCATTCAAATTTTCCGCTTTGATAAAAGCTACTGGCAACACTACCATTGTTGGCTACGGTTATACAATCTTCAAATGAGTACTTATTTACATAATTTGAAATGCCGTTATTTAAGCTCGTCGCAGATATAAAAGGATAATCTCCGGGTTCCATTTCTTTTAATTTACCGCCGCCGCGTTTGATAGTAAATAACTCCCCTAGTTTGAATAATCTATAGCGCGTCCTCATCGGGCGAGGTAGCCATAGATTAGCCGCCTTTTTATCAATATAATGTCTGTATTCTAATTTTTTCATATCAAATTTTCTCATATCAAATATATCGCCATTATAATTTAAACTTATATTAAACCAATCATCTTCTAATCTTATTTGAGCATAGGCTGAGCCTTCAAAGATTTCGGATATTATATTTTGATATTTTTTATCAAATTCTGGGCCGCGTATTAATCCAATTTGTTTTTTTAGAATAATACCGTCGTCTCTGTAGTCTATCTTTTTAATGCGGTGGGTAGAAAAGTTGTTTGCGGATTTTTCTATAATAATTATGCCGCTATGAACGATCGCATTAGGATAAAATAATTTAGGATTGCACACGATCAAACATCTAATTAGGCCCATTTCCATTATTATTTTTTTGTACTTATTATTTTTTTTATTTGAGTTGAGTTTTGCTATAGGTATAATTGCGGTAATTATACCGCCTTCTCCTACGCTTTCTAGTTGCTTAATAATAAATTGTAATTCATTTTCGGCGCCTTTTATGCCATATGGTGGATTTATAGCAGATTTAGTTGCTTTAAAGTCATATTCAAAACAATCCCCTTTAATGATTTTATTTTTATCTAAATCAACATCTCTGAGTATCATATTACATTTCAATAATGAGTATAATTTGTTTTGATATTCACATGCAATAAAATTACAATTTTTATCATTTATGGCCTCTATCACAAAGCTGCCCGTTCCGCTACATAAATCTAAAAATATATCATTTGGTTTTAGATCTAGAGCCCTTATCATTAATTTTACTATATGAGGGGGCGTCAAGACTATACCTTGGCTATTTCCATCCGTGTTATTATATCGCACAAACTCACTATAAAATTGATTAAGGAGATCGGACTTTTTACTAGCATGACTCAAAATTTCTCCTACCATTTTTATGATATGGTAAAAATGTTCATTATTCTTATCGTTACGTAAAAATTCAAATACGCTTACATCTATATCAAAATCTTGTAAGCTTTGTTTGATTATATCATATATATATTTTTTTGTGTCGTAAAATTCAATGATTTTACAAAAACTGGCTTTTTTTAAAGATATTAGAATACATGCTATGAAAAAACTCTTATCTCCGTCGCTTATTTTCGTATGGCATCTTATATAGTCGTGTATTCTATGTATATTTTTTTCCATATTTTCTCTTTGATTAATCTCTGATTTTATATTTAAAGCGCGGTATCTTCGCACGTTTCATAGTTTATGAATCCCGGATAGTATTCTTCAATTGGAGCATTCAATAAATCGCGCACATTGTAATGGAGCCCGAAATCACCACCCCAATCCCAAGAATCTCCACGTAAAAATATATTTTCTTTTTCAACTTCGTATGAGCGCACGCATATATCATCAGAAAACGACGACATCGCCAATACTTCGCACGTTTCCGCATCTAATAAGACTAAATTTACGGATAAAATATTTGTGGCTATTATGTAACGACCATCTATGTAAAAAAATTCTATTACAAATATATCGTCGGATTTTCCGTAGCGTTTATGGGGCCATTTCATCAATGTGTGGGCTAAAAGCCCGTCTTGATATATTGCGGCATAATCAGATCTAATCATACGGGCCTCAAAATGGGGCGGCATTTTTATAAAATATATATTTATATTATTTTATCTTTAACGTGATATTTCACGGGCGTGAATAAGTAATTAATGCCCCGTTTTCGTGAAAATATACACCATGAATAGGGTATTGCTCCGTGGGTTCATAAAAATCAATATGTCTAATTTTGAAAACTTCTATTGTTTCAATATATTGAAGTAATCTATATGCTTCTTCATCGCTGAGGTCATTTATTTTATTATGTTGATAAGCGCAAAAGTCCGCATAATGTATAAAACTCCCCCCAAAATATTTAAAATCATCATTATGAATACCTATTTTTTTTCTCAACGTTGTGCGTATATTTTCCATATTATGGTATATTTTTGTTTATCTTTTATAGACGATATCATAAAAAAATTACAAAAAAAAAATTATGAAAAATAACTATTATTTGATATTATAGTCATCCATATAGAAAGCTGTTTTTCGTGATCTGCGTAAGCTGGGTCGTCTATCATCTGATTAATAGATCCTTCTATAATTCTTCTCCTAAACCATGGCTGCTCTCTATATATTTCCATATTTTTAAATAGAAAACTAAGAAAGCATATTTTCATAAAAACATGCTTTTCACCATGGCTATTCTCAATCATGTCCATGAACCATAAAACAGTGCTCATAAATTCATCGAGTGAATAATTCCATAATAATGAATATAAGGTCCTGGCAACATATAAATGATTTAAAAAGTCATTCACGGAGTCATTTGTCTCCCTATAATTGACGTTATCTATCACTAAATTATATTTAAATTCATTGAATGATTCAAGAGTTCTTATATCAACCTCAATATCCTTTTCTTCTCTCACATAAACTCTAGAAATATATATTTGTTGAATGTCTCGTATATTTATTATTTTTTCACGAAGTTTAGCTAGATTATTCATTATTTCTAAATATTCGCCGTCTTTGAACGCGCGGGCATTATTAAATAATATTTCTTGAATATTTTGCAACTCATCCATGACTATGTTTAATACGACGTGTAAATATGTATTATTATATTTATATATACAAAAATCAATTTTTATCTGGGGCGTTCTTTGGACGGTGATGCCGCTACTACAAAAAATATATAGTGGTATATCTTTAAAAAAAAAGATTTTGAATGGTCTAACCATTCCGTTTTGGTATTACGCACCTCTCGCAAAGATCCATAATAATCTCGTCCAAAACTAATCCTCCCGGGCTCTTATTTCTAAGCGCACCCAGCAGAATTTAAGATTTTACAAGAACTCATAAAGATTTCAATATGTATTGAAGACCTTTAAGGGTTTTTGTATCAGATATATTGACCCAATTATGCCCATAACAAGCATTTTCTCCTATGTCAAAATCTTCTGATTCCCATGCGCCGGACCCATTATTTTTCCAACTAGATAATGAGGTTTTCAATACAAAGTTATATACGTGATTTCCATTTTTCTGAATAGAATGTATATATTTTATATATTGAAATTTAGATTTGTTCTTCATCAAATCCATGCCCGTTTCCTCTTTAAACTCTCTACACGCGCCATCAAAAAGAGTTTTGTCGCTTTTGTCCAAACTTCCACCCGGAAACATAAGATATCCACCTAAAGTGGCCGATCTTTTTTGAACCAAAACTTTACTTTCATCAGAATTGAGCAAAACAATCCCTACAATGATTTTTTTAGCATTAGAAATTACACTTCTAGCGTCATTAAAATCATCGCTTTTCTTCTTCTCCACTGCGACCGTTTTGCTCGTTGAAGTCTTTACTGGCGCTGAAAAAGTCGTGTTAGGGCAATCTCTAGTCCTGTGATCATTAAACATGCCACAAGATCTACACATATGATTACTATCCCGGGGGCAGTAATCACATTTTAATACACACCTGGGCCCTAAGCCATCACAATCCGATGACCGATGTACGTTTTTTGCGCCGCATTTTCCACAATTATGACTTTTACCCGAAGGGCAAATACCGCAATTGAAAACACAGAAATTCATTTTTTGTTAGTGTAAAGTAATAACTAGGACCATAAAAATCAATTTTTCTTATTTATAGCCGTAATAATCTTTTTTTTCATCAATAGGCATGAACATCTTAAAAACTCCAATAGTATATATATGGCCGAAACATCGCGCAGCTCAATTTTATACCATTTCAAAAAATATATAGTGGTATATATTTAAAACGAATTACGGCGCCCATGGCTTATATATTAGATAATAAAAAAGCGTTAGGTTCTTATGTTATACCGGCCGGCACTACACCCGCCGTGAATTCATTAATTGATACGCAAATTATGGCAGAATTTTCTATAGGCCCCGACGATTCAAAAAAATATATTTTTCCTGAAGAAAAAGCGCCCGGCGCGGGATATATATTAGAAGATGTAAAAGGCGACGGTAATTTATCATGGGTATTGCCTAGCGGTGGCGGCGGAGGGGGCGGCGATCCTTCATTCAATTTCAAGCGTATAACGGACGGAGGATTGAATTATATTCTAGGGCCCGCCGATTATGCTATAGAAATAGTTAGTGATACGTATAATTTCATAACATTACCTCTAGCCGCGGGTTTAGGAGGACGCGTATATTTTGTCAGCAGAGCCTCGGATAATAACACCCTGAAAATAACAACACAGGGCGCTGATACTATTGATGGGGGCGCTCAGTATAAATATTTACGTAAATATACACATATGTCAGTCATGTCAAATGATGTTAATATGTGGTATATTATTTAGTTAAGCCCAAAATATTCCAACTTATACGAAATATAGTTAATTTGGTGTCGGATTGATCGCCAAACCTATTATCTTGTACGATATTTAACTTAATTTTTACAATATCGCTAAGATTATGAACAATATGACCGCGCATTTGTATATAATCATGATTCCCGCTATCAGGTTGATTGTTAGCAAAAAAAGACGGTTCATAGGGTGTCGTCCCATCAACACGCACAATAGTACATCTAATCTCGCGTTGATTAGAAAAATTAGTGCCGTCAGATTTTGTCATTTTATATTGTATAAATATATCGTGTAAAAATGTTAAGTCTTTCAATATCATAGCATCTTTATTATCGGGGTAAATTATTTCGTCTATTGGTCTTATTAAATTGAACGTCCCGCTATTTAGATAAATATTAGGGCTAAACCATACGGTGCCCGGTGAAATATCTGGCCCTATAGGTATATTGTATTCTATATTAGTATTTCCACTATTTCTAATAAATGCCGCCGAACTATATAACATAATAGCTTCCCCCGTAAAGTCAGCAAAGTTAAAAAAATCCGGATATGGTAAATCTTCACTAGAAAATAAATTTGCATCATCCATTTGACGCTATATTTACTTTTTTTATATTTAAATACAAAATAAAAATATAGAACCATAATAGATATATATATAAAATGTCAGTTTTTAATGATTTACAAGTTGTTAGTAATTTTTATGGTGTGACTATAGATAAAGGCGATATTATAGTAAACGATGGTATAAAAAACGCAAATTTACCGGCGGGTACTGATGGTTATGTATTAACCGCCGATTCTACACAAACATTAGGTATAAAATGGGCACCGTCTGCGGGGGGCGGTGGTGGCGGAAGCTTAACTAGCACACAAAAAATATTATCCGCGGCGTTTTCTACAAATAGCACTTCGCCGGTTATATTAAATGATTTTACACATACTCCCACTATGGGCAATCATTTAATATTATTAAATTTTACATATTCTATATCGCGTATAAACCAAACATTGACGATAGGATTATATAAAAATGGTACATTAATATCGGATTCAATACGCGCTTTACAAACGGGCGGCTCCAATATAACACTCTCTTTTTCAAGTAATTTTTATACATCATTTTCTGGCGCCGATATTTTAACCGTTCGCGTTTATAGTAGTTCAACGACGGCAGTTGTTAATATCCTATACGGATCAATTATATATTCAAAAACCGATAATATAAGTCAAGTATATAACGGGGTCGTGTTCTTAACGAATTCTACTACTCCTAATGAAATCGCCGATATCAATAGTACTATTACGGCAACGGGTAATTATATTGTTATGATAAATTTTGTATATGGGTTATCAAAATTGAATAGAAATTTTACCGTGGGTATATACATAAATGGTTCATTAGTCGGAAATACTTTGCGCGTTATTCACCCGCCCGCAAATCTCCGAGAGGTTTTCCAACAAAATTTTATAATATCTGCTATAAATACCGATATTGTTAGTGTTCGTGTATTTGTATCTAACGTAGATACAACTTTATCTATATACGAAAGAAATGTTATTTTAATTTCAACATAATATGTATAATTTAATATACATTGTATAAATGGCTAGTTATGTTTATAATCAATCTGATTTTTTAAATGCTGTACAGGTTGATATATCGGCTCTACAAGCAGCTATTCAAGCATCAAGTATAAGTTCAGCATCAATATTATATATAAATGTTGTGGGTGCAGTCTATACATTATATTTTAGCGGAACATTAAGCGGTCCAGATCAAACAACTTTAACAGGTATAATAAATAATTATACTTATACTACGATTGAAGAAATAGCTGTATCAAATACTTCAACAACTAGTTTTTCTAATAAAAATTTACTGACTGACACGAATTTTTTTATTGATCCGACGACGAATTCAAAAAGAATAGGATTTTCGGCAGTAAATAACACCACATCTACGACACTTACATTATCAAGCGCTGTTTCTACCAACAAAACTATTTCTTTTCCTGATATAACTGATACAGTTACAACTTTGATAGCAACACAAACTTTAACAAATAAAACTTTTACGAGACCTGTGATAAACGGCGCGGGTTCTACTACGGCTACTACGGCTACACTTTATTCAAATCCTTCTTCGACAACATTTAGTGGTTCAAATAATTACTTTTTTAATTACTTTAATACTCCCACATCAACGGGTTCTACAACAGGTTCGGCATATACGCTCTATATAAATGGAGCACCATCAAACGCAACAACACCATTTTCATTATATGTAAATGCTGGAAAAACGTATATAGGAGGTATTTTGCAAATACCTACCGGGGCATCTGCTGGTTATATTTTGACTAGCGATGCTACAGGAAATACGACGTGGTCTAGTCCGGGTTCCGTATCTATGAATTTTGGCGACGGGTCGGCATCAGCTCCAGGTATAAATTTTACAAATGAAACGAGCACCGGTTTTTATCGTCCAGGTAATGGTCAAATTGGAGTGGCTCTTTCTGGAGTTAATTACGTAACATTTTCTATCACAAACACCGCATTTTTAGCAACTACGGCGGCAACTTCTTCAACAACGGGCGCCATAGTAAATTCGGGCGGTATAGGAATAGCAAGAAATATATGGGCCGGTTCGTCTTTTTCAAATACGGTCAATGGATTAAATGGGGCGGTTTTTAATATACCGGCGCTCACATTCACCGATTCTTCAACAGCGGCGGCGGGCACGGCGACAACAAACAATATATGGGCAGTGGTCCAACCCACGATTGCGGCAACTAATACCA
>JACCDR010014327.1_pt1 | contig 17905 bp, 24 predicted proteins | sample 7446431 | NCBI WGS metagenome assembly JACCDR01 (sample SAMN15323443, study PRJNA562643) | freshwater metagenome | isolation source: river surface water | place: USA:Blue River Watershed | collected 2017-08-17
CCAAGTGGTTGATTCATAAGGGGTTATAAGAAACAATCCGATATTGGGTTACACTTACACGCGCTAAGTTCGGAACTATCACACACACTGTTGATGTGTCTACTCACGCAAAGCCTATAAATATAGGTACTTCAGCACGTTTGTTTCTAATGTGGTGTGTGTGATGTTGCTATTATATTCATGTGTTATTATTTAATGTGTCTACTGTATAACCATGCAGCTATCGTTACGCTTGCATTGATAGGCGCTGTCTATCTATCATCGAGCGCGCACCGATAGATACAAATCATTGGACGGCGGCGATACACATACGATAATGCGCTTTGAATAGGGCGAACATAGGAGGGCGAAGCGATGGACCGGACGACGGCGCGGCTACTGGCGCGACTGATCTGTCTAGCGAGCATCGCGCTTGTGCTGTTGATTGGGTCTTGCTTGTTCACTGCATGCGCGTTGATGCCAACGCCAACGGTGGAGTGCAAGACAACGTGGAGGGGTGATTGTGAGCAACCATTGTTTAAGGAGTGATTCAACATGAGCAGACTTCGTGAAATTCTCAGCGCTGCGAATGCAGCCGCCGACTACAGCAATCCTGCTTTGCGCGAACAAGCGGAGCAGATCGATATCAACGCGCTTGAAGCGATTGTTGAGAAGACTGCAAGCCGCGCAATTGTTCTAGCGCACGCGCTTGATGTTCTCAAGGAGGGCGATTACGCGCATCCGATGCAGGCGTTTCTGCATGCGGCGGATTGTCCTGCAACTGGTGTTACACTGACTGATTCAGAGTTCTTCGCATGCTTGGGTATTTGGGGACGCTGGTGCGAAGTTGCGAGCCGCGCCAACACTGCAACAGATGTTTCGCCTGATGCTCAACAGCAGATGTTTGACAACAATCATTTTGCGCAGCGTTTCATGCGGGGCGAGTGATGCACTCTAGGCGTTCGCGAGAGCGCCTAGACTGGATCGCAATTCCGCGATTCGTTTTACACTGGAGATTTGCAAACATGGCGAACGACAAGAAAGCCCGCGCGAAGAAGGAACTGAGCAAAGAACGTCAAGCCGCGATGAACGCGCTGAAGAATGCCAGCAGCGATCAGGAAAAGACCGTTGCGCGTCAGAAGCTGCATCTGGTGCGCTTCAAGGAAGTTGCGAGCATTCGCGCCGATGCTTCCATCCGCGCGCTGAAGAACTTGGAAAAGGTCTGCGACACAACGTCATACGCTTGGACGCAGGATCAGTCGGACAAGATCATCAACGCGATTGCTCCGATCTGGAAGCGCATTGAAGACGGCTTGAAGAAGCCCGGCGCGAAGACTGCCAAGCGAGAAAAGTTCACGCTGTAACGCGAATCCCCCTCGCGTTCTTTTGCCCCACCTAAGACGTGGGGCTTTTCTTTTTAGAGGGTTCAATCGATGCCGCGAAAACTGCCGCCTGTTGCGTTTGATTTCAAGGCAGCCAGAAAAGCGCGCAAGTATTCGCAGCAGAAGACCGCTGTACTACTTCACGCAACGCAGCCTTCTATCTCACGTTGGGAGAAAGATGGAACCATGCCAGAAATTTATAAAATGGCGTGGCTGTTGTATTGGCAACTAGAGGATATGAAACATGACGCAGGATCAAACAAACGCGCTGGAAAATCTAAGCCGCGCAAGCGCACGACTGAGAGCCGCACGCGCGGAACTGACGGAAGCGATGCGGGACCACGCGATAGCGTTGACGAAAGCGAGGGAGAAGAGTCCTGATATCTTCTATACAACTACTGCCGCTGAAATGGATTTAGACGATGATTGATGTTCCAGAATATGACGAGGCGATAACGGACGACGGCGCACTATTGCTTGACCGCTTAGTGCGCAGTCTCCACCGTAACGCAGACGGCTTTTTATCTGCTGATGAAAAGCATCCTGATAGCGGCATCGATGAATGGCACAACGCTGTATGTCTTTATATCTATACGGTAGACGAAGGCTCTTACACTCTTAGCACTTATTATGTGTTTGGTGGCTTTGAACCGCATAGCTATGAAGAATGGCGCGATATTGCATTTGAAGCGATTGACGAGTTGAACGCGCAACACAAAGGCGTTACTTGGCATGGTGTTTATGGATGGTCCACAACTACCATTCGTGTGACACCGATTCGCACGGGGGATTTATTCATCGCAATTGATGCGGATGGAGTGCGCGGTGTTCGGATCACATTTGATACCACAAAGGCTAAGTGTGAAACACACGAGAGCTAGAAATTTGAAACGCGGTCAAATCCAGGTATTAGGGTTTGATAGCGAAACGCTTAAAGGTCCGCCGATAACGTTGCAGTTTTTCGGCGGCCCTCACGTTGGCCGATTCAACGGCTGCATATTCATCGGCAAACGTCGCGCTGTTGACGTGTTTCTATCTCAGTTGAAGAAACTGAAGCCCGGCCGTTATCGTATGTACGGCCACAATCTTGAATTCGATATGCTTAGCGCGCTATGGGAACAACGCGCGAAGATGCGTGATGGAAACATTGACTTACGAATAGGCGATTGGGAAATTCACGGCCGCTACAGCAAGCCTGTTTTTGCTGTCTTCGACGATGGTGAACGTTACATTGAATTGGTTGATTCAATGTTGTGGTTTCAAACATCGCTGGAGAAAGCCGGCAATCTTGTTTGTCCTGATCTTCCTAAACTGAAGCGCCCGCAAGGATTGGGCGAAGTTTTATATACACCAAAAGACACCGATTTCGTTGAGTACGCAATGCGCGATGCTGTTGTTGCGTTTCATTTGGGCGTTGCAATCGAAAAGTTTCATGAGGAATTAGACGTTGCTCCGCAAATATCTCTTGCATCAATGGCTGCGGCTGTCTTCCGCCGTCATTACATGCAATCAGATATCTATCAACCGCCGATGCACGAATGGATGGCGGGCGCAGCTGCAAGTTATCACGGTGGAGTGAATCGCGTTCAGCCTAACGCCGCTCCCGCTTGGCATACGAATGTTACTTCGCTTGATTTGTCTAGCGCATATCCGTTTGCTATGCGGCGATTTCCTGCGTTCTCAGATGAAGGCGGATACTCAGCATATCGCGCAACTAATGTTTCTAAGGTAAAACGTGTTGAAGAACTAGGGATATATAACATCTCCGGGCGCGCTGATGATTGCGATTGGCCTGCGTTGTTTGACCACAATTTCAAACCGCTGCAAGGAAGATTTTCGGATACTTGGGTATCAGGTTATGAACTGAACCAAGCATTAGAAAGCGATGAAGTAAGCCTCTCACGTATTCGCGGCTTTTTATATGATCCATCCGGCGAATCTGGTTATTCGCCGTTTGATGCCTTTGTTTCTTTCTTCTATAAAATGAAGTCTGAAGCAAAAGATCCAGTGATGCGATACATGTATAAAATCATGTTGAACGCATTGACTGGCAAATTTATTCAAACCAGCCCGGACTTCACGCTAGTTGACGGGCAGCTTGTGAAAATCAAACGCGCTGGCGGTTTGTATCATCCATTTATTGCCAGCTTGATTACAGGCCATACGCGCAGCGTTATGCATGTACAGGAACACAAGTATGCAGCCCTCCACACAGCAACAGATGGAATTTTCGCTCCCGGACACCTTACAGGCGCAAGCAAAAAGGTACTTGGAGCGTTTGTCGCAGAAGGGTATGGTGACCTCGCTTTGTTTAGAAACAAACTCTATATCTTTTATACCGACGAAGAATCCGATGATACATATCCGTCTCAGGTTTTTGAGGGACGTCATATTCTTAAATGCGCACGTCACGGCTTTCAGGGTAGAGTTGTTGATTTGGAGCAAATGTTAGTTTCAACATTGCGCGAGTACAAAACAAACAAACCGCTCAAGCTGAAAACTGCTATCAAACGCAAGGAAGATCCGAACAAGTTTGTTGTCGAAGGGCGCAGGCTCAAAAATATTTCTGACTTTAAGGTTGTCAATCATGAGTAAACCATTCTCTTACGGGCGCGATCCGAGAGTTGATGAAATTCTCGCGATGGTTTACGAGGGCTCTTTGTCCCGTGAATCTGCGCGCATTGCGTTAACAAACATTGGGCTTGAGCAATTTAGCGAGGACTACGAACATGGCGACGCGATCAAAAGCGAAACGCGGTTCATCACGACGCAGCGCGCGTGAGCGCGGGAGTCGATTTGCTGAACTTCCTGAGTACGACAAAATGAGGCGGCGAAGTCCTGAGAGCGCGCCTCGTTTGTTTGAATGGCTGGTAGACAACGGTTACATTGAAACCGTTCCAACGTATCGGCGCAAAAGCGCCAATCGCCAAGCACGCAGGCGTTAATTGTGTGTATTTGTTTGGAGTAATATCAAATGGCATCGCGAAAGAAAGTTGCAAAGAAGTCTGCGAAGAAGTCTGCGAAGAAGTCTGCGGCAGTTCATTTGCCGGAAGGCTATCGCGTCATTGAACGTTCGCCGAATTGGGATTGTGAGAAAGATCCCGTGATTGAGGGCGTTCGCGGCGAATTGAAACATCGCAGTTTCAAGCGTGACGGCAAGTCGCAGACAACGAATTACGTTGTGATTGAATCTGACAAACTCGGTCCTACAACGGTGTTCGAGTCTGCCGGCTTGCGTGATTTCTTCGAGCAAACGTCAGAGGGTGATACGGTTCGCATCGAATACGTGGAGACTCTGCCGCCCATCAAAAAGGGGCAGCAGGGAATGCGCGTCTTTTCGTGCGCGGTTAAGGAATAAACAAGGACGTTGGTTTCATTTCTATCGCGGAAGGCTCTACCAATTGTGGTAGAGCCGTGGAGGTCCGATGAGTGACGATACATACAAGCGCTGGATTGCAACCATCAAGGCAACAGCGCGCATACAGATGGAGCAAGGCATGCTAGGTGTGCTTGCTGCGAAAACAAACATCCCTGAAGGACGTTTGCGCGATTGGATAGAGAAGAAAACGATTGACGATCTGATGCATGGCGAGTTGACCGCTTTGCACAAAGCCCTATGTCCACCGGAGGAACAAGCGAATGTCGTATCAGAGAGCGAAGAACAGAGAAACGAGGAACTTGCAAAGAGCAATCGCAGCGGCAAGTTCTACACTAGGACGGATAGATTGTCTTCGTTCGATGAAAGCGATTAGAAAAATGCGCAGCGGTTCACCTGACTGGCAGGGAAACGGCTGCGCATGGCGTTATGTTTGCTATCCGCCCGGCGGTAGACCTGAACTCTAACCCTCCATCAATCCCGCTACTGCTCCGCTTAGCGGGCTACCGCCGAATATTGATTCTTCTGCTGCCCCCGCTGCTATCGGATCGTCTGTCATGGCGACCGGTGGCGCGGGGGTTTCTGTTTGTTGCTCTATCTGCTGCCCTAGCGCAACCGGATCAGCTGTGATCGGTGGCGGCGGATTGACAGATGGAAACATTGGCTGCGTATCATCCATCGCGTTGTAGATGCGATTCAAAACACTCTCTGCAATGTGTATTCGTGGAAACGGAATCACGTTACCTCCTTCACCATTTTCATCATCGGCTCCGTTCTGAATCCGCGTTCCTCCATGAAACGTTTCCAGCCCGGATGCCCAACACTGTAAATCAAGTCACATTCGTTATCGCGCGCAATCTTCTCAATTGAAACCCAACCGGGTTCCCATTGGTCGCGCGATCCTGCAACCGTTAAAATGTTCATCGTCTTGCCGTAGCGCGTCGGAACAAATTCAATCAATGCCCATGCGCTTGCAGTCAGTTGAAAGATTTCAAACATGCCGGAATCAATCGCTTCTAACATTTGCTCCCGCGTGAAGAAATCAAACCCCTTGACAAAACAATCGATCAATTCGTCGGGCGTCTGCGGCCCGACGTTGGAACCCCTAACAGTTGTCGCGCCCAATCGTCCTGCGGTGTCAACACTTGCAGCGGGTCCGCTTGCAATTGCTGCCGCGTTCGGCGCGGCGGTCCTGACGTTCTCGGTTGCCATTGTGGAGCACTCCTTACAGCTGCTGACGGTTGCTTTGTATCAATCGGTGCGATGCTTGGAACGCTGATTGCTGGCGCAACCTGCAATTCGCTAACGCCACCGCTTACGTAATCACGCAGGCTGTAGTTCTCAGGTATCGCGCCAACTTGCCGCGCAAATCCATCTAACCTTTCCGCCTGCATCCCAATTTCGTCAAGCCGTTGCGCCCCATATTGCCTAGCAACCTGACGAATATTGAGAGCAATGCGATTGTATTCTTCGCGACTGATCTTGAATTCGTCTGTGTCAGCAACAGCTTTTCCAGCACGCGCAAGCGTTGCAATGATTGTTCCTATTTCTGATCCAGCGCTGCCTAGTTCAGAAAGACCGTTTAGCAATCCGTTTGGATCTTCCTTAAACAGTCCGCCAAGACTGGAGGAAATGAGTTCAGTCAAAACAGACTTACTAAAAGGTTTGTTTGGATCGAACGTAGGATCAGCAACCAACTGCAAGACGCGTTCAGCGCGGGCGTCTGTGTCACGTACTTGCGAAATCAACGTTGAATACTGATCGCGCAGCGCTGGCGCAGCGCTTGTGATAAGACCGCGCTGCGTGTTGAACTGCGCCGCTTGCTCAGCCTTGCGCGCTTGAATGTCCGCATTCATAACGCCGCGCGCTGTCTCATGCGCTTGCATGATTAGATCGCGCCCGCGTTCATCGCCTGATTGCAGCATCTGCCAACCTACCGCAGCAGTGTTGCGCGCGTCTTTCAAGATACGTGCTTCGTCCGGGTCTGCAATTTCAAGTTCCTGCGATAGCGTGCTGTCGATGTTTTGATACTCTGCGCGCGTGTTGTATGTATCGCGCGCAACGCGATCTAAGTAACTTTCCTTTCCACGTTTTGCGAGAATGCCTGCGCCTAGTCCTGCAAGCAATCCGATAGGACCGCCAATCGCCGCGCCTCCAGCTGCGTATAACAAGCCGGCTTGCAGCGGTGATAGACCTTGCGGCTGCGGTCGCGGATACGCTTTGTTACGATCCGCTTGCACTGTGATTTCTTCAGCCATTTGATTAACTCCCGATCAGCCCGAAACTTGTATCAAAGTTCCAAGCGTTGCTACGACCATAACCGGAACTCTGCGATGTTTGTTCGCCGAACGCTTTCGCAAGAGACTGCGCCGTTGTAAGCGTTGTTGGACCGCCGAGTATTTGCGACAGCTGTCCATACGCTCCAAGTTCAGCATTGTTTCCGCGTTCGAGAACATCTAACAATGACGGCAACGCACCTAATCCAGTTGACGCGGCGTTGAGTGAATTGGTTGCAATTGATTGTGCAACCGCGTCACGGCTCGCAATGTCTCCCGCACGTAACGCCGTTGCGCCTTGAGTGAATACGCGCGCAGCGCTTTCCGCTGCCAATCCTTGCGCAACGCCTTGTCTACCGCCGCCAAATGTTCCACCGGCAACGCTGCGCGACGTGATAGCTGGATTAAGTTCTTCACGGAATAATCTCCCAGTGTCTTGCTGCAACTGTGAGATTTGATCCTCAAGGACTGGATTGTTTGCGCTTAGTCTATCCTCAAGATATGCAGACCCCGCATCGCCGCCAAGTTGTTCAAGGAACTGATTGCCTCCTGTAAATAACTGTTGCGCTGCTGTACGCAGCTGACCAGCATTCGCAGCCGCTCCACCGGCAGCAGTAGACGCATTGCCGTACAACTGCGCGAAAATGTCTCCTTGGAAAACATCTTGCGTTGACGTTGACGCCTGCTGTGATCCACTGTAACCGTATGACGTGGATTGCTGTTGCTGATAGCTTTTGCTTCGACCGCCACCTAATGAGCCCGACATTGTTACATTCTCCTAAGAGACAAAAAGCCTTTTAACACCGATGTTCCGCCAGCGTCCGCAGTGTTCTGCGCCCATGCAATCGCGATGCTGCCGCTGCTACCAACTTCTAACAATCCATCAATCTTTACCCATTGATCGTTTGTTGACTGAAACACTGCATACACAACGTTATTCGCTTGCGCGCTTGGATCAACAAACGAGGAATCCGCATACATGTTTCCAGTTGTCGCGGTTGTCCGCTGCAATGCTCCATTCTTGTAATAGCGAACGTTCGCGCCGTCATAAGTAATTTCAAAAACGTCTGTTACAACAAATGTTCCTAAGTCCTGAACACTTCCACCGCTCTCAAAAATATAACAATGGTTATCGTTATTGAAGAAGAACGACCGCGTTATGCTTGCATGCAAGCCTTGTGATGTGCTCAGCCCGATTAAGAATCGGAGCGTTGTTGCATTAGGCGAGCAACTAATACGGCTGTTATTAGTAGCGTTATTGGAATAAACAGCGCTATCAAAAGCAACGCCGCCACCAACCTTAGACCAAGTTGAACCAGCAACAGAAGCGTTTCCCGTAGTGGTAAAACCCGTAATCGCTCCACCTGCAAACGCGCCGATTGAATAATCCGCGTTGCCAGCAATCGCGCCTCCAATTGTTTGTAAACCATTGGCGTATCCATTGACCGCAAACGATCCTGTTGCACTACCAGTGTTCACGCGAAATTTGATACCAGCAGCAGCCGCGCCGCCCATTAGCATATATGCAGACAACTTATAATTGCCGGCAGGAACTCCCGTGACAATCAAGTGCGGATCATCTGCTATCGTTACCGTGCTAGTGCGCGTTGTGGTTGCAGTCTTTGCAGCGTTCTTATCCTTTGTTACCCATAACGGCACATTGCCGATACCTTGGGACGTGAGAGTATCGCCAGCCGATTGCGCGCCTGCTCCGAATACAACTGCACCACTAGCGGCGATTGTCCATAACAACGTGCTGTTGAACTTGAACCGGATTTCTCCATCCGTTCCAGTTCCACCGGTTGATATAAGTTCAACATTGCCGCCACCATCGCCATTCTCGCCGCCTTGAATAAATACGCTTCCACGCGGCCCGCCCTCGTTTGTTGAATTTGATCCGCTGATAATCGTTGGACCGCCAGCGCCATCAAAGCTAGTCCCGCCTTGCAACTTCGCAGTTCCACCAACGCCCTCTAATGCGCCTCCACCGAATAACAATAGATCGCCAGCAGCTTGCACGTTGCCAGTGTTTACAGCGGTATTGCCCGCTGAAATTATTAGGTCGATTCCGTCTTTGCCAGGGACTTGTTCATCAGTAGTGAGCGACGCAAGCACAGGACCATCCGCGCCACCGATCAGCAAACCCGGTTGATTTGGAATACCAGCAGCATTAGGAATGTTTGTTCCAAATACCAGTTGCCCGCGAAATGTCAACGTACCATTCGGGCCAACATATGCAACATAGCCCGAATCGAAAAATTCGTTGTACTGTCCACTAAAGTCATGCACAGACTTTGCTAGTGGCACAGTGTAATCATACAAAGAGGAATTTGATTTTTCTAACTTGCGCAGTTCCCCATCCGCATACTGCGCGGAACTTTTTGTCGTCAACGGTTGCTTGACGTATTTGCTAGGAAGCGCCATTAAAACTCCCCGTCATACTCTGCTTCAATGGTGATACGCGTAACGGTCCAAGGCTCCGCTGAAGTGTTGTTGCTCACTTCAACAGAAATAAATCTGCCTGTTATCTCGTATTCGTTACCCTCAACACTCCTTTGCACATACGGACCCCACTGCACACCAGATGAATCATCTGTTGAATTGCGTGCTCCCAATCTAACAAACAAAGTAGAAAGCCCGCTTCCTTTGCCTTCAATGGTAACGCGGCTCGTTACCTTGCGTTGTTCCTGATCGTCGAATGTCAGATCCAAACGTTGCAAAACAGCGTTTACTAGATTTGTTTCTGGTACATCTTCGACATACAACGCCGCGTTTTCCGCTAAGACTACGCGCTGCGTACCGCCTTGCTGTGCTTCGTTCCATACGCTTAGGTCTGAGTCCCAAGGTTGCGAATCATCGTCCCATGCTTGTGACGGCGCAGTGTCTGTTACATATCCAACCGTGCCATACTTCACAGCATTCAAATCGCGCGAAACCCAATTGTCGCGCCGTTCATCCCAAATATGCGCGACCGTTGCAAACTGGCTGCCGGGTTCAGGAACACATACCCACAACTCCCGCGCGTGGTCGTCGTAGATAGTGAACACGTTTTGTGAATTCTCTTCGTCAATGCTATTGCGCAATGTTTGTTTGATACGGTTATCCGCGATGCTGCGAACATTGATACCGTCTGTTACAACAACGTCCTCGTTGCCGACAACAGCCTGCTGCGTACCAATTGTTTTTAACGCATGCGGAGACACCAAACCAGTTGAGCGCACAACAGGACGCACCACAAAGATATTATCCGGTGGCTGTCCTGCGTACTCTACAGCGTGAAACGAAGTAGGTTTATATATCATCAATTGCGTTCCCATCGGCGCACCAGCAACGCAGCGGCCCGGCGTATCAGCAAGAAACGCGGACCCTGCCTCATTGCTCGGCGCTGGTGTCCAAGTATCAGGAACTGCACCCGGTTCAGTTGCGTTGCTCCACAAAATCAGATTGTTAAAAACACCATCGGGGGAATCGATATCTAATGCAAACAAATGAAATCGAAACGCCACGATAAATTTGCACAGCGTTGAAGCTGGAAATCCAGGTAACGGGGTCGCATCGTCGCCGCTATCGCCTGTCCAATACTGCGGAGCGTTCAGCCCGTTTGTAAACACCGGTATCCCGTTTAGCAGTGTGCTTGACCACTGCCACGGATCAGTAATCGCCAGCTGTGACGCAATAGAAACATCATACGAATTGCTTGTTTCCACTGCATAGATGTTGTTGGTTCCAAACAGCAGCCACCAATTCAAATCATTCAGCGTAAAGTTCAGCAGATGATAAGGAACATTCGGAAACGCAGTATAAACAGACCTGCGCCCGCGTATACGCGACGGAAATCCGCGACGCATATGCACGTTCTTAGCAAGCGACAAAACTTGCTCAGATAGTTCTAGCGGCTCTATATCAAGAATATGACCGCCAACGGGGCGCAGGATCTTTTTCATTACTGCGAATCTCCAGCGCATTCAACTTCGATTCGATTCGGTGCGATCATCGCATTGACTTCTGTTCGCACCAGCATCCGCGACGCAACAGGCTCCCGACAATAGCGATTGATTTGCTTCGCTACAGTCGGACCGATTTCAGATTGAATCAGGGAACATCCGCCCGACGCAATCAAACAAACACACAAGATAATGCGTTTCACTTTGTCTCCTTAACGTCTTTGACAATGACGGTTAGATGCTGCGCTGCTATCTCAAAAGCCTTTTCGATACGCGCCAACCGCGTTTCTAGCTTCCAGATAAAATAAGCGCAAATAACAAGCGCTGGCGTACCGCCGCCTTGAATCAACTGCATAACTTCCATCGCTTCCATCGCACTACTCCCGCTTTACTCACCCTGCGCAAAGAAATGAAACTGTGCGTCACTAGCAACGCCTGAGTTGTTCTGTATATTGATTGTCACCGACGTTGCCGTTGCTCCAAACACTGTATTCACGCGGAACCCCGCTACACTCTGATTCTGCAACGTTACTTGAATATTCGGAATTTTTGTAAACCCCGCTGCGGTGTAATCGATTGTGTAACTTCCGCTGCTGTTTGCGTGCGTCACTCCTGTTATGTTCTTGTTGGAAAACGTGTTATTCAAGCACGCGTTGTTTACTCCGCTGTCGAATGTTCCAAAAGCAATGCGCTGATTTCCTTGCTGTGATCCGACTAGATTCAGCTGCGCTTGAGTAGCAGTCAATCCATCAAGCACATTCAACTCCGCAGTAGATAATGTCGCGCCATCCAAAATGTTTAATTCTGTGTGGCTTGCAGACACTTCACCCTCCACGTTAGGAAACGTGTTCTGCAACGTTTCTTTAATAACGTGGAAATGGTCATCGCCTTGTGACTTTGGATCAGATCCGCCAACAGGGTTATTCGGATCTAACTGATGAATGTATGTTGCAGTTTCAAGACCCATTAGTAGCTACTCAGAAAAGAAACATTGTAAGCATTCGCAGATTGTCCGCCGCCTAGCTTCTTTTTCATTTTGCGGTTGATATCGCGAATGAGGCTTTGAACACTTTGAAACATCGCACTAGCCAACTCTAAGTTTCTAGCGCGCTTAAACAAATAGACTTGCGCTGCTTCGATGTACAGTTGCGGACAATCATTCAACAGATTGTTTGTATCTGCGTCTTCCTCCAATGCAGCAGGCATGCCAAAGTAATTCAACTTAAATTCGGCGTCTTCTGGCGGAACACTAGCAAACAGAATTGTTGCATCACGCATGCAATACGCAACAGGATCGGCAATGTTTCTATACTGCGCGATCAATGTTTCGTCTACTTGTTTAAGCGGACAGTTGTTATAAAGAACTGTACGCATCAATGTGACTTTCGACGGCAACGTGTAGATCGCTTCTACAACGCGATCATCTTCATCAATCGCTGCCTCTAAGAAATATCCTTCAAGCGACACAGCAATGAGCGCTTCACCTTGCGCGATGAAACGCTCTATCACTTCGTTTGCATAGTCTTCGCGATGCGAGTCGCCACGAATGGCTGTTTTTAATTCGGAATAATTCATTTCAAGATCACTCCATTTTTCACAACGCCGCGAACAACCCTACCAACACGGTACGGTTCCGAGAATGCAGATTTCTCGAAACGATCCCAAGCGGCGCGTTGTGCATCTGGATCGTTGAAGTTTGCTAGATCAGGATACAGCTTGCGCAACGCAAAGAAATCTTGTTCAGGGATTCTCATTGTGTGTCGCGCAAACGGAGCATGTTTATGCCCCTCGTTTCCGTCTCTTACTCGCTTCACTGATTCAAAGACAACGCGCCGATTGGGATGCATGACTCAGACTCCTTTAAGCTACGACTGCAACAGTCGGATCAATGTCGCCGATATTGAAGTTGGCGCGTTCGAGATACGCTTTCAACGTCCAATCAACTGCATTGACTTTCCGCTGCGAGTGACCGACTTTGCCAAGCGGTTTCACTTGCCAACCGCTGAGCAAGCCGAGTTTCCAGAAACGCGGATCTAATCCGTAAACGTTTGCAACCTGCGGATCGGGATCAGTACCAATCGACAGATAGGTCTGCTGCAAACGATTCGGAACAATCTGCATCAACGTTCCAAAATCCGTTTTGAACGTATCGATGTATCCCTGCGAAATCTGCGCAACGCCTGCGCCCGTACCATTCACATTTGCCGTTGGCGCTGCCGCAAACGGAGTTGTGAACAAATACGAGGCCAGCGACTTCGTAACATCTGGAACGCTCATCAGTACGGAAGGATTCCCGCCCAACTTATAAACATTCGAGATTTGTGTACGAATCATTGTCCAAGTGAGCCCGCGCTCACCGCCTGCAACTTGCGCCGCTACCAACTTTGTACCGGTGTTGAACCCGGTTGCAGTTCCGCCCGTTCCAAGGTCTTTGTTGGTAGTAATCCACGCGCCGAGTCCTGCACTCTGACCGGCAACGTTGTCGCCATTGTCCATCACGGACGCCTGACCAGTGCAACAGATTGCTTCCACGTCGCGGCGCAATTCAATCATGCGTTGTGACGTTTGATAACCCATTTCACTGCTGCGACCAATCACGGTCACATCTTCAGATCGATCCGTAACAAACACTGGTTTGTCTGATAACTGAGCATGGTTGCCAACACGCTTTGCGTTTGCAACCGTTGCCTTGTTATCCGTACTCACAAGGTCAGACCCTGAAATACGTTTGTTGGTGATATCGGGCGCGGCCAACTTGTCTTCAGTCCATTCCGTGTAACCGTTGTCCATTCCTTCCGTTCCAATCATGTCGAGAAAAACGGTTGGAATATCGCTGATATCAAAAATTTGATCCAAAACGTCTTCACGGACTAATCCGCCCGCTGTAACGTCTTTCAGATCATCCAAATCAAGATAATCTCCTGGCGCAGCCATGTTTCATTTACTCCGATTGGTTGAATAAAGCAGCAAGACGCTGATTCGTATTCGGAACCATTCCATCCCTGCGATTTTGGTTTGATTGCATCGGACGCGCGGCCGGTTTCTTTGCCTTAGCGCTAGAGCGTTGCCCCTTGCTATCAGGGGTCGTCACTTTCGCTAATGCCGCCTGAATCCGCTTATCTCGCAGATACATATCCCTGATGAACTTGATTGCACGATGGTCATGCACTGAAGCCATGAAAGTTTCGTCGAAACCCCATCGCTTTGTGAAATCAACCATTCCTTGCAAGTCTTCACCAGCCCGTTTTTCGTCGCGCCATTCTGGAATGTGTTCCAGCGTCATTTTCCGCTGAAACGCCATGTTTGTTTCATGACGCTTGCGGATCTTGTCAACGATTGCGGGATTGATGTGTTCCTTTGGGATCATCGCTACGAGTTCGCGAATCTCAGTTTGCGAACGAAGCAATTCGCCCTCCACCTGCATGCGGCGGCTCTCGAATTGCGTTTCTCGCGTTTCCAAGTCAACAAGTTCTCCAACGCGATCCTTCATTTGTCCGAGGGTAAGCGGCTCCGCTCCATCGGCTAATGGAATTTTCACGTTGTAGATTTGTTCGGGCTTGAACCCTAGCCGCTTGCTCAACACGTCCAACGTTTCCGGCGGTTCAGACGGATCATCAACAACGGGATTCCCGTCATTGTCGATTTCCGTTTCCCCGTCTTCCTCGTTGTTCTTGAACAATTCAGCGAGCGAAACGCGGCGCGGTTCATCTGCGTTTTGCTGTGATTGCTGTTGCTGCTGCTGCTTCTGCCGCCTTTCATTCGGCGACGGTCGCGCAGTTTGCTGATGCAATTGCTGATTGTCTGGTGCGTTTCCATTGCCGTTAGGATTCGCACCCCCTTTGCCGCTAGGCATTTGGGTTTGTTTGCTACTTGTCTCCAAGCGCTGATTTGACGGCTGCATTGACCTCACTCCTAATAAGTTGAATCGCTTTCACTCTTTGCCAAAGGTCTTCACGTTCTTTCGGATCGCGTGAAGCCTGCCATGCTGTAAAACAATTCGCGATTGTTTTATCAAAGCATTCACTCAGCAGCGGATTCGCGTGAAGTTTCTCCGCTGCCCTTTTCCGTTCTTCCGGTGTCATTGGATGCCTCGCTTGCTAATCGTCGTGATTCACTCGCAGCTGTTGCCAGTATTCGGCGAATCTCAACAACTGCATTTGCTGTAATGCTCGCTTCCTGAATCTGCGCGTCAAGCACTGTCTTGTAATAATCAAACTGCGTCTTAACGTCAGTCTGATACTTACTAAGCGCTGTACGCACTTGCTCCAACGCTACAGCTTGATTCAACAGCGCATCCTGTTTAGCTTGCAGCTGCTGATTCTCCAGCGCTTTACGCTTCATCGCCGCCATAGCCTTATCGCTGCGAGGATCGATTTGGAATTTTTCAGGATTGTCAATGTCGTTGACTCGCAGCCATGCATCCAATGCAGCGGAATAAGTTGTAACGTCAACCAAGATTTCCTCCATGCCATTAGCAGCTAGGAACGCTTGACGATCCATCAACCGCTCATAAACAGCGCTTTCACGCGCACGCTCATTGAGAGATTTTCCTAAGTTAACCTCTACAGCATCACGCACAGGCCACTTAGACGGATTTGTTTCTACCCATTTGTTCCCGCGCTTAAATTTGATCGGTTCCTTCCACTGCGTTCGCAATGTTTCGTGCGCAATTAGATACATTGACCGCACCAGCGTATTAGCAATGATGCGCGTCATAAACAACGCCAAAGATTCCATGACGCTATACGCTCTATCCAATCCCTGAGAGCCTACGCGATCATTAAGCTGCATCTGGCCTGTTGCTAAATCTAGCGCTGCGCCGCCTGCCTCACTTCTCACACTTCTGAAATGATCCAAGTTAGCAAGAATGTTTGCTGACGTGTCTGGAACACCAAACGCCATAATCGCCTGTCGCACGTCCTGCACAAGCGTCGGATTGATTCTCACACTGCCATTAGTACGGCCGTCTGTAATATCTTGTTCTTCGCAAACTCCATCCAAATGCGCAGTACGATTTTTATTTGTAGCGTTCAAATTATCCATCAACGCACGAGTAAGCGCCGTTGTTGAATCTTGAACCCATTTGATTTTATCAAACAGCGAAATCCCCATAAACGTATGAGGATTGATAATCGCAACACCGGTTGCGTAGCAAACAACATCCGCCGGCTCGTCTTCTAATATCCACTGATCGCTAAAACAAATTCGGCGCAATTCACTAGCGCCTGTACCGTCATCCATTTTCACATACGCCTCATACCATTCGACTAACTCCTGCGATTTGTCGATTGGCTGATTGTTCAATGTGATATTACGAGGCAGCCGCGCGTCTGAAGCATCTTGATAAGGATTATTCCAACGTCGCAACATTCCTACTTTATTTTTCGGAAATCCGCGCTCAATTAAAGTAGACCGCGCCTCAACATGTCTTTCTGCGCAAAACGGAATGTCTTCTAAATCTTGTCTGTGCCAATCTTTTGGATACAAGAAATTCTCAGGCGCAATAGACTCAACACGAAACTTCCGAGTTACTTTTGTCAGCGTTGCAGAAAGTTTCTGTGACTTTGGATCATACGAATGCACATCCGTTTGACCAATCTGGTCTAGCACTTCGCTAATGACTTCAATGTCAACGTTCTCGCGCCGAATCTCTTGCTTGTGAGTGCGCGTATCAACATAGATTTTCACAACTGCATTACGCAGCTGTAACGCGTCTTTGATTGCGCTTGTCAATTCAATGAAACCATTCTGCCGCTTGAACAGCATTGTTTGCACACAGTCAGACTCTAGGTTTGCTTGTTCTTCGTCTGCTGCGTCATATGAGCAAAACTCTGCAATACGCTTATTCAAAAGCGGTTCAGTCATCAACGCCAAATTGCCTTCAGTCATTGAAGACAAATCGCCTGTAACAATAGAACTACGGCCAACAACTTCATCCCCGCGCGGCCGTTGAAAATAATAATCGTATGACGCCTTACGCGATTGCGCTAGTTCATCGCCAGCGAATCCAACGCAATGCACTAGCATACGTTTCAGATTCGACGTCATTGATTTTTCTTCTTCAGATACGAGATAACGCCATGCCATATTAAATTACTCCGCGATCTGACGCATAAGTGAGAGGTTTCGACGGCCGTTTGATATAGCCTCGTGAACTCTGCATGATTGTCAACGCTTCAGACAATGCCGGATGCGTCAACGTTGGTTCGTCGTTGCTGTCACGATAAGGCGTATACGACATACAGAAATCAGCAAGCGTTTCACGCGCTGCTGACGTAGCATCACAAACATTCAAAAGCGCAGCCGCGCGCCCGTCTTGCATATGTTGCGACGGTGTTGGAACTGAAATCACACCATCACTATCAAGACCAGCAAACAAAGTTGGATCAAGACTAACGCCCGCATGCACAAGCGGGCTTTGCGAATATCGTTTCGCAATAATCTGAACTGCGTCTGTAATGTTACGTTCAAGGAACGTACTCACACCAATGATGAAATTGTCCTGATAAACAACTGCCGCAATTACTTCGTCGCGCATCCCCCATGCAACACGAACAACACGATTGTTCGGTTCCCATTTGCGCGGATCGATTTGCAACAGCCGATTGTATTGACGCGCAAAGATTGCGCCCGTGTTCGATGCGTCTGGATCACAATAAAACTCTTGCCGTGCAAGACTGCGGCTCATTCCTTCTGCTATTTCTTTTTCAACATCCGCCGCTGTAACAATCGGCGATCCATCATTGCGGCAAGTATCATCAATAGTGCGCAGATCCACGAACCAATTAGGGTTTCCTCTAAGCGCTTCATACATTCTCCACGCATGATTTCGACCGCGAAACGTTGTAATAAACCCTGCCCATCCGTTGTTTTCAACTAAGATCGGACGAATGTAATCCCATGCAGCAGGATCACACAACGCGTATTCAGAGAACACAACACCAGCAG
>JACCDR010602638.1_pt1 | contig 17903 bp, 20 predicted proteins | sample 7446431 | NCBI WGS metagenome assembly JACCDR01 (sample SAMN15323443, study PRJNA562643) | freshwater metagenome | isolation source: river surface water | place: USA:Blue River Watershed | collected 2017-08-17
GGAAAGGCTGATGTTGATAATGGACTTTTGTTTCTCGTTGCGCCAAATGAAAGGGAAGTACGAATAGAGGTCGGATACGGACTCGAGCCAGTTGTTACCGACATTGCATCAAATGCTGTTATTGAAGAAATTCTCGTTCCCGCTTTTCAAGGAGGGGATTATAGCGGAGGTATTCGAGACGGTGTTGCGGTCATAGAAGGGCTCGTGAGAAATGATCCATCGGCACTCGAATTTGTTAAATCGAGTCAGGGGTCACAAGTCGACCTCTCTGGTCTTTTCAATATTGTCTTCGTGTTTCTCTTGCAGCTCATACCTGTGATTGTGTACAGCAAGTCATGGTGGCTTGGAGGTGTTGTTGGTCTCGTGCTTGGATTCGTTGTATTTAATTCTCTCATTCCTTCCATCATTGCGGCGGTTATTGGTCTCATCATCGATTATCTTCTTTCAAAAAAATTAGGAGGCAAGCGCCCTTCAGGTTCATCTGGTGTATGGTTTGGAGGTTTAGGAAATCACAAAGGCGGGGGGTTCGGAGGTTTTGGTGGAGGATCGTCGGGCGGAGGAGGTTCGAGCGGCAGGTGGTAAAAATAGCCCTTTACGCGGCTATTTTTGTTATTGACATATACTTCAGTTATGGTATAATTAAAACAGTGTTCGTTTAAACCATAACCTTAACAACAAGGAGTCGTTAGTGATCACCGTAAATCAATCATATACTGAGGTCGGCTTTCCGGAGGTATATCCTCTCGCGTCGCTCGAATTCAAAGACAGGCTCGATGCGTTCGGGCATTTGGCCCAGGTTCATCTGGCTTGGGGAGCCAATATTCTCTCTTGCACCCCGGAAGAGATCAAAGTTCAAAGTCGTGTTCTCAACAAAGTGGACACCACGATCTATAAAGGCCCGGTCGACGAGATGGTTGAGCTCTGCGAGCTCGTGTCGATGTATCAGTGGGCTTCGCAGTTCGACGAAAAGGTCGTGAAGAGTGCCATTGAAGCTCATACTGCGATTGCGCAGAAGCCGAGCATTGCTGGTTCTACCCAAATCCTCTCGATGCTTGCGGGCAATCTCATCGGCATGAGCAAGCTCAAAATCGTTGCGATGCTCTATGGTGGTGTGGAAGAGCCGGCGGACATCGACGTCGGTCTCAGCATGGAGCTCGATGAGCTCATCGCTGCACTCCAGCTCGTGAAGGAAGGGCATGGTTCATTCCGGACTGTTCTCGCCGCGACCGCTGCGTAAGCGGATTGCGTTACAAACTCTCGCCAGTAGGCCTTGTGCCTCTGGCGAGTTTTTTATTTTACAAGTACAGTAGAGTGCGTCCCACACGGAGGCGTCGCATAGTGGTCTAGTGCGCGACCCTGGAAAGGTCGTATATCCTCACGGGTATCAAGAGTTCGAATCTCTTCGCCTCCGCAACGACCGGCAAGAATGTAATAATTGTGTATAAATTTTAATGATTTATGGAAAATATGGAAACATCACAAAAAATTACTTTCGCTAACGAACCAAAACTTTCTGAACACGAAGTGTATCAGAAATTTAATGAGCGAAGAAAAAAGCTTGTTCCTCTAATGAGAGATTTTATAGCTGAACATCCTTTATTTTCTGGTAAAAATGTTGATGTTACTTTTTTACATACAGGTGTTTCTTCTCTTGTAAGCACGATTGAAACATCAGATAAAAAACTTGTTCTAAAAATCCCCCTAAGCGAGCTAAACTCTAGACTTGAAGGTGTATTTTTAAAAGCCTGGGAAGATGTAGGGGTTAAAGTTCCTCACGTTTTAGAAGAAGGTGAGATTGGCGAACATTTTTATGTACTTATGGAATACGTTGATTCTGAAACCGTTAGCAGTAAATATGCTGGTGAAGAATCCCTAGAAAAAAGTGTGTACTACGATTTAGGTAAATTACTTCGACAAATGCACGAAGCTAAAGCGGAGGGGTACAGCAATATAGTTAATAAAAAAAGTGAACCCGAATACTTTAGTGTCACTGAATGGCTCAAAGGGGATGCCAATATGCAGAGACAAGTTGAATATGTAAAAGAACATCAACTTTTGGATGATGAAAAACATGGTTCGATAGAAGATGTTTTTAAAATATTAATTTCTAGTATCGGAGAGAGTAAGGAAAGTGTTTATTGTCATAATGATTTTGGTGGGGGAAACGTTTTTGCCACGGAGCCATTTACAGTATTTGACCCGTGGCCATGTTTTCATCATCCATTTATGGATATATCAAGAAGTCTTATCCAAATTTCAGAAGGAAGTATAGGTGAAGCTGGTGAACAATTTCTTGATGGATATTTTGGAGACGAAGAATATGACAAAAAATTATTTCATGCTTTTTTAGTTTTAAATATAACTGTAAAACTCCCTTATATGCACAAAACTAAAGGAACAAAGAAGATTGAGGGTTTGCAAAGGTATCTAGAACAAACAAAAGACTTGTTAGTGTGATTATCAGCTGCGTTGTTTCAGATTTCCTCGTCGGGATTGTTTTCAAAAAAAGGTTCGAATATCGGGCCGTAGGATAATTTCGCCGCCTATTAAAAAATCCGCACCTAAGTGCGGATTGCCCCATTCAGGCTGCATTCTGAAATTTTTCCAGAGCGCGCTTGAGTTTGTTGATGCCGAGCCGGAACCGACGCCGGGTCATTTCCTTGTGGGGAAGAAGCTCGGTCGGCAAGTGGCTCTGAGCCGACATGTCGAGAGCGACGATTTTCGGTCGTAGCTCGATAGCGGTCGGAACGCTCCCATACATTTTCTTGAGTGCCTTTTTGGCTTTTTTGGAAGTTCGGACAATCTTCTTGAGTTCTTCTCGAGCTCGCCATTCATGGCGCTCGAGTAGGAAGTTTTTCGCTGATTTCACGAGCGGATAGAGCTCGATTACTTCGCGAACTTCGTCACGGGTCATTCCTTTAGGAACTCGGGTAGGACTGAAGAACATGTGGAGGGCTTCTTCGTCAGCCGGTGTGACAACAGCACCTTTTCGTTTGTAATGGTTCATGACCTCATCCTGGTCGTCCTTGAGTGCCTCGTTGATCGATATAATTGCAGGAACTGTCTTTTTCATGAATCTCCTTATTGGATTTGGTTGCAGATCTAGACCTAAGCCTAGCTCTAGAAAGTTGCCTGTCAAATGATGTTATAATATCCCCATGACCCGCATCCCTCCTCAACTCGTAGTCGGAACGTATTACAGACTAGGCTCAAAGACATTTTGGCTTACTCTGGCAGAACGAATATCTGCATCGGTAGCGCTTCTTGTTATTGGATCGGTGTTGGCTGTCACTCTTCGTCTCGGTATCGTTCCCGAGGAAGTGAAAGGATTGGTCGCTCTCGCGGTTATCGTATTTTTCGCACTCTTTTTCCTCTCTCTTTTCATCGTCACGTTTGCTACATGGCTTACCTACACTCATCACACGTTTTCACTCGATGACGATGCGCTGAGAATTAAGAGAGGGGTTTTTACAAAAATTGAAACCTCTTTTCCGTATCGTCAGATTCAAAACGTTGAAGTCGAGCGTCGTCTATTGTTCCAACTTCTAGGACTCTCAAAACTCGTCATAATTACCGCCGGACACGACAATCCAAAGACAGAGAGAAATGAAGCTGAAGGTATTTTGCCTGCGATCGACAAATACATTGCCATGGCACTCCAAGACGAGTTGGCAAGAAGGTCTGACGTCCAAAGAGTAATTCGCACCACAGCCTAATGCAGAATTTTATAACATACATTTCCGATTTGGATTCAACACTGCTCTATGCAGTTCAATCAATCGGTCCTGCATGGAGACCTGTTGCGCATTTTATTTCATACGGAGTCGGCTATCACTACATAATTCTCGTTGCTTTCTTTATCGCACTACTTATTTTGCGTAAGTGGAGAGTTTCTTTTGAACTTCTTGTCATATCGCTTATTTCGTTTGGAGCACTGACGGCACTTAAACATTTTTTTGCGATCGAGCGGCCATACATTCATGACGCTCTTATAATCGCTTATGCACAAGAGGGAAGTTACGCTCTTCCATCGGGACATGCACTTATGTCTATTGTTATTTTTGGCTGGACTATGTTGCGCCATCCGAAAAGCCGTTTGGTTGTTTGGGGTTCGATTGCGCTCATTATTCTCATTGGCATCTCACGAGTGTATCTCGGCGTTCATTATCCGACACAGGTTGTCGCAGGTTGGCTTTTCGGCATACTCTTCCTGTACGTATTCACACTCATAGACAAAAGACTCTGGGCTCCGTTTCAGAAAAAATTTAGATAATCATGAAGTTTATTCCAGGAGATGCGTCGAGAGCCGCAGCATTGCTTTCATCGAGGATAATTAGCGAGCTTCGGGCGGGGAAGTCGGTTCTTTGGCTTGTGCCGGGTGGTTCTAATATTCCCATAGCTGTTACTGCGCTTTCTCTTATTAAAAAGTCTTGTCGAAATCACCTTTCGAGATTGTTTGTCATGCTCACAGACGAAAGGTTTGGTCCAGTGGGTCATACGGATTCAAACTGGAAAGAGCTAGAGGAAAAAGGTTTTGAATTTTCGTGCGTTCAGGCAATACCCGTTCTTCGTGGGCTTGATCCGCAGGAAACAGCGCGGTCGTTTGAAGAGAATTTTAAAAGAATGAGCGGGGATGTCGACAGTATTGTTGGTCAGTTTGGGATTGGGGATGATTGTCATATTGCCGGAGTGTTACCTCTTACAGAAGCAGTTTCTTCAAAGAAATTTGTCATTGCATATGACACGCCGAAATTTTATCGCGTCACTCTTACTCTTGAAGCACTAAAGAATCTAGACGTTGCGTACGCTTTTGTTTTTGGTGAATCAAAAAGCGCTGCTCTCAAAATATTGAAAGACAGCACATCTCTTCGTGCCGATGCACCAGCAACTGTTCTCTTGGGTATGAAAGAAACGTATCTGGTGACAGATCAGGTGATATAAAAACTCCGCATCATGCGGAGTTTTTACTTATATTTTTCTTGGTTTGTAGTCGGCTGGTGCTTTAGCGAGCCATTCTTTGATACCTGCTTCTGTAAGGAGTCCTCGTTGCGCACCCACGTCCTGAACGACAGATGCTGAATTGATTGGTGCCCACAAGAGCGCCTCTTCAAGCGTCTTTCCTTTAGCGAGCGCAACAGTAAGAGTTGAGGCGAAAGCGTCGCCTGCGCCGGTTCGTTCAACTGGAGGCTTTGGATCAGGGTACGTCGGCATGAAGAAAGCGTTTGTGCCGTCGAATGTATACGCGCCGTTTGGCCCGTCGGTCATGATGACTGTTTTAGGTCCGACGTTTCGTAACATCTCCATCAATTTTTTTACATCGCTTTCTCCCGTTTTAAGAATTCGCTGCGCTTCTTCTTTGTTGCAGAAGAAAATATCTGCGCGCTTGTAGAGGTCGAGAAGTTTTTCGAGACCAAGTGACATCTGAAATGTGCCCGGTTGAAATGCGACCTTGATGTCCGGATTAGCATTGAGCCATTTAATTATCTCGAGGTGATATTCGTATGAAGTGCCGCCAAGAGAGCTTACATACACCCACTTTGGATTCTTTATAGAAGGGAGTTTGTACGGATACGCCTGATGCTTTACGAGAATGGTCCTTTCGTTCCCATACCAGAGAACGTAATGATAGTTCGTGATCATTACTTTGTGAGCACTGAGACATTTGGTATTCACATGGTCTTTTTTGAGGGCGCTCACGCAGTCTTTTCCGTTTTGATCGGCACCAACGTCGCTTAAGAGAGCGGAATTGAGACCGAGGCGAGAAGCGGCAACGGCGGCATTTGCGCTATTTCCAACACCCGCGATCACATCAACAGATTCGAAAGGAATTTTGTCCGCAAATTTCATACAGAGCTCGCAGGACTCATTATTTACGTTGCAGGTTACGTGCGCATCTTTGAGTTTGATAAATGCGTCGACGACGATGTCGCCTACAGCAAGGAAATCGATTTGTTTGGAAAACATACAGGTATTGTATCAAATTAAACCGCTCTGGAAATCGTCTATATTTCTCTTGGAGAACTTTGGTATACTTATTCCATGTTTAACCTTTTCAAACCTCGAGCGAAAGATCTCAATTGGTACATTAAAGACGCATTAGAGCGCAAAGTCGCTATTGGTCATTTTAATATCTGTAATATCGAAGGTTTTTGGGCTGTTGTCCGTGCCGCAAAGGAATTGAATGTTCCTGTGATAATCGGAGTTTCAGAAGGAGAGCGTAGTTTTATGGGTGTCACCCAGGTTAAAGCCCTCGTCGATACGATAAAGGCGACAGGTCAGCCAATTTTTCTTAATGCCGACCACACGTATTCATTTGAAAAGGTAAAAGAAGTCGTCGATGCTGGGTATGATTCGGTTATATATGACGGCACAGAGCAGTCATTTGATGACAATGTTGCGGCGACCAAAAAGTGTGTTGAATATGCTAAATCAAAGAATCCAAATATTCTCATCGAAGCTGAGATTGGATTTATTGGTAAATCATCAAAGGTGCTCGACGGTATTCCAGAGGGGGTAAAAATTACTGAAGAATTTCTCACTAAACCTGACGAGGCAAAGAGATTTCGAGATGCAACCGGCGTCGACATGCTCGCTCCTGCTGTAGGAAATATTCACGGCATGCTTTCAGGTGGTAAAGATCCCGCTCTTAATATAAAGAGGATTGGTGAAATTTCTGCTGCTACAAAAGTTCCTCTTGTTCTTCACGGTGGTTCAGGAAATTCAGCCGAAGACTTTCAGGCGGCTATCGATAATGGTGTTGCTATTATTCACGTGAATACGGAAATCCGTGTCGCTTTCCGTGATGCGGTCAAAAAGCAGATCACAGCATCTCCTGATGAAGTCGCGCCTTACAAGATCATGAAGCCTTCTGTTGAGGCAATGCAGGTGGTGGTGAGGGAGAAGCTCAAAATCTTTAATAAGATTAGTTAGATTCCAACTACGATAAAGTTTCGATTTTTTTGACCTTTGCCTTCTCGTCTGTATGACGCAAAGTGTTCGTCTTCGAATGTGCACGTCTTAAATACTTCCGCTTTAACCGGAGAGAGATGGGTTTTCTCTATTTGATACTTTATAGCCTCTCGAAGGTCGATGCTCCAAATTCCGTTTTTTGTGATTAGGAACTTTCGAAGGGGGCTACACAAAAATATAAGTCTGCGGATAAATCCTTTTATTCCCGTCAGAGTAAAACATTCTGAACAGATGCTGGGGCTAATGAATATTTTTACGTTCTCAGATGTAGAGCGTGAACTTTCCTTCCAAACATCACAGAATTTGTGGGTATAATTTCGATATATCTGCCACCAACCAAGGTGAAGTATGCCAATTGTTTGAGTTGAAGTATCGGTGATGATAAGTGTGGGGCAGTCTGCCGTGAGTATGCCCATACCCTGGATTTTTGAAGTATTTTTTTTGTATATAAATCCTTGTCCGAAAACGTAGGGAGCGCCCGGTGTTTTCATCATTTTGATCGATGAACCGCTCGGGATGATTGTGGTTAGTAGGTCTATTCCAATTTTTTTTGAAAAGTCGTAGCGCGCTTTCTCATGTTCCGAACTGAAAGATTTAGCATATGATCCAAAATCACCATCGGTCCGGTTGGCGTATGCGATAACTGCAATACTGTCTCTGTATAGTTTTACGCTCATATTTTTCTGATTTTCTCCCTGTATACCAGTGCAAAAAAAGATATCGTAGCCTTCCATGTGCGCCCTATTCGCCAAGGGTCCAAAACAAGCCTCCAGAGCCACTCAAGGTTCTTTCTGAGAGGTTCCGGGCAGCGTTTTCGATTACCAGCAATAAAATCAAAACTCCCTCCAACTCCGATTGCCAGCTTTAAGGAAGGTATTTTGGAATGATTCACTTCAAGCCATCGCGCTTCATATGAGTCCATGAATCCAACGATGAGAATGTCTGGAGAACAAGCATTGATTTCTTCGATAAGTGCTTTATTTTCTAGAGTAAAGTCGCTTATGCCGAAACCTCTGCTGTAACCAGCGATATTGAGATCGGGCATGCTTTGGCGTATGGCAGTGACAGCTCTCTCGAGAGTTTTCTTTTCGTCCGTTTTCTCTAGAAAATCTGATCCGAGAAAATATACTTTCTTTTTATCGAATCTCGCGTAGTGGAGGACATCCCAGATAGTGTCGGTGAAATTAATGCTCTCTGGAAGCGTTGTTAATTTTTTTGGGGCAAACAACGCAAACGTAGAAAACTTTATAAAAAGTTCGTACCTAAAGAAAAGTAGTTTCGGAAGCTTCATGCTGGTCTCTGGCTGCGAAAGAAAATGCGCCCCAGTTCTTAAACCAATACCGTCTGGATACAGAAGGTCGGCTTTTAGTAGTGCTTTTTTATATTCCGCATTTGTAGATGCGAGGACAAGATAGCGGGAGCTAATAGGTAGTACAAATCGAGCCATGTCTCCATTCCAAAAAAACCGGACAGTCTCGATAAATTCTTTTTTGGTTATTGAGGGAATGGATACTCCTTGAATGGCTAAAAACCTTACCATATCAACATGGTATACTTTTTTTAATGAGCTCGCTATGCAATCTTTTTTAAAAGCGAACCTATATAGCATCGCAGGAGTATTGATTGTGCTGATGGTTGCACTGGGTGTCTTTTTCTTTAGATACGGAGTTTCAAGCGATGCGTCGGATGTCGCCTATCATATAGCGACCGCTCAGTCGTTTATACGAGATGGAGGAGTTACTCTCTGGGAGACATGGGGGAGTCTGCCTGAGGGTCGACCACATCTATATCCTCCTGTGTATCACATATTGATCTCAGCAATATTGTCCCTGGGTCTTTCTCCTTCTTCGGCCGAATTTTTTATAGTTTTTTTTAATATAGTAGGGTTACTTTTCATCGGATGGTACGGCATACGAAAACTTTTCGATGCGCAAATCGCTTTTTGGTACGTATTGTCACTCTCGAGTTCTTTGTTGCTCCTTAATTCTATGAGCATGACAGGTCCTGCTTTTTTCGTTTTAAATCTTTCGCCATTTATTATTCTTCTTATAAAGAAGCAAAAGGCGCTCATGGCAGGTTTACTTCTCCTTCTTCTTTTCTACACGCACATGATATTCCCATGGCTTGTTGCGGGAGCATTGATAGTGTGGAGTTTGTGTAATAAAAAGTATCTAAAGACAACTCTTTGTATTGTGGGTGCGGCAATTGTTTTTTACAGTCCTTGGCTTGTTCATATACTTTCGAATCTCGAGTACCTAAGATATTTTGATAATCGGTACGCAGACATACTCAGGTCTGGGGACAGGATTTTTTTGGCGGATATGTTCTTTCTATTGGCGGGCGTCGCATATATTGTTTCTGCCCTCACGCAGATAAAAAAGCAGTTTTTTAAAAGCGATGCTGTTTATTTTGCTGCTCTTGCTGCCCTTTCTTCACCGATAGCTTATTTTGAATTCACGCGCTATTCACACGGCATCGGAGCCTGGTCGTTAGCTCTCCTTGGAGCTTTTCTTATTTCAAGCTTTCTAAAAATGGGCTTCATCGAACCATATGTGCGCCGAATCATTATCGGAGTTGTCGTAGCTGTGGTCATTTTAAATCCCCAGTTGTATCTCATGAAAGATAATGGAGGTTGGTATGTGAATGCAGATATTATTTCTCGTAACATGTCGCGGTTACTCTCTGGAACTCTAGATACAGGGAAGACGCATTTCAATGCCGAGACGATCGCACTTGCAGAAATTATAAAAGAGAATAGTGCAAAAGATGACATTATCTATAATTTCACTTTTGAATATGGGTCAGAAAAGTATCAATCCCATCGTGCATATATACTCGCTCAGCTTTTTTCATCACTTTCCAATCGAGCTATGGGAAATCTTCGTTACCCTGAGGTGTATTGGAAAAAGCCTATACCATTAGAATTTGTTCATATTGCACTTGCAGATTCTCGTGATATTGAAAATACTTCATCACATATTTCTCCCGAAGATAGAGATGTGCTGAATAAAAAATTTGAAGTTATTGCTCGAACGGAGAATAACTTTTTAGTATTGAAAAATAAGGATCCAATGACATTCGATCGTCCTTTGCCCAGAACAGTAGTGCCGATTTCTCTGGCGTGGATAGGGTTGATTGTGGGTTTCGGAGCAATAATCAGTTCGGTATTAATGCGATCAAAGAGCTCTTCAGAGATGTAAGATTTTTTTAAATCTTCGCTTTGTATTTTCAAGACCCTACAGTGCGATATACTTAGACTATATGGATTCAATCACAGCGCTAAAAGTTTTTCTTAAAGAGTCGTTTAAAGGAGATTTCGATGATACGGATATTGCTTTAACTAAAGCGAGTCATGATGCATCACTTCTAGAAGTGATGCCTCAAATCGTCCTTTTTCCAAAAGACGCTGATGATATAAAGGCTCTTGTTCATTTTGTGCGAGTGAATAAGGCGACGTATCCTGATCTCTCGATAACTGTTCGTTCTGCGGGCACATGTATGGCAGGTGGCCCTCTTAACGATTCGATTATTCTCGATGTTACTCGGTATATGCATGGGACAAAGTCTGTCTCTAAAACAGAGGCGACAGTTCTTCCGGGGACGTTCTATCGAGATTTCGAACCAGAAGCGGCGAAGCTTGGTTCAATTTTACCTTGTTACACAGCTTCGAAAAATCTCAACACTATCGGAGGCATGGTTGGTAACAATTCTGCGGGCGAAAAAACACTGCGATATGGCAAGATGGAGAATTTCATAAGCTCTCTCAAAATTATTCTTTCTGATGGAGAGGAGTATGAAGTTAAACCTCTCAATAAAGAAGAGTTGAAGAATAAGCTTTCGCAAGAAGACGCAGAAGGGAAGCTTTATCGAAAAGTCTGGGACATTGTTTCCCGCAACGAAGCTCTTTTGAAGAGTGCCAAACCAAACGTCTCTAAAAATTCAGCTGGATACTATCTCTGGAACATCTGGGATGGTGAGATTTTCGATATGACTAAACTTATTGTTGGTTCACAGGGAACTCTCGGTATTGTGACTGAGGTGACGGTCCGACTCGTTCCTATTAAACCTCTCTCAAAACTCTTTGTCGTTTTCATGCCCTCACTAGATCACCTTGGTGACCTTATAAATGACATTCTGCCTTTCCATCCAGAGAGCCTTGAGTCATATGACGACTCAACGATGTCCCTTGCCTTGAAATTCTTACCATCGATGCTTAAAACGATGAAGCTCAACTTCTTTCGTCTCATGTGGAGTTTCATCCCTGAAGGGATTATGGCCATTACAGGCGGACTTCCAAAGCTTGTTCTCCTCATCGAGTTCTCTGGAGATAATGATAAAGAGATAGATGACACAATTTCTGGCCTCGAAGCAAAGATAAAGCACTATGGTTTCAAAATGCGCCGTGCAAAGAATGAATTCGATTCAGAAAAATACTGGACCATTCGCCGAGAAAGTTTTAATTTGCTCCGTCAGCATGTTCAAGGTCGACGAACAGCACCTTTTATTGATGATGTGATTGTGCCGCCAGCATCGATGCCAGAGTTTCTGCCGAAAATGCGCGCCATCCTCGATGAATACAAGCTCGTTTATACAATTGCTGGTCATGCAGGTAACGGAAACTTTCACATCATCCCGCTCATGGACATGAAAGATCCTTCAAACGTAAAGGCGATCGACGAAGTGTCAGACAAAGTCTACGATCTCGTTCTTTCGTTTAAAGGTTCGATTACAGCCGAACATAACGACGGCATAATCCGCACACCGTATCTCGCAAAACAGTTTTCTCCTGAAATAATAGATCTCTTTAAAAAAACGAAAGATGCCTTTGATCCGAGCGGTATCTTTAATCCAGGAAAGAAGGTGGGTGCGACGAAAAAATATATGTTGGCCCATCTCGTGAAGGCTTGATATAATGGCTTTACAACTAATTAATAAAAATCATGGGAGTAGAATTTAACGAAGGTAATAATTTTCAGAGAAATTTCGGAGCAGAGAAGACCCCAAAACTCGCAGCGTGGCTTATTTCAAAGGGAATCGCTAAAGATGAGGCTGGTGCGAATAAGGTCCAGATCATCGCAGCTGTCATCTTCTTCCTCCTCGCTGGGTACTTCGCATTTTTCTAGGTATTTAGATAAAAGCCGCGCCGTAGGCGCGGCTTTTGCTTTAATAGTCGAAAAAGGCTCTATATTTTGACTTTTAGAGGGCTTTGTATATACTAGGAAACCTATGGCAATCACACTAAATGTTGAGAAGCGAGACATAAAGACCGATGTAGTTGAGCTCCGAAAGGCGGGCAAAATTCCTGCTGTATTTTATGGCAAGAAAGAAGCTTCGACTCCGATCACTGTTTCAGCTGTTGATTTTATCAAGACTTACAAGAGCGCAGGTGAATCAACTGTAGTTATCCTCAAGGGTGAGGGTGTTGAAGTTGAGTCTCTTATTCATGATATGGATCTTCATCCTGTTACCGGCAAACCTGTTCACGTAGACTTCTACGTCTTCGAGAAGGGTAAGAAGATCAAGGTTGATGTGCCTCTCGAATTCGTTGGTGTTGCTCCAGCTATTAAGGAACTCGGAGGTTCTCTTATCAAGGTTCTCCATGACATTGAGATTGAAGCTCTTCCTAAGGATCTTCCTCACAAGATTGAGGTTGATATCTCAGCTCTCGTCGACTTCAAGTCATCGATTAAGGCAGGTGATATAAAGCTTCCAGCAGGTGTCGCTCTCGCAATCTCAGCTGATGATATTGTTGCTTCAGCAGCAGAGCCTAAGGCAGAAGAGGAAGAAGTAACTACCCCTATTGATCTCACGGCTATCGAGGTCGCTAAGAAGGGTAAAGAGGCAAAGGAAGGCGAAGCAGGTGCAGAAGGCGACGCTGCAGCTCCAGCAAAGGCAGAGAAGAAAGACAAGAAATAACACTTTCAAAAAAACACCCGCTCGGGTGTTTTTTTGTTTAGAAAAGTTCTAATTTCAAAAGAGAAAACCCGATTTCGCTATACCTTTGTATCTCTCCTATGCGGTATAATATTCCTCTAATGACATCAATGTTTTTAAAGGTCGGAATCGCCCTATTTTTTCTGTCGATTTCTGTATTTCCAACGGCGCTTTTTGCACAATCTGCTGAAGAAATCCAATCTCGTGAAGATGATTTGAGAGGGCAGCTTGATGCCGCTCAAAAAGAGCTTCAGGTGCTTACGGCGAAATCAAATGAAATAAAGAGCCAAAAGGCTTCACTTCAGCGAGACATCGCTCTTATTGATGCTGAGATCAAGGAGGCTCAGGCAAGAATCAATGTTAAAAACCTGACTATTGCTCGTCTCACAAAAGATATTGGCACTAAAGAAAATACGATAAACGACCTTGAGGTTAAACTTGAAAAAAGCGCAGAATCCCTCGCTGACCTTTTGCGAAAGACCAATGAAACTGATTCCATATCAACAGTTTCTATAATTCTTGGAAATAAAAGCTTTTCGAGCTTCTATAGTGTTGTTGATTCCGTTGAAACAATAAAAGGAGCACTTAATAAATCGATTGATGAAGTAAAGGAATATAAGGAAGTCACAGAAACAGAAAAAGCTAATCTTGAAGACCGAAAAAATCAGGAGACTAATGCTCGAGCGGAAATCTTGGCGGAACAGCGTGTGATTGAACGAAAAAAAGCTGAAAAAAACGCCATTCTTTCTGCGACAAAGGGCCAGGAGAGTGCGTACGCAAATCTTATTCAAGATAAAGAAAGAAAAATCGCCCAGATATCATCCGCACTTTTTTCTTTGCGAGATTCTGATGGAATTCCATTCGGAACAGCGCTCGAAATAGCTACTAGAGCATCAAAAAATACTGGCGTTCGTCCGGCGTTCGTTCTCGCGATTCTCACGCAAGAAACTTCGCTTGGAAAAAATCTTGGTTCTTGTTATTTGCGTGATTACAGCACGGGATCAGGTGTTGGTGTAAACACAGGTACAACAAAACCTCGAACCATGAGCCCAACGCGAGATGTTCCTGTTTTTCTCGACATTACCCGAGAGCTCGGAGTTAATCCTCAGTCTCAGCGAGTATCCTGCTGGATACCAATGTATTCAAAGGGTGCGGCAATCGGTTGGGGAGGTGCTATGGGCCCTGCACAGTTTATCCCTTCAACATGGACACTTTTTGATGAGCGAATTGAAAAGGCTCTCGGTGTGGGTACTGCAAACCCATGGATTCCAGAACACGCTATTCTTGCTTCTTCTATGTATCTTGGTGACCTTGGTGCGGGGCTTCAGACATATACCGCCGAGCGCGATGCTGCGTGCCGATATTATTCAGGCAAGAAATGTAGCGCTGGGACCGGAGCAACTTACGGCAATCAGGTTATGCAAAAGGCGGCCAATATTCAGGAGTGCATGATTGATCCGATTATGGGCAAGGGAAGTGGGTGTTAAACAATTTTGCCCGTTATTTGCATTTTTACGGCCCATACGCTATAGTTTTCACCTATATGAAAAAGGAACTTCACCCAAAGAACTATCGACCTGTAATCTTTCTCGATAACTCGTCAAAGACGCGCTTTTTGATTAATTCTACCGTTGCTACAAAGGAAACCGACAAGTGGACTGATGGTAAGGATTATCCTGTCTATCACATCGAAATCTCATCAGCTTCTCATCCTTTCTACACTGGAAACGAGACTGTTATCGACACTGCAGGACGAGTAGAGAAGTTCAAGGCTCGAGCTTCAAAGACCAAGACCACGAAGAAGGCATAACGACCTGTCTGGCATTAAAGGATGCGGGAAACCGCTCCTTTTTGCTATATACTGCTAGAAGCAATCTGCAACAATATGGATATCGCTAAATATAAAAAGAATCACAAAACATCGTACCTTGCGGAGATGTATGAAAAACTCGAGAAGGACGAGGCTGAATTAAAGGCGCTTATGGCGACCGATGCTTCGATGCTTGAAATGGGGCAGGCTGATCTTGAAAATATTGCTGCGCAGAAGGCCGATATCGTAAAGCAGGTTGAGGCAATCGAAGCTGCAGACAAACAAGAAGAGGAATTTCCAAACGAGCTCATCATGGAGATTCGAGCAGGCGCCGGAGGAGACGAGGCGGCTCTTTTTGCGGAAGAGCTTTCAAACATGTATCGTGCGTATGCTGAAAATATCGGTTGGAAAGTATATGTACTCGATGAATCAAAGGCAGATGTAGGTGGCTACAAGGAGGTTTCGATGGAAATTCACGGTAAAGACATCTACAAGCAACTTCGTTATGAAACCGGAGTGCATCGTGTCCAACGCGTACCTGCAACCGAGAAAATGGGACGAGTTCACACTTCGACCGTTTCCATCGCCATTTTACCTATTCGTAAGCACACAAACGTTGATATCAACCCAGCAGACATCGAGCTCGAATTTTCTCGAGCTGGAGGAAAGGGAGGTCAAAACGTGAACAAGGTTGAAACAGCTGTGAGACTTTTTCATAAACCAACCGGTCTTGCGGTGCGTGTTACTGCAGAACGAAGCCAGCTAAAGAATCGTGAGAAAGCGATGATGATGCTTACCGCGATGCTTCAGGAAAAGAAGGATAGCGAGGAGGCGGCAAAGTTCGCCGCAAATAAAAAAGGTCAGCTTGGAACTGGAAATCGTTCTGAAAAGATCCGTACATACAATTTTCCTCAGGATCGAATTACTGATCACAGGATTGGGCAGTCGTGGCACAACATTGAAACTATTCTCTCGGGAGAGAAGCTTGGAAATATCATCGAGACTATCGCTAATTGGAAGGGGGAGCTGGCGGAAGGGGCGGGTGATGATGAATAAAAAAGTATTTTGTATAAAAGGCCCGACCGTAAGGTCGGGCTCGGTTGTTATTTTTATTCAGTGATTGTTGCTTTGAGAGTGGTATGTTCTTCCGAGTTTGAGCATTTAATCAAAAGACGAACTGCCAAAACCCTATGAACGCTGTGGTATTTAGCATAACCCAGGCTTATCCAGAATTCCCACGAGGTTGTCTGGCAGATAGCCAAAACTATGGGTCTTCGGGATTCAGGGAAAACTATGTCACAAATTATTATAAAGTCAAAGGCATGTATTTGAGCTTAAAACAACCGAATCTTGCGTTTTTAAGCCGTATTTGATAAGCTTTCGAAACGTTTTAAAAGCAGCAAAAAGCAACTTAATTAGAAATGCCAACCGCAAAAAATAAGGATTCCATGATAGAAGCGATGTTTAAAGTTGGGGCCCACTTTGGCCTCGCTAAAGCACGCCGACACCCGTCAACAAAGCCGTATGTATTCGGCATTAAGAATAACATCGAGATTTTCGATCTTGAAAAAACTCACGATGCTCTCGAGAAAGCTAAGGCTTTTGTCGCTACAGTTGCTGCTTCAGGTAAGCAGGCTCTCTTCGTCGCTGGTAAAAGCGAGGCTATCTCTGCAGTAAAGGCTGCTGCTGGAAAGATTGGTCAGCCAGTTGTTGGAGGCCGATGGATCGGAGGCACCCTCACAAACTTCGTTCAGATTCGAAAGAGGATCGAGAAGTATGAAAACCGACTCAAAGAGAAGGAGAAGGGCGAGCTCGCAAAGTACACCAAGAAGGAGCGACTCCTCATCGACCGAGAGATCGCGAAGTTTGAGGTAATGTTCGGCGGAATCGTCTCTATGCGAGAGAAGCCGGGCGTTATGATTGTGGTTGACCCAAAGAAGGAGGCTATCGCTGTTGAAGAGGCTCGACAGACAGGTGTTCCTGTTATTGCGATCGCATCAACTGACTGCGACCTTTCAAAGGTTAATTTCGCTATCCCTGCTAACGACTCATCTGCTGCTTCTGCAGTATTCTTCCTCGACGAGCTCGCACGAGCATACAGCGAGGCAAAGGCTCTCAAGCCTGAGGTAAAGAAGTAGACCTCATCGTCCTGGCACGATGCCGGGATTCAGATTTCTGGTATACTTATAACCTATACGAGACAGCATCTTATTAGTTTTTGTATTTTACATTTATGATCTCCCCTGAACTCATCAAGGAACTTCGAGAATTGACTGGCGTTTCTGTTATGCAGTGTAAGAAAGCTCTCGAAGAGGCTGGTGGCGACAAAGAGAAGGCGATTATCATCCTTAAAAAGAAGGGTGCTGAAGCTTCTGCAAAGAAGGGTGATCGAACTCTCGCTGCTACTCAGATCTGCACATATGTTCACTCAACTGGTACGACGGGTGTTATGATTGAGCTTGCGTGTGAGACTGATTTCGTAGCACGAAATCCAGAGTTTAAGGCTCTTGGTTACGATATTGCTATGCACATTGCAGCTATCAAACCTGAGTTCCGACGCCGAACCGATATTACCGAGGCTGACAGAAAAGTTGCTGAGTCTGTATTTGCGGCAGAGGTCGAGGGTAAGCCAGAGGCAATGAAGGCTACGATCCTTGAAGGAAAGCTTGCTGCATACTTTAGCGACCGAGTTCTCGAGGAGCAGCCATTTATTAAAAATCCTGACCTTACCATTGCCGGCCTCATCTCCGAGGCTGTCCAGAAATTCGGAGAGAAAATAGAAATCGTACGATTCGTGCGATACGGAGCTTAATACTATGATCCTCGAGCTTTCGCTCATGACGGTTTCAATCGTGGCTATGGCGCTTGTCCTTGTTCACAAGCATCTTGAGACGACTCGAGGTTTAAAAACGGCTATACATGCCGTTCGAGAAAAGGCCGATCCTGTGATTTATGATTTTCATAAATCTACCGATCGGTTTTTTTCTTATCTAACCCTTCATAATGCGGTGCTCTTGGCGAATTTTATATTCGTGTGTATCGTAAAGATCTTCGTGTACGTTTCGAGTAGGGCCCATCGTGTTTCATCAAATATTGTGGACAAAGCTTCTAAAAAGACCGAGGATCTCTCGCGTGGAGGTTCAGCATCTTTCTATCTAAAAAAGATAAAGGAGAGCCGGAATAAAGCCGA
>JACCDR011958724.1_pt1 | contig 17900 bp, 16 predicted proteins | sample 7446431 | NCBI WGS metagenome assembly JACCDR01 (sample SAMN15323443, study PRJNA562643) | freshwater metagenome | isolation source: river surface water | place: USA:Blue River Watershed | collected 2017-08-17
CCTGTTTCATTCGCAAAAAATGGTTCCGACTCTTCTGCTGCTTGAACTTGGCCCAACACCAAAAATTGAACCAACAAAAATCCAGAGAATATCCACTTCATCATTTCAATTGCTCCACTCTCTCGGCCGGAGAAATAATATCTGTCAAACGGACCCCAAATTTTTCATTCACGACCACGGCTTCACCTTTGGCAATCAACTTATCATTGACAAAAACTTCCATAGATTCACCGGCAAGCTTATTGAGTTCAATGACACTTCCCTGAGTGAGATTGAGCAGTTCGCTTACAGGCATTTTTGTCCTTCCAAGCTCCACTGTTACTTTTAAAGGAATGTCCAAAATAAGTTGCAGGTTTCGATCTTTTCCAGCTGCCAATGCATCTGCGCTGGGTCCACCGGATCCTGCACCACCAGCGCCTGCAGGGGCTCCCCCACCGCCGGCCATTCTTGCAGCTTCATCAGCAATTTTATCGACCATGCTCTCTAGTGAATCATCAGCCATGTCATCTCCCGTTCCTTTTTATTCTCTCTCAATGTGGTTCGTAACTTGAACTGCAACAGTGCCGTGATGAACACCGTAATGTCCTTTGAATTTGCGAACTCCTTCAACCTGAATATCAAACTCGCCCGCCTGATCCTGATTCAAAGGAAGCACGTCTCCAACTTTCAATTTCATTAAATCTTTCAACTGAATTTCAGATTGACCAAGATCAACCTTAATCTCCACATCAGTCTCTAAAAGCTGATCTCTGATAATTGCAGTCCAAAGCTTCTTATCAGTCTGATCAGATTCAACTTGGAACCCCGTAGATAGTTTTTGTTTAATAGGCTCAATCGTCGCATAAGGAATGACCATCGCTATGGTGCCGGTGGCATTTTCGAGCTCGACGTCAAATGTAGATGCAATAACGATATCTGTCGGAGGAACAATACCGACGAATTGTGGATTCACCTCAGTTCGGACAAAACTACAGTTGATTTTTTCAACTGAGGACCAAGCAGATTCCAAATCATTAATTGCCAGCTGAACGACCTTTTGGACGATAGACAGTTCAATAGGCGTGAAATCTTTGCCGTCAATTTTTGTGTAAGGCCGCTCGGCCCCACCAAAGAAACTATCCACCAGTGCATAAGCCAACTTACTCTCGATTACCATGAGCGCTGACCCACGTAAATTTCCGAAACGCAAAACGCTCATGCAGGTTGGAAGAGGCAACGTATTAATAAACTCCCCGTATTTCAAAAATTCTGTGCTCGTATGAGTAATAGATGAAATCTTTCGAAGTGCCGACGAGAGAGAGACTCGAAAAAATCGCATGAATTTTTCATAAATGACTTCAAGCTGAGGAAATCGCCCGCGGATAATTCGATCCTGGCTCGTCAAATCATAGGGAACAATTTTTTTATCATCACTCGTTGTGGTTTTCCCGCTTCCACCGGCGGCGCCCGCATCATTGTTTTGGACGGCACCGTCAGAAACGGCAGCAAGGAGGGCGTCGACTTCACTTTGCGATAGAACTTGATTCATCTGTCGTTACCCCTTTTCTATGCCTTAGTTGTAAATAAATTCTGTGAAATAAACGGCAGAAATCTCTCCGGTCGTCAAAAATGAATTGAGCTGTTCTTTGATTTCATTTCTCAGAGCCTCTTTGCCTTCACGGGTTGAAACTTCATCATAGGTTTTCGAGGAAAGAAGAATGATAATGATGTCCCGAACTTGGGCCTTTCGTTTGTCGATCTCTTCTGCGATCTCGCTGCCTTGAAGCTCCAGTTCGATGTTTACTTTGGCAACTTTTCGGCCCTTTGATTCGGCCAAATTCACAATGAAAGTCTCAAGAGGAACGACTTTGCCGATAAAGGAATTTTCTTGGGCATGTTCGTGGGCTTGAGCTTCATGCTCACCTTTAATGACGTCTTCAATTTTAGGTTCTTGGGTTTCTTTTTGTTTGCCTTTGTAAAGCATGAATCCCACACCAGCGACAACAGCCATATTAATGACCGCAAGTGCAACTAAGACGATCGAACTTTTATTCCCTCCACCTGAAGCTGGCGCTGCCGCGACTTCGGGTGCAGCTGCTGCTGCGGCTTTTTCCTCTGCCATCACATCCTCCTTGATGATCAGACTTCTTCAATTCATAAGAAGAGAGCAACCCAAATGCCAACAGGACTTCTGGAAGATTACAGATTTCTGTCGAGCGAAGACAAAGGGGCTTCATCTCATTAAATTCAGTTTATCCGCATCTGAGGACTTTTGCAGAGTCAAATTTTTGATCTCAGTCTGTTCGTCGTGTCTAGATTTTAAGGGACCTTGTCATTGGGAGCTCCAGAGTTCTGACAGCAAAACCACTGTTCTTTGGCGGTCGCCCACCTGAACCCATCCTTAGTCGGGGAGAACAGAAACCACACGTTGCTGAATTTGGTGAGCAATAGCTTGGTTGCCAGCAATTAAGGATGAATCAAAGACGTCAAATTCTTTTCCCTGATAATCCACCACAGTTCCCCCAGCCTCTCGAACCAAAAGCACACCGGCGGCAACATCCCAGGGTTTGAGGTTCTTTTCCCAAAAACCATCAAACACACCACGAGCGACCTGACATAAGTCGTAAGCCGCAGCACCTGGTCGCCGAATTGCTCTCGCTTTACGAACAATGTCTGAAAAAATTTTTAGTTGTTCCTGAAGTGGGCGTTCATCTTCGGCGAAAAATCCCGTGGCCAAAAATGAATCCTCGATGAGGCTTGTTTCACTGACGCGCAATGGACGACCATTCACAAAGGCGCCTTTTCCCTTTTCTGCAACGTAGGTTTCTTGCAAAACCGGAACATCAATGACTCCGACCTGCAAATTTCCCTGGTGCTTCAAACCCAGACTGATGCAAAAAATGGGGAATTGGTGAATAAAATTTGTTGTTCCATCCAAGGGATCAAGAATCCAAAGATTGTCCTGGGGAGTGACTTGGCTTCCCTGGTCACCTTGTTGGCGCAAATACTCACCTTCCTCGCCTAAAAAACCAAACTGCGGCGTGTGTTCCCTCAGATACTTTTGAATCACTCGCTCGGTTTCCTGATCAGCCTCCGAAACAAGCCCGGCAAGATGTTTCTTTTGCACATTGGTGAGGTTGCCATAATAGCTCATCAGACACTCACGTCCCTGTCGGACGGCCTGCAAAGCAATTTCTAGATACGGACCCATCGTTTGCTGAACTGCCATCTTCCACCTCGACTTATTGTGAGTAGCACCCCAAGACCGATAACATGTCAGGGAAAACATGTCAGGCCGGTTTTTGGAGGACTCAACCATCCAATTTTGACATGGCTTCGGACCGAAGACCTGATTTTTCTTGAATCAGGAGCGCCGTTTCATTTAGATGGAACGGCCATCCGAATTCTGTATAAAATGATTCTGTAGAGGAGACTTCATGGCAGCGAACAATGATTCACATTCAACACCATCTTCATCCACTCCCCAACAGACAGTATCCAGAAGTGCAGCTGGAAAACCTGGCAAAGGTCAGGCTGTGATGAAACTGGTTTTAGTTTTCTTCATCTCTTTGTTTTCTTTTGCTGTTGGAACTTATGTTGGCAAAACATACAGTGATCAACGACATAAAACAGCCAAACTGGAACCTAAAAATCATCTCGCCATCGCAGACAAAGGTCATCATCAAGATGACCATGAGAGTGCAGGCCACGAAGAATCTTCAGCCCACGATCAACCTAAAGAAAACGCCCATAGCGAATCAAGCCATGGAACCCGAGAAATTGCATCAGCCAAAGGTTCACAGGAAGTCATGACGGACGAAGAAATTGCTCGCCTTGCTGAAGAATATGTCACAGATGATGAAGCACCAGGGACCAAAGGCGGCCATGATAAAGAAGACGGTTCCCACCATCATTCAGAAAAAGCGGTTTCCAAAGCCAATACCCATGGGGGTCACGGCGAAGAATCCCATGGATCAGCAAAAAATGGATCTGCTGCAAAAGATGAACATGAGGCTCATCCTGTTGCAAAAAAATCAACTCCGGTTGCAAAGAATCCGATTCTTCCAGAGGATGCTGATAGCAAATACGAACGAAATCCTGCTGCTTCTCCAGCAAAGAAAAAGATTGAAGCCATGCACGAGAGTGTCGAGAAAAATGCAAAACCTGCAGAATCTTCATCGAAGGGTCGCAAACCTTCAAGCCTCCCAACAAATCCAATTCAAGACAGCTTGGGGAAATACACGGTTCAAATCGCTTCATTTGCTACAGAAGATGAAGCCAAAGAACGAGCTGCGCAGTTACGCAACCAGGGCTACAATTCTTTTTATGTTCAGGCCCTCGTAAAAGGGAATGTCTGGTATCGAGTGAGCATCGGACTGTTCAATACTGAAAGAGATGCTAAAAATTACATGGTGGACTACCGCAAGGGAAACTCAGCCATTCAAGCCATTGTTCAAAAAATTTCAGCTGAGTAAATCTGAAAATTTCGATTTGGGCACCTGCCGAGGGTGCTCGTCTTTCTTGGTTTTTAACGCAATGTCCTGATTCGATCCCTCTTGATCAAAGATGAGTCTCTCGCTAGTTAAATGAGATGCTCACTTGGACCCTAACAATTGTTGGTTTACTGTTGTGTTTCTTTCAGGGTTTTGCTTTTGCAAAGAGCCCATTGAATAGCAAACCCGTTCAGACTTGGTTTCCTCAACAAGTGGCGGCTTCTCAGAATTTTTTGCTCAAAAATATTTCTCCGACAGATGGTTTCCCTGGGTCAGTCATCGCATCTCCGTCTCGTGCAAATCCCAATTACTATTTTCATTGGATTCGAGACGCTGCCCTCGTCATGGAAACTGTTCGGCATTTGGAACAAAAGTACGAAGCAAGGACTCCTTTCCCGTTATTAGCGTCTCAAAGAAATCCTTTCGACCAGATTTTGCGCGATTACACTGCCTTCAGCCGGCTCAATCAAATCACCCAAACTCTCACCGGACTTGGCGAGCCAAAGTATTATGTCGACGGCTCGGCTTTTTCTGATGCTTGGGGCAGACCACAAAATGATGGACCAGCACTTCGGGCAGTGACACTGGGTCAGTGGGCCCTTGAGTTGATTGCGCGAGGAGATCTGACTTATGTAAAAAATTGGCTTTATCGCGCTGAGCTTCCCGCTCGGACGGTGGTTAAAGCTGATCTTGAATACGTATCCCACCATTGGCAGCAACCAAGTTTTGATCTTTGGGAAGAAGTCCTTGCGGATCATTTCTATACTCTGATGGTTCAACGTAAAGCTCTTGTCATTGGATCACAACTCGCACAAAAGATGAATGATCCAAAAGCTGCTGAATGGTACACAAAACAAGCTCAACTGATCTCGGTGAAACTTGAAAAGTTTTGGAATCAAGAGAAACAAATCATTCTGACTTCTTTGAACTATGCCGGCGGCCTTGACAGTAAAAAATCCAATCTTGATATCGCAGTCCTTCTTGCTGTCCTTCACGGGCAGATCGATGGGTATTCTTTTTCAGTTCAAGATCCCCGTGTCGAGAAAACAGTTTCTCAATTGATTTCTGTTTTTGCCAAGCACTACCCGATCAATGTCAACAATCCTCAGTATGCTCCGGCTATTGGCCGATATACCGAGGATGTCTATTCTGGAAATGGCTTTGATGGCGGAAATCCTTGGTTCTTAACAACCTTAGCCGTTGCAGAGTTTTATTTCTTGAAAGCGGGCTCCAGTCGAAATTTCAACCAAAAGCTTTTCTTCCGCAATCTGGGAACAAGGTTTTTAGAACGTGTTCAGCTTCATAGCCATCCAGATTACCACTTGTCCGAACAAATTGATCGCACTCATGGCGCCATGATTGGAGCCGAAGATTTGACTTGGAGTCATTCAGCGATTCTGACAACCCATTTTGCTAACCAATCTTTTTAATTAACAGGAGTCCCCTTATGAAACAGATTTCTTTAATCATTCTGTTCCTTGTTTCCACAAACCTTTTTGCAGCCGAAATCAAAATTGGTCTTGTGCTGTCGACCTTGCAAGAGGAGCGCTATCAAAAGGATCAAAAGTACTTTACTGAGGAAGCTAAAAAACTTGGATTTGAACCTATCGTGGTCTCTGCAGATAACAATGCCCAAACACAGGCCGCAAAGGTGGAAAATCTGCTCTCTCGTGGCGTGAAGGCTTTGATTATTCAGCCCGTGAATTCTGATGCCGCATCATCATTGGTGAAGTTAGCCCATGCTGATCAGGTCCCGGTCATTGCCTATGACCGAATGATTAACAATGCACCAGTAGATTTTTATTTAACCATGGACTCTTTTCAAGTCGGTGTCCTTCAAGCGGAAGCCGCTGTTAAAGCCACTGGAGCTAAAGGAAATTACTATATCCTCATGGGACAGGCTGGGCACTCGGTCGCCAACGAAATCACTCGCGGTGTAGAAAGCGTTTTAAAAAAGTATCCACAAGTCAAAATTCTTGGCAAAAAAAATCATGATTCTTGGAGTTCTGCCGCAGCAATGGCAACGACTGAGAATATTTTGACCCAAAACAAAAATAAAGTTGATGCCATTCTTGCAAATAACTCTGGCATGGCGTTAGGCGCGGTTCAGGCTCTTTCCGAACAAAAACTCACAGGAAAAGTTTTTGTTGCCGGAGCAGACGCTGACCTGACTGCAATCAAAAATATTATGTCGAACAAACAGCAGTTTGAAGTTCTCAAGGACATCGAGGCTCTGGCACGAACATCAGCTCAGGTCGCATTCAAACTTGCCAAACGTGAATCTATCACTGCCACAACAGAGACACAAAGTGGTCAGTTTAAAGTCAAAACAATTGCAACTCCAGTCTACGCAATCACAAAAGAGAATGTTGAAGAAAAGATATTTAAAACGGGCTTTCATGCCAAGTCTGCCGTTCTTGGAAAATAGATCTCGGGTTTTTTCAATTGCATCAGTCAATTCAACTCTCTGATATCACAAAGCGCTTTGGTTCTGTCACAGCTCTTGAGAATGTGAACTTCACCGCTCATGCTGGCGAAGTTCACGCCCTGATCGGTGAAAATGGGGCCGGCAAATCAACCTTGATGAAAATTCTCAGCGGGGTTATCGAAGCCAGGGACTTTCAAGGTCAAATTTTGATCGATCAAAAACCTGTGCATTTTTCAAAACCTCAGGACGCAGTGGATGCCGGGATTTCAATTATTCATCAAGAACTCTCAACCTTTCCCCACCTCACTGTGGCAGAGAATTTTTTTGTTGGAAAATGGCTGAGCTTTCCCGGCGGAATTGTTGACTGGCAGGAAATTGAAAGTACAACGTCTCGCTGTTTAAAGGATCTGGGAGTTCAATTTCCCGTTCGAAACAGAATGTCAGATCTTTCCACCGGCCAGCAGCAGATGGTGGAAATTGCAAAGTCAGTTTATCAAAATTCATCAGTGATTATTTTTGACGAGCCGACCTCTTCTTTGAGCCATCAGGAATCAAAGGCTCTCTTTGAAATGATTGATCGACTGAAAAAGCAAGGTCACATTCTGATCTATATCAGCCATCGCATGGAGGAAATCTTTAAGTACTGTGATCGATTCACAGTCTTGCGTGATGGTAAAAGTGTGGCCTCCGGACTGATCTCAGAAACCAACGAACAGAGCCTCATTCAATCCATGGTGGGACGCAGTCTTGACCGGCTCTTTCCAGAGATGAAACCCAATACAAGTAATAAAACCATTCTTGAAATTAAAAATGCCAGCGTCATTGATCGGAGAACTCAAAGGAAAATGGGTCCTTTCAGTTTTTCGTTAAAATCTGGCGAGATCCTTGGTTTTTCGGGGCTGTTAGGCTCGGGAAGAACCGAACTTTTCAAAGCTCTTTTTGGTGATCCAGCCTATGAGTTTCAAGGAACGGTTCTCTTTGAAGGCAAGGATTGGCCTGAGCAAGATATTCAAAAAAATATTCGCTCTCACATCAGCTGGCTCAGCGAAGATCGAAAGACTGAGGCGCTCTTTGCCCAACGTCCATTGAATGAAAATCACCAGCTGCTCGTCCTTCAGCTCAACGGTCTGCTCAGCTGCCTTTCTTCAGATGAAAATACAAAAACCCAAAAAGATTTTGCTGGAATGAATGTCAAATACGCTCATTTAAACCAGAGTATTTCAGAATTAAGCGGCGGGAATCAGCAAAAAATTATTCTCAGCCGAATTTTAGCAAACTCTCCAAAGGTCATTATCTTAGATGAGCCAACTCGCGGGGTTGATGTGGGGGCAAAGCTTGAAATCTATCAAATTTTACAGAGCCTCGTTGAAAAAGGCATTGGGTTGATTTTGATTAGCTCAGACCTTGCAGAAGTCATGGCACTGTCTCATCGAATTTGTGTCATGAACCAAGGTCAGCTCAAAGCTACTTTTTCTCGCCAAGACTTTTCACAAACAAAAATTATGGAGTTCGCCATTGAATAAGAATCAAACATCATCTTTTGATTTGAAGAAGTTTCTCATTGCTCAGGGTCCATGGATCGGTTTTTTTTATCATTGTCATTGCTTTGGCTTTTGCAACTCAAGGTGATTTTTTATCAGGACGGAATTTGACAAACCTGATGAGGCAAACTTGCATCAATGGAATTTTGGCTGCGGGAATGACGATGATTATTCTGACTGGCGGAATTGATCTTTCAATTGGAAGCATCGTTGCCCTCGCCGGAGTTTGCGTTGGCTTGACTCAAGTCAGCCTCGGATGGGCCACCCTGGGAGGCGGTGAGGAATCCTATCTGGGAGCCTTTGCGTCTTTAGGCATTTCTGTGCTGGTGGGTTTGGTTTTTGGTTTTCTAAATGGCGCTCTCATCGCCTGGATGACCATTGCGCCCTTTGTGATCACACTTGGCTTTATGGTGATTGGGCGAGGACTCACCATGATATTGTCCAATGGTGCAAGCATTTCTCCGATGAGCGGCCCATTTGCCTCGTTTGCAAGTGATTATCTATCTCAAACAAGTTCGATCATTTTTATTTTGGCTCTGTTCATTTTCCTCGGCTATCTCACAGTTCGAAATCGTTTTGAAAACTGGGTTCAATACCTGTTTCCCCTGCTTTCGGTGGTTGGTTTTTCTTATGCATTTCTCACCTACCGAGGTGTGCCTTATCTTTTAGTCTTTTATTTTGCGTGCTTTGTGCTGATCGGATTTCTATTGAATTCGACAGTGATGGGACGTTCGATCTACGCCATTGGTTCCAATGAGCGCGCAGCTTTCTGGGCGGGTGTGTCCTTAACTAAGGTTAAACTTTTCATTTACTCGTCCATGGGAGCTTTGGCTGGCCTCTCCGGAGCACTTTTAACTTCAAGACTCAATGGTGCTGAACCAAATGCTGGACAGCTCTTTGAGCTGGATGCCATCGCCGCAGTTGTGATTGGTGGAACCAGTTTAAAGGGTGGCACAGGACACATCATGGGAAGCTTCATTGGAGCGCTCATAATTGCAACTTTGAACAATGGAATGGATCTTCTTGGTGTCCAGAGTTTCTATCAGATGGTTTTCAAAGGCATCGTGATCATCGTGGCCGTCCTCGTGGACAAAAGCCAAAAGAGCATCTAAGCGGCTGAATAAGTAGTTTAAGAAAAAGGCCACTTTTTCAGGTCAAGAATTTCATGAAAGTAGTTTGAGGCCTGAAGGGACTTACTCGCGCCATGGGGCGCGATCAATACCTTTTCAATTGTCCATTTTTTTTGATCAAGATGGGAAATTTTTCGTTCAAATTCGCTGATGACTGAGGGCTCTACCGCGCCCTCAAGATACTTCACTTCACAAACAGTAAGAACCTGATCTGAGCGCTTAAATAACAAATCAATCTGATAGCCACCCTTAATATTCGAAATGAGCGGCCCGAAAGTTTCTACTTTATCTGCAAAGCCCAAATTTTCCGCGATAGACATGGCATTCTTATGACAAAAATATTCAAAACGATAGCCCAGCCAAGAATTCCAGTTCGGCAAAACATGTGTTTCAAATAAACGATTATTGGATTGTGAGGAAATAATTTTCTTTCGTCTTTTGACATACTTATCAAAAAACGCAACATAGGAGTCCGCGACTCGATAACGTTTTTTCTTTTGCGATGGATAAAGAGGGTCGTTGAGCTCTTCGATAAAGCCCGCAAGAATCAAATGATGAAGATATTTTGTAAGACCGCCCCCTGATTTTACTGCCGTTTTGTTTGAAATTTCGACGAGGCTTAGTGGCCTGTCCAGGAGTGATTCGGTAATAGTTTGGTAAGTTTTCCACTCCTTGAACTGTGAAAAGAATATTTTCTCGTACTCATTTAAAAAATATGAATTTTTTTGAAAAAACATTTCCTTGATGTTAATCTCAAAAGATTTTTTCTGGTTCACGCTCTCCAGATAAAGTGGAATGAAGCCCAAAACCAATCCATATCTCAAGCACTCCTTCTCACTTCGTTGTTTGAGGAGTTTTCGCGCGTCTCTTGCAGGAAGTTCCTCAATCAACATCTCGAGTTGAATGCGGCCGTAAAGTGCTTTTGAGTGAATAACCCTCTCCACCATAAAGTGAGCAATTGACCCACAAAGAACGAGCTGAATATTTTCATTCTTCCAATGATTGTCCCAGTAAAATTTAATCAATGAAACAAGTCTGGTTTGCTGGCATGCCATCCATTGAAACTCATCGAAAACGATGACTATTTTTTGCTTATGCTGTTTTATTGTCTTTGTTAGTTCATCAAAAACCTCGCTCCAGCTTGTAAACTTATATTTTGCAATATTAGGTTGTTTTGATTGTTTTGCCCACTGACGTAAAAAGTGTACAATTTGGCCAGGTGTTTGCTCATTTTCTAATCCCTCAAAATACAGGGAGTTCTTCTTTTTTTGACTATAATGTTGAAGCAAAAAACTTTTTCCGACTCGGCGCCGACCGTACAGCACCGCGATTGTGGACTTGGTCGATTTATAGTCTTCTGACAACTGATCAAGTTCGTCTTCCCGGCCGATAAGCATGAGGCACTCCCTGTTTGATGAGATTCCGCAAACTAAGTTTATCCAACTTAGTTTGCGGAATCAATAATTAAACAGGGATTCCGCAAACTAAGTTCACACAACTTAGTTTGCGGAATCTGGTCAGGCCCAACGTCGATGAATCCCCTGCTCTCTCCATCAACACATCTCAGTAGCGGAACCGAGCTTTCCGCTCATTTTGCCGTTCATTGTTTTCACTTCTAGCTCAATCGACAAAAACTCATCCAAAATATCAGGATGATCATCGACCCTTGGTGTTGCATATTAGTATCCCGAAGTTTGATAGCTATTGACCATCTATTTGAGCCAACTTAACCTTTTCTCAAGTCTTTGTTTGTAACTAAAGTGATTTCCTTTTTTCACTTGAAAGAAAGCGTCGATGAATAAGTTCAATAGCGCAGCGCTAGTCAAAGTAACCTCAAGCGAACTCATCATTCCATCAACTGGGGCACCAAGGCTCGGGCTTCTTCTCGGAGTTGGCCTTGCATTAATAATTGCAGCCACATCTTTGGCGTTCTCGTTTGGTGCAATCAATGCACCTGTTCTGATCGGTGTTGCGGTGATGTTGATTGCAGGATTTTACTTGCAGTATACGCTTCGAACTCGCGAGTTGACACGAATAGATCTGCATAAAGAAATAGTGACGAGTTACGCTCGAAAAAAATTACCACTTCCTTGGCAAGAGATCATCGATGTCATCCTGAGAAGGGATCTTCGCAAAATGGGACGTGCCTACATGTGGATTGTTGTACTGCGTACCGAAAATGAGGAATTAAAAATTTTCGAAAGTGATGTCGAATCCTGGGCCAACGAAGTTGCCACACTGGTCAGCCAAAACTTGAAAAAACCACTTATCCTTTCATGAACTCTCACCGAAATGCGCATTACAATGTCAGGAAGTCACCACAATACTAATTTTTGACCACACTGATATCATTTGTTTGTTGATCGGCCTATTTTTTTCGTTATCCTGTTTGTATGAAAAAGATATTTTTTGTTTTGTGTGTTTTGACCTCATTCTCTCCCTTGGCTTATGCAGATGTTTCGATTCAGTCGATTTTCGTTGAACTTTTTCACGGTAAAGATGGCAGACTTAAACCTCTCGGCTCTCAAGATATCGACTTTCAGACAGCCGATGCGCAGTTATTGATTAAAATTCACATTGTTGCAAATGGCGAGACGCCCGACAGGCCCGAACTGAAATTGACTCTCGAAGGTTTCGGGAAGGGGCGTGATAATGAGGCTGAAGGCAAAGTCGAGGATTGGAAATTTAAAGAATCTCGCAAGAGCTACTCTTTTAGCAATTATGAGGCCTTTCTAGCAACGTACCCTTGTGCTGAAAAAGTTAAGCTAGTTGCCACAATAACTTCGGTTAAAAATTCAAAAAAAATTCTTTCCAAAAAAGAGTTTGAAACAAACCAACTCAACTGCAGCATGAATTAAAACCCTACTTTCCTATACGAACTCTGCTCAGCAAAGGGAAGAGTTCCAAGTCAACTCGCAAGCTCCCCATTGCCTTTGCTGTGCTCAAGATTCCTGAAGCACCATTTAAAAAAGATGCTCTTATAAGATGACCTTGGCACCGCAGTCATTATTTTTACCTATCATGATAATGATCGTTAATAATTGGTCTTTTCTCAAATTTTTACCTAGTAAGGAATGACCCTGTGGATGCGTTTTATGAAACATCGAGTTTTTCTTTCTCTAGTTGTAATATCTAAAATTGCAAATGCTGGCCAAATGCATACCGTGATGTTGGACGAGTATCTCTTCAGAGGAACTCTCGTGGGAATGACAAACTCTTTGCAAGAACAGCTCGCCAAAGGAATTGTCACCGCTTGTGGGCAGGGAGCAAAGATAACAGCGTCATTTGAGTGTCCATAAACATTTCCTTCAGAAGCAAACACCGTTGATTGATCTGAAATAATTGTTCCCATCTGCCGCGTTAGTGCTCCTCAATGTTTTAAAAGTTAGGCATCATTCTGGTTTGGACAAAATGTCTTATCCAACGACAACACTGGGGTGCCTATGAATCTGATTGATCTGTCCATCCGCCGTCCTGTCTTTGCCTGGATTCTCATGTTTGCCCTCATTGTCTTTGGAGCCATCACGGTCAACAAACTGGGTGTGAGTCAAATGCCCGATGTCGATTTTCCAATATTAAGTATCTCCGTCGGATATGAAGGTGCCGCCCCCGAAGTGGTTGAAGCAGATCTCATTGATCCCATCGAAAATCGATTGCTCGCCATTGAGGGAATTAAAGAAATGCGCTCCTCAGCCCAACAGGGATCGGGACGGGTCACACTTGAATTTAATATCGATCGCAATATCGACGTTGCCCTCCAAGAGGTTCAATCTGCTCTCAGCCAGCTTCGGCTACCTCCCGGTGCTGATCCCGCTGTGATTCGAAAACAAAATCCGGAAGAGGAGCCCATCGTTATTTTGTCAGTTTATGGGCAAAGCGACTTAAAACAAATGCTCATCTGGACGGATTCTTTTCTTTTGGATCAATTACGCTTTTTACCAAACGTTGGAGAAGTCGGCATCGGAGGGTTCAGCGAAAGAAACCTACGCATCTGGCTTGATCCACGAAAGCTTGAGGCTGCTGACTTAACAATTGCTGACGTCGTTGAAGCTCTAAACTCGCAGCACGTGGAAAGTGCTGCCGGACAATTCAGTGAAGGAAAGCGAGAAATTCGCGTTCGCTGGAAAGGGGAAGCGACAGAAGCCGCTGAGGTCGGAAACATCAATATTCTTAAACGAGGCGGCCAAATCATCAATAGCCGCATCTATCGCATCCGGGATGTCGCCGTGGTTGAAGACGGTTTATCTGACATCCGCCGAATGGCCCGAATTGACGGAAAGCAGGCTGTTGCCATTCAGATTCGAAAACAACGAGGCAGCAACGAAGTTCAAGTGGCAAAGGCCGTCCATGAAAAAATGGAGGAACTCAAAAGTCAATTTCCACCTGGTTTTGAATATCGCACCAACATTGATTTCACAAAATCAACAGAGGCAACTGTTGATTTAACAATTGAAAAATTGTGGGTCGCAGCCCTGATTACGATCATCATTTGTTTTTTATTTTTAGGAAGCATCCCTGCTGCGATCAATATTTTATTTTCCATTCCAACCTCTATTGTAGGAACTTTTACGATTCTGTATTTTTCAGGATTCACTCTGAATTTATTCACCCTCTTGGCCCTGACTCTTTCGATTTCCATCGTGGTTGATGATGCCATCATGCTTCTTGAAAACATTGTCCGTCATTATCGAATGGGGAAATCAGCAAAACAAGCTGCTTCAGATGGATCCAAAGAAGTTTTGCCGGCAGCCACGGCCGCGACTCTTGCTGTTGTTGCTGTTTTTCTTCCGGTTGTCTTTATGAGTGGAATCATCGGCAAATTCTTTTTTCAATTCGGCGTGACCATGACAGCTGCAGTTTTGCTCTCTTTACTTGAAGCGGTCACCATTACTCCGATGCGATCGGCTGCTTTCCTTAGCGCTAATCCCAAGGTTTCAAAGTTTGAACAATGGCTTGACCATCTTTTTGAAAAGTTTGCTCATTCCTATTCCAACGTTCTTCGAAGCACATTGAACTGGAAATACACCGTAGTTATTGTTTCCATGGTTTTCTTTATCGTCTCGATGTTTTTGGTCACCAAAGTAAAACAGGAATTTGTTCCCGCCCAAGATCAAGATGTCCTGATCGTCACTGGACAAACTCCATCAGGGACTTCACTGGAAATGACCAGCGAAGCTGCCAAGCAAGTTGAAAAGATTTTATCCGAAGAACCAAATGTCTCGGGATTTTTTGTTTCCATTGGAGCTGGCGGCCCCAACTCCCAAGTGAACCAAGTGTTTATCCCGGTGACACTCACTCCAAAAGACACTCGAAAAATGACTCATATTCAGATTATGGGAAAACTTCGTGAACAGTTCAAACAGCTCAAAGGCATTCGCGTGACCATGCGGGATATCTCGGCTCGAAATTTAACTTCGGGTCGATTAAACCCAGTTGCCGTAAATATTCGAGGACCAGATTTGGCGCTTTTAGATCAAAAAGCAAAAGAGCTCGTGGAACGTTTAGAAAAAGAAAAGCTCGCCGTCGATTTGGATACTGATTACAAAACGGGAATCCCAGAACTGGTTGTTGAACCCAGCCGGGAAGCCATGGCTGCTCGCGGTGTCTCGGTAGAATCCATCGGGCAAATTCTTGCTGCCGGTGTCGGAGGAATTCGCTCGGGCCGATACACCGCAGACGGCAGACGTTATGACATTCGTTTTAAAATTTTAGATAATCAAATCAAATCCACAGAAGACCTCAAAAGACTCTACGTTCGAAATGTTGCCGGAAATTTAATTCGCATCACAGATGTCGTTAAAGTCAGCGAATCAGCAGCCTCACAGGCGATCACTCGAGTCAACAGGCAGCGCTCAGTTTCGATTTTTGGTAACCTTGCACCCGGACAATCACAGGCCATCGTGCTGGATCGAACTGCTGCGATTGCCAAAGAAATTCTACCTTCGGGATATTCTTTTGCTCTTGAAGGAGCCTCCGCAGGATTTAGCGAAACTTTCAAAAGCTTGGGACAGGCCATGCTCATTGGGATTTTAGTTGCCTATATGATTTTAGCGGTTCAATTCAATTCTTTTATTCATCCAGTTTCTGTTTTGATTGCACTGCCATTCAGTGTGACAGGTGCTCTCGTTGCGCTTTGGATGTTTGGTATTTCGCTGAATCTTTTTAGCTTTATCGGATTAATCGTATTGATGGGAATTGCTAAGAAAAATTCAATTCTTCTTGTTGAGTTCACCAACCAAACTCGGGAACGCGGAATCCATGATATTAAAGAAGCTCTGATTCAAGGATGTCCAGTTCGCTTGCGACCAATATTAATGACTTCAGTAGCAACGGTCGCCGCGGCCCTTCCTTTAGTGATTGGTCATGGCATCGGATCGGAAGCACGCACACCGATGGGTCTATCAATAGTCGGCGGCACGATTATTTCGACGATATTGACCCTTTTTGTGGTCCCAGCTCTTTATTTGGTTTTATCAAAGCTGGAGCGTCCAGAAAAAGATCAGTCCTTTTAATGAAAGTTAAAAGGACTTTCGCGACAAAGGTCCTGTGCATGGAAAGCTTATTTGTGTCGATATAAGAAAGCGTGAAAAAATTCAGAGTCACTCTTCTTTTGTTGATGGCACTCCTTCCTTCATTTGCTTGGGCAATGTCGCGAATGCCATCTGTATTTCGCGGACTGAGCGGATCAAATCAAAGTCCTGCGCCTTCTTCAGTCAGCCCTCAGAGTTACAATCTCAATGACCGTGCCTGTGTGGCAGGGAATTCTTCCCAAACTGAACTTGCAAACTCGTTTCATCAGTTCAATGAACCGGCCACATCACGTTTTCAAACCATGATTCGAAATGGACACCAACCGTCGTGCTCAACCGGCGCTCCATTTCAAACGAGTCCAAGTCAGATCCGGGCGGCCAATGACATTTCCGCAGTGGCTGATCGCCTTCGTCAGTCTTCATTTCCGATTCGTGCTCAATGCATGATTGCAGCACTCTCTCGGCAAACTGCCACGCCAGCTTTTCACTGTCCGACTGAAAACTCTCAAGGCGGGACACCGATGAATAACCATCAGTGTTTTACAAGGCCAATGGTGGATTTCATTCATCAGTCTGTGGAAAATGCCATCTCTTGCATTCGAAGTACTTCAGGAGTGAGTCTTGATCCACTCACAGTTTTTAAAAAAATAAACAATGAATCAGGCTTCAAACCTTATTACTCTTACCGCGGTGGTCACGGAATCGGACAGCTGATTGGCGGAACAGCAGCTGGAATTAGCCAAGGCCGCCAAGACTTTGGCTCGCTCATGTCAGGGATTGCTCAAAGCACTGATTCAACCTGTACTGATTTCAAAGATATCTTGCAAAACGATCAATCCAATCCAATTCGAGGAAGCAACGCCGTCGTGGCCAATGGCCGATGTCGCTTCATCAGTATGGGTCAGGGAATGCAAAGAAATCTCATTTACAGTTTAATGTTGCGCGCATCTCTGAATCGAACCATGACGTCGGAATTTCAACGACGATTTCCAAATGAAAATATCGAGACTCCGCAAAATCGCGAACTGATTGGCAATTTGGTGAATATTGGATACGGTCCGCGGGGGCCAGCCGGTGCCTTGGCCCTGGTTCGATCAGCTGCCCGCGGTTCAATCCAATCATTGCAAGGCGCTGTGGGAAGAAATTCATACATCCGTGCGATCAATGGTGCTTACAGCCAAGTCCTCCAGCTGACAAACTCATCAGCAACAACACAAGAACAAAGGGACCAAGCATGTCTCGTCAACTAATTGTATTTCTAGTGATGATCTCCTCATCAGTGGCATTTGCACAAGACCCCGAATTGACCACACTTCGTGAGCATCTTCATCAGATTGAACAAAAATTTCCCAAATCAAATTCTGCAATGAAAAGAGAAATTCAATCTGTAGAATTACGCTTAAAAGACATTTTACACTCCCGCGAAAAACAAAACCCAACAGATGAAGAATTGGATCGCGAAGTTGACGCTCGCACACTCTGGATTACCCTGGAGCCAGTTTTTGAAATGAATCAAAAGATGAACAAGAAAAAATGCTCAAAGCTCGTGGATGATCTTGAATTCAATGGAACCCTCGGAATGGACGAGGGCGATGTTCGGCCCGACTACTTGATGGCAATTCAAATTCTTAAAAAAACCTGTGCTTAAAGAAAAAGACTAGCGGCGCCAACGAGACCCGCTTGTCCGTGTAAAACAGAAGACTTCAATGAAAGGTTCTTTTGAAACTTCTCAAAACAACGTTTTGAAATTTTATGTTTCACTTTTTCTAAAATGAGATCCCCACCTGTCGTAAACAGAC
>JACCDR011622778.1_pt1 | contig 17893 bp, 16 predicted proteins | sample 7446431 | NCBI WGS metagenome assembly JACCDR01 (sample SAMN15323443, study PRJNA562643) | freshwater metagenome | isolation source: river surface water | place: USA:Blue River Watershed | collected 2017-08-17
CCCGCCGTCACCGGCCGGCCCCCGGCGGCGGTGCCGGGCGCTGCGTGCGAGCACGGTACCCGCGCCCCGCCGGCGCGCACCAGAGTCGATCACGCTCACCCGGTGGCGACCAGCGACCACGACAGCCGCGGCGCGGCGTCGTCGTTGCTGCGGGCGAACGACATCGTGCTCGCCCCGACGGTGCCGTTGACCAGGATGCGCACGCGGATCAGCTGTGCCGCGCCGGCGTTGATCCGCACCGGCGCCGAGATACGCAACGATTTCTGTGCCGCGGTGAACGTGCGCAGCCCGAATCCCTGCCCGGCCCGCTCGAATTGCGCCGTCACCCAGTAGTACGACGACTCGGCCGCCGAGATCGCCGACCGGGTCGCGTTGAACGTGAACATGTACAACCCGGTCGGCAGGGTCGGCCCCTGTATCGCGGTGATAGCGCGACCGCCGCCCGACCAGTAGTCGAGGTGGTCGACATTCCAGCTCATATAGCCGACCGAATCGGAGGTGAACGTGTTTGCCGCGGTCGAGCCGAGCAACCCTTTCGTGCGTTGCAGCGCTGCCGTGCGGCCGACGTCGTTCGACGACAACACGAAATCGCAGGCGTCGGCGAGATCGACGATGTTCTGCCGCGCGAGCACCTCGGACGGCAACGGGTAGGGCAGCGACAGCTCGGCGGTTGATCCTGGCATCGTGGGCCCCCTTACCGGTCGGGGCAGATACGCACTGCCCACATCGACGAACTCGACAGCACCGACGAGTTACCCGAATTGCCATGCGCGTACGTCACGCGCTGCCGGCCGCCGCCGGTGCGGAACAGGCCGTCGAAAAGCATGTACTGATCGCCCTCGGTTTTCATGTATTGGTTGTACCGGTAGACGCCGGTGAGAACCTGCCCGGTCGCCGGGTCACGGTCCTGCACGTACAACCGGGCCGTCATCCGCGCGTCGAGCGTGATCGCGGGCAGCAGCAGGTTAACCCCCATCCACCACCAATACCGCTGATCCTGGTCGGGCAGGATGAAATCGTTTGTGCCCGACGCGGTAAACGTGTTGTCGTAAAAGGTGTTATTCCACAGCACCGACTTTTCGACCGACGGCACGTACCCGGTTTGCGTCACGGTGTTGTTCCGGTATATCGCCGGTGTGCCCACCTCGTTAAAGCTGGTGCCCGACGAGAGGAAATCCGACCACCATTCGAGGGACAGCAACTCGGGCTCGAACTGCTCGGCGAGTCGTTGCAGATGCAACGCCAGGTTTGCCGGGTCAGACGCTGACGGCGCCTCGAACCGTTTCGAGCCGTACGTTATCAATGCCACTGCTGCCCCCCTGCTACACGAATGGAATGTTAGCGATATCGGTCACCCAAAACGCGTACAGGTCTGCGTAATAGACGGTGAACTCGACGCCCGAGTTGATTTCGATCTGCACCCATATGTCAGCCAGCGACCCCGCACCGCTCGACGCGAAATACCCGGCAGTGTTCACGTAGTTGAGAATGAGCGACGACACTTGGAACGTCTCTCCGCGCGACTGGTCAGTGCGCGCTTGGTTCAAGTCGCGTGTGTCGAACGCGTACGGCACGTCCGGATTCGGTGTCGTGTCGATCGACCACTGCGCATTGGTCGCGAGCCTGATGTCGGGAACGCTCGGCACCGTCGTCGGCCACCCGACGACGGTGCCGCCGATCATGTACAGCGACGGGCGCGGCTCGTGCGGCAGGTACAGCCGGTCGGCCCGGCGCTGCAAGTCGGTCATGTTCGCCGTGTCCAGCTGCACATTGTTGTACTGCACCGTCGACAACGCCGTTTTGTTGATCGCGTACCGGACCGTCGAATCGTACGTCAGTTTCGCCGCGGGCCGGCGCCGCAGCCGATCCCACTGCTTTTGCCAATTGCTGAGGTGGTAATCCATGTCGTCGGCCAGATTGAACAGTGCCTCGAATGCCTGACTCGGCCGGTCGGTACCGTCCGGGTAACTCAGGTCCCATGGTGCGCCCGTGCCGCCCATCGCCGCCCCTATCCTGTGAAGTCCGGCGGTACCGGCATCGGCGCCGCGTGCGGGTACATTTTCGACGACCCTTTGAGCCGCACTTCGACCCACGGTTTGATCGTGGGATTCGCGTACAGGTCGACGGCGTTCGTCGACGCCGTACGCACCGCGATGATGAGTGTCGTGTTGAGGTCGACGCCGGTGTCGTTCCGCAGAATGGCAGTGTCGTGCAGCTTCACGACCTGCCCCGCCGTCGTCGTCGGAGTACGCGCGAACTCGGTCAGCTGAGCGCCGGTCACAATCGCGTCTTGCCGGATCACGAAAAATCCGAACGCGTTCGCCGTGGCCGAACTGAACGGCTGGAATACCTCGACGTCGTAACACGCCCCGTTGCGCATCAGCACGGGCACCGTCAGGCCGGGCGCGGCTGCCTCACTCGACACCGGCACGTTGAGGTACCCGCCGCCTGCCAGGGCGTCATAGTACGAATACGCGACCCGGCCGCCGGGAACGTCACCGGTGTTGCCTGCGGTGATCCGGTCGACGATGAACAGGGTGTTCTGATACCGCGACACGACGACGATGTCGCCGGCGACCGGCATGTACGACGAGCTGCACCCCGCGCTGCGTACCTCGCCGCCGCCGAAATCGAGCAGCACCTGCCACCCGGTAACGGTGTCATCTTCCGCTGTCGACGGGGCGAGCAGTTGCTGCACGACCGCTGTTCGGGTTTGCGTCGCCGGTTTCGGGCGCCCGACCGAAGCGGACAGTTTCCGCGTGACCATGCCGCCCCCCTATCAGAAGATTGTCAGCTCGTCGAGAACGGTGCCCGAGGGCAGCACCAGCGGCCGGCCGATGCAGCTCATGGTCGATTCCGGCACCAGCGGAATCGTCATGTCCGACACGATCCGCAGCAGGGTCCGGTCGCTGGTGTCCGTCCCGAGGTTGAGCCCGACAGGATCGCCGAGTTCGAGGGAAGCGTCGGGGATCATCTCCCACGGGATGACGTCGGCCGAGGCACGCGAGCGGCGCCGTACCGTGTCGGCGCCGTGCCGCACGACGGCGTTCGTCGACGCCGACGGGAACTCGACGCGCAGCACACGCCGGCCGAACTTGCCCCCGATGTACGTCGGGCTGCTCGGGTCGTTGTCCCGCGCGCTCGCCCGCTGCGGGGCGTCACCGGTCGGGGTGTCCGCGACCCCGACGACGACGTTGTACACGCCCTCGCGGCTCATACCCTGCTCAGCGTCAACGATCGACCCGGGCCGCTGGTCGCCGCCCGCCTCGGCGGGGTACTCGTAATCGCGGTACTCGACGACCGGCTCGACGTCGGCCCCGTCCGGGTGGTACGTCCAGGGCACCCGCCGTACGACGAACCTGCCGTCGGCCAGGGCGTACCAGAACATGCCGCCGGCGTCGGCGAGCTGGTCGCACGCCTGCGAGCGGCTGTCGTCGAACACCTGCGACGCCGCGGCGATCGCGACGTGATCATGGTCGCCGAACTCGGCGCGGGGCACCCCCTCGCGGATCAGCCGCACGATTTCCTCGACCAGGGTGCGGCCCGGCAGGGTTTCCTCGGCCGCCTCGAAATCGTTCTCGTCGACCTCGTTCGCCCGGTCGAGAAACGTCACGGTCAGCGGCTGCCGCGACTTGCGTTTCGCCGATTGGATCATGCCGGTGAACACCGGGAACAGGAACTCACGGCCGCCCAGTGACAGCCCTCGCTTGATGACCAGCCGGTTACCGAACGGGGCGAGTAAGTCGGTTTCGCTGGTCGGGGTCAGTTTCGGGTCGCACGTCAGGCTGCCGCGCCTGGTCACCCGCGAGGCGAGGGTGCACTCGACCTGCCCGCCCCATATCGGCAGGTCGTCGAGTTTCTCGGTGTCGTTCCACACTTCGACACGCACGATCGGTGTGTGCGGGCGCAGGTACGCCGTTCGGTACGCGGCGAGCAATCCGTCGGCGATCACAGGGTGACCCCGCCGGCCGGCGACCCGGCCCCGTGCAGCAGGTCGACCGACGTCAGCCGCGCCGCGTCGAACGCGTTCCACGTGTCGTACCGGTTCAAGTCCTCGAACCGGGTGCCCGTCACGCCGGCGATCGGGCCGGTCGGCGGCGCCGACGACGCGTACGGCAGGTCGATCACGCGGTACGGCAGCCGCAGGTCGGGCGACAGCGCCGACGTGGAGATGTCCGCGACGTCGCAGTACCGGTCGCTGATACCGAACTCGGGGGGCAGCCGCAGCAGGTTGACCCGGCCGGTGCTCACCGCGGCGTGTACCCGGTCCCGGTCGGCGAACGACACCGCGGCGAGGGTCAGCGTCGACGTCGGCCCGCGCCGCACGCTGGTGATCGGCACCGGCAGCGACTGGTCGACGACGTCGAACCGGGCGCCGGCCGATGCGCGCTGCTCGGCCGCGTGCGACGCGAAGATCACCCCTGACTGTGTGCCGGCGAGCAGCTCGTCGACGTCGCACCCGTCGACCGGCAGCAGCGACAGCCGCACGTCGGTGCCGGGCTCGGTCGGTTCCGAGAACCACCCGCCGCCGTTGCTGGCCAGCGTGACCGGCAGCGGCGGTTCAGTGTCGCCGCCTTTCATCGAGCCGAACCTGACCCGGTCGGCGAGTAGTACCACGCCGAGGGCAACACCGTTCATCAGGAACCGGGGCCGTGCGGTGACCGCACCGACCGGGGCGACCGCGGTGAACGAGCGGCGCACGGCCACCCCCGCCGGGATGTTCGTCTGCGCCGACAGGCTCGTGCTGAGTACCGCGTTGGCGCCGTTCAGCCAGTCGACGCCGATGCGTTGCGTGCCGCCGGCCGGCGAACTGAGCCACGCCGACATGCCGTACGTACGGCCGGCCGTGACGGGCACCGCGGTCGTCAGCCGCGCCCCGGTCGTCGCGGCGGCCGTCGACACGATCCGCAAGCTGCCCGTGCCGAACAGCGGGGCGGTCGTCTCACGGCTGATCGCCGCGTTCGTGTCCGCTTGCCACCCGGTGACGTTGACCTCGAAGTCCGGGTTACCGACGAGCTGCTCGTACGGGTAGCCGAACACGTAGCCGAAATCGCCGCCGACGGTCTCGATCATGTAGTACAGCGGGACGTCGAGCGGCGCCTCGACGTCGTACCACACGTCGACGGTGTTGAACATCTCCCACGGCTGCCCGTACTGCCCCTCGCCGAGGTCGCCGAGCATGTACGTCGGGCGTACCCGCACCTGCCGCACGTGGTTGAACCAATCGGGGTCGGTCGGTGGGACGTCGAGCCGCAGCATCTGCACGTGGTCGACGGGCGTCGCCCCGACATAGTCGCTGTAGTCGAACACCAGGCGCACCGCGCCGATGTCCGGCAACGGCTCGGCGGTGAATCCCGGCATGGTCGCCCCTCTCGTGCCCCCGTCAGAACGCCCGTACGCCGGCGTCGACCTGCGCTGCTACCTCGTCGAGCTGCCGGTCGACCTCGAACGTGATCATACGAGTGATCTCGGTCGAGCCGATGTACGCGCGCAGGCTGACGTACACCGGGGCGGCGTCGGCGCCGCCGGTCAGGATGCGGTCGAGGCCGGACTCTGCGGCCAGCTCACGCGCCCGCGCGGGCCGTTCGAGCGGGATGATCACCTCTCGGCCGGCCTCGCCGAACACACCCAAGGTCGCCTTGTCGACGACGCCGCCGCGGGCGTACGACGGCAGGCGGGGCAGGCTGCCGGGCAGCAACGCGTCGATGCGGGAGATACCCGCGTTGATCGCCCCGACGATCCGGTTCAGCTGCCCCCGGATCACGCCGGCGATCGAGCTGCCGATCGAGCCGAGCGACGGCACCCGCCGCAGACCGTTGACCAGGTTCGCGACGATCCGCGCGCCGGCTGAGAAGAACCGTCCGGCGAGCGCGGCGATCCGGCCCGGCGCGGCAGCGACCGCCGACACGACCGTGTTGACGCCGCGCGACACGACGCTGCGCGCCGACGCGAACGCCCGGGAGAACACCCCGGACACCAGGCCGGGCACCCGGGACAGGGCGGCGCTGATCCGGCCTGGTGCGGCGGCCATGAAACTGACGACGGCGTTGATTCCCGAGCGGGCCGCGGCGAGCGCGAGCGTGCCGGCGCGGGCGAAGAATCCGCGCACCAGGCCGGGCACCCGGGCGAGGGCGTTACCGATCTGACCGGGCAGCACGGTGAACGCGTACAGCACCAGCCCGAGCGCGACCCCGACGGCCTGCAACGCGGCCTGGCCCATGCTGCGGAACAGCCCGGCGACCAGGCCGGGCAGGGCCAGCAGCACGGCGAGCAGCCGGCCGGGCAGGGCCGCGACGAACGCGACGATCCCCTCGACGGCGGCGACGACCGCCTGCCACGCCGCGGTGAACGCCCCCCCGATCGCCGCCGCGACGCCACCCCAGTCGATGCCGTTGAGCCACCCCGCGAACTGCGACAGCCACCCGGTCACGGCCGCGATGATCGGCGACAGCTTGACCAGCCCGGACGCGATCAACTCCAACAGCGGCACGACCGCTTTCGCCACCAGCAGCGACGTCATGCTCGCGGCGAGCTGCAACACCGGCGCGATGATCGCGACGACCGCGGTCAGCAGCTGCGCGAACAACACGTTCAGCGGGGCGAGCGCGACGACGATGTCGACGAGCGGCGGGATCAGCGACACGATCGTCGGTATCAGCGGCATCAGCGCCTCGACGATCTGCGCGAACAGCGGGCCGAGCACCGCGAGCAGCGGCGACAGCGACGTGCCGAGTGCGGCGACGAGTTCGCCGACCACCGGTGCGAGCTGCCGGAACAGCTCGCCGAGCAGCTGCGCGGCGGGCGCCAGGATCGCCGCGATCGTCGAGCCCAGCTGCGCCAGGATCGGCGCGGCGGCGCCGAGCACGGTACCGAACAGCGTCGCGAGTTGCGTCACGACCGGGATCAGCGGGGTGATCGCCTGCACCAGGGCGCCGCCGAGCACGGCGACCAGCTGCCCGAGCGGGGCGAGCAGCGGCGCGACCGCGGCGACGACACCGGCCAGTGCCTGCGCGAGCGGGCCGAGCGCCGGCGCGATAGCGGCGATCGCCTGCCCCAGCGGCGGGAGTACCGCACTGAGCGCCCCGCCGAGTGCCTGCCCCACGGTCGCGGCTGCGGCCATGAGCGATTGCAGTGCCGCCAACCCCCCGGCCGTGTCGAGAAAGGCTGCGAGGCGACCTGTGAGGTCGGCCAACACCCCGAGCAGGCCGGTACCCGAGGCACCCGACGCTGAGAACACGCTCGACGCGATGCTGCCGATGTTGGTGAACAGATCGCCGATGGTGCGCAGCGTCGGCAGCGCCGCCTCGAACAGGGCGGCGAGGTCGACCCCGGCAAGGAAATCAGCGATCTTGGTGCCGAGCGCGGCCAGTGCCCCGCCGACCTGCGGGGCGAACTGCGACGCCTGCCCGGCCAGCCCGGCGAGGGACTCGGCGATCGGCGCGACGACGGGCGCGATCGATTCCAGCACCAGCCGCACCCCGGTCAGGGTGTCGGCCAGGGCACCGACGGCGATGTCGCTGCTCGCGAACCCCAGCGCCTCGCGAATCACCGCGTTGAACGCCCCGCCGAGGGCGGTCAGCTCGGGGCGCACGTTCTTGAGGTTGCGGCCGACGTCGGTGACCTGCCGGGACAGGTTCGCGAACGTGGCATCTTGCAGCGCCTGTTGCAGCGGGCGCAGACCGTCGAGCGCGTCTTTCGCCGCGACGGCGAACTCCCGGGCCGCCGGCGACAGTTTCTCCAACGACTCTTTGAACGCGGCGGCGTCGCCCTCGGCGGCGGCCGACAGGGCGTCGGACATGCCGATCACGGCCAGCTTGAACGCGTTCACGGCTACGGCGCGGGCGGCGAGGTACCCCGGCAGGAACGCCAGCCCCACGGCGAACGCCGGGCCGAGCGCCGCGACCAGCCCGGACACGGTTTGCAGGGCACCGCCGAGGGCGACCGCGCCGGCGGCGCCCTTGACGAGCGGGGCCGCGATGGTCCCGCCGAGCTTGCCGACCGTGCTGCCGATCTTGCCGAGCGCCTTGCCGACCTTGGGGCCGAACACCCGGTCGAACGCGTCCGCGGCGTCGTCGCCCAGCTCGGCGCCGAGCTTGGTGAACCTGCCCCGGGCGTCCCTGCTCGGCAGTACCCGCGGCTCGACCGGTACCTCGAACTTCATGCCGGCGAGCTGCCGGTCGAGTTCGGTCACCAGGCGCGCGACGTTCGGGTCGAGGTTGACGTCGCCCTCGAACCCGTCGAGTGCCCGGTCGAGTTCCGTGATCAACTTGCGGGTGTCGGCGTCGACCTCGACCTCGGCGCCGCGCAGGCTGTCGAGGGCAGCGTCGATCTCGCGGAGCATGGTGCGGGTGTCGGCCCGCACCGGCACGGTTGTCTTGCGCCGGCGGGTGCGGCGCTCAAACCTGTCAAGATCATCGTCGGCCGGTTCGGTATCGGCGGTGACCTCGATCGCGGTTTCGGCGAGCGGCTGCGACACGACGACATGCCCCCGGATGTGAGGTGTCGCCCGGCCCGCGCGCCAGCAGCGTTGCGCACAGCGTACGGGGCGTCAGGTGCAGAAACGATCACCCGAACACGGGGCCGGCCCTTGCGTCACGGGGGGTACGCAAGGGCCGGTGCGACCGGACCGTATCAGCCGGGCAGCACCTCGCGCAGCGCCGCGAGCGCCGCGGCGCGTTCCTGCGCGGCCGTGTGCCGCATGACCTGCCGCCGGTGCGGGCCCGGCGGTGTCCACACCTGGTCACGGAACGCCTCGACGGTGATCTGACGCCGCGCCTTGCCCTCGCCCTCGGCGGGGCGGTGGTCGATCATAAACTGCCAGGTCGCGGCGATGATGCGGTGCAACGGGGCGGTGTGCGGGTCGAACCCGCGGCGCACGCACCACCCGTCGAACGACAGCCAGTGATCGACGCCGAACCGGGCGATCCGGTGCGCTGGCCACCATGCCGCCTGCGGGTCGTGTCCCTCACTGACCGACACGCCGGCGAGGCGCCCGGCGAGCGCGGTCGACACGTCCCACAGGTGAGGGAAGTCGAGCGCGTCGGCCGGGTCGTACAGCCGCACGGCCAGCCGGTACCGGTCGCGGCGGCTGAGCCCACCGGGCACCAGCCGCGACCACTCGCCGGCGGCGAGCGCGTGCAGCAGCTCGTACGTCGGCGCCGCCCTGACCCGGTACACCTCGGCGCCGAGACGCACCGTCGCCGGCAGGATGACCGGGCCGTCGGGCCACAGCGGCCCGCCCGCGCTCACCCCTGCCGGGCGCGGCCCCGGGCCGCTTTGCGTGGGGCGCTCTTGACGGGTTTCTTCGCAGCCGCCGGCTCGTCTTTGATCTCGCCGGTGTCGGGGTCGATCCGGTCGGCGATCTTGTCGAGCACCGCAGGCACCTTCATGCCGATGCGCTGCGCCATCGCTTGCATGTCCGGTTTGAACTCGACGACGAGCTGCACGCCGGCCGCCCACAGGTCGGGCAGGTCGAGGTCACTGTCGGGGTCGGACAGGTCGGCGTCGATCGCTGCCCAGTCGGCCGCCGTCAGGCAGCCGCGCAGAAAGTGCGTCATCGCCGACGTGAGCTTGATGCGGTCGGTCGTGATCCGGCCCTCGGCGGCGCGTTCCTTGTCGCCCGCGCGGCGCCGGTCCGAGCGGGCGCGCCCGCTCTGCTCGGCGATGATCTGCGCCATGTCGGTCCACACGACGAGCTTGGGGCAGCGGGCGTCGTACTCGTACTCGCCGATCTGCACGTCGACGACCCGGCGCCGTTCGCCTTCACTCATGTTCGGTGTGGTGATCTTGCGGCGGGTCGGGCCCTGCTCGTCCGCCTGCTGCTGCCCGGTGCTGTCGACGTCGACCTCTGCGGCTGGTGCCGTCATGGCGTGCCCCCTCACTGGTGTGATCGGGGGTCAGAGTAGCGATCAACCGGGGCCACCCGGTACGGTCGTGCCCGCGCAAGCAATCCGACCCTGCGGCCGGCGAGCTGGTGCGAACAGGATGCACGGCCACGGCGGGCGCGGTCGACGCCCATCGCCCGCCAACGGCAACGTCCCGCCCCCGGTTGCAGGGGGGCGGGGCGTTGTTGCATCACCCCTGATCGCGGGGGCGAGCGCGTCACGCCGCGTCCGCCACATGCACGAGAACTCGCGCGGTAAGGGCAGCCCATGACGGGTGCCGATGATGGCGGTACTTCACCCACCCGAGGCTGTACCTGCACGCTCGCCCCTGCCGCCTTACGATCCGGACGCCGCCCGCCGGTGTCGTACCCGGCGGGCGGTCGTTATGCTCGCCGGCGCGGGTGCCCCGGCCGGTCACCTCACGTCCCGACTGGGCACCCGCGCCAACCGCCCCCGGACAGAGAGGAACCCCGGATCATGCGCCCGTTGCTCGTGCTGCTGTGCCCCAAGTGCAAGTGGAACCCGTGCCAGTGCTGACGGCCTGACCGCCGCCGGTACGCTCGCGGTGAGTTAGGTCGAAGCCGTATCGGCGGGACGGTGCACTATGCCTATCGGCATGGTGGGCGGCCGGGTGATTCAACCGACGTAACCTCGGGTGGTACCTGAGAGCGTGCCCGTGACCGACGGGGGGTCGGCTCCCCTCGCCTAGCTCACCTACTGCGACCGGACCCGGATCGGGTACGGGCAGGCACGCTCGAACGCCTCGACCAGGAACGGATGCGGCGGCACACCCTTGACGCTGCGGGCGAACACCCACGCCCCCCGGTTCTCGGGTGAGGTGCCCGCCTTGCCGGCCGGCAGCGGGCCCATCATCCGGCCCGGTTTGAACCGCAGCACCTTGGCTGACACCGGGTAGATCGGCCGGTGTTTCGGCCCGTAGATACCGGTGCCCTCGTGCAGATACCGGGCGTAGAACAGCGGCGTGCCGACCCGGCCGACGACCAGCCGGCCGTACACGTTGACCGTCGCCTCGATCGACGCCGCCAGGGCCCCCGTGTCGCGCTTGACGTTACGCACCGCCTCGGACCGCACCGCCTGCACGATCTCCTCGATGTGGCGCACCACGGGCCCGCTGCGCCCGCGCAGCAGCTCGTCGACCACGGCCTGATTCACCCGGTACGTCGACACGTCAGCGCACCGGCCGGGCCCGGCCGCGCCACGCCGGCCGCGGCCGAGCCCGCCGGCCGAGGCCGGGGCAGGTGTGCGGGTACTCGCCGGCGACGCCCCGCCACCCGCGGACACGGCGACCGCACATGCACCGGTACGCGCGCAGGACCGGCAGGGGCGGGCACACGTCAGCCTCGCACCTGCTGCACGCGGATCGTCGCCGACCAGCCGGCGCACCCACCGACCGGGCCGAGCGGTGTCATCGTCACCAGCTCGACACCCGAGTGCCGGTCGAGGTACGAGCAGCAGTTGATCGCCTGCGCCAGGGCGGCGCGGTCGTTCGCGAGCCGGATCGCGGCAGCCTCGACGTCGGCCGGCGGCAGCGGCGCACCGTTGTCGGTCAGCGGGTAGCACCGCACGAGCGCCAGCTCGTACGTGACGACCCACGCCACCCCGCACCGCCGGGCCCGGACCGCGCCGGCGCGTTGCTGCCCGCCCCGGCCGAGGTCGGCCGGCTGCACCTGCGCGACCCGGACGACGGCGCGGCCGTTCGCCGGCACCTGCTCGCCGTCGACGTCGACGGTTCCCTCGCAGTCGCACCCATCCATCAGCCCGCCCGACGCGGCGTGCCGGACGACAGCGGCGACGACCGGCCCGAACGACGACCGGGCCGCGGCGTCGCGCAGACAGTCACGCAGCGCCGTCGCGGTGGGCGTCGTCAGGGTGTCCGTGATCTGCGGTTGCGTCATCAGCGCCGCCGCAGGTCGGGCGAGTACACCCGCATCCGGGTGCGGGCCCGGTGCGGGTTGACCGCGCGCAGCCACAGGTCGACGTCGCTGATACCGGTCAGCCCGTTGTCGAGCAGCGCCGCCGGGTCGTCGAGCAGCGAGTACGTGACGCCCTCGCGGACGACGTTGGTGACCCGGCTCGGCAACGCGCACGTCTTGTCGCCGCACCGCGCCTTGTGCAGCTCGACCATGAGGGCGGACACCGCCCGCCGGCCGCCGGCGGGGACTTCCCGGCCGCGGCGGTACTGCACCTCGAACGTGTCGGGGTCGGTCGCCGGGGCGTTCAAGTCCTGCCGGACCGGCCACGTACCGCCGTCGGTCCGGACGAGCAGGGTGCCGTCGAGGCGGTACGCCGACGGGGGCACGACCTGCCCGTCGACCCGGACGCGGGTCACCGCGATGACCGGCCCGTCGAGTCGGACCGTCGCCGCGGCGGTGCCGCACCCGCACGCGGCGGCCGACTGGCAGCCGCACCCGTTGTACACCTGCCCGCCGATCAACATCGGGGTGAACCACCCATCGGCCAGCCGGGAGAACCCCGACCCCACCGCGCACGACAGGCTGCACGGGCGGGCGTTGACGACGCACACCCCGAACTGCCGCAGCGTGCGGTCGGCGAGCAGCTCGACGGCGAAGTCGTACGAGCTGCGCTGCGCGGCCGTCAGGTCGGCCAGGGCGGTCGACCACCCGGCGGGTAGGCAGCTCGGGTCGTACGGCCACTGCTCGCAGCCGTGCGGTATCTCGCCGACCCCGGTCACGGTCAGCGCGGGCAGGGTGATCACGCCGTCGCCGCTGACCGGGTCGGCCGGTTCGGCGGGGGTGACGGTGCCGGTACCGGCCACGGTCAGGCCGGGCAGGGTCACCGCGCCGTCCCCGACGGTGGTGACGGCGGCGGCGCCGTCGACGAGCAGGGCGGGCAGGGTCAGCGCCCCGTCACCGGTGATCGCGTCGTCGAGCGCGGTGAACGACACGACGAGCATGTACTGATCGGTCGCGTTGTTCGTCCAGGTGAGCACCGGCGACTCGGCGGCCGGGCCGGCGGGTGCCTTGCTGCCGATGGCGCCGTACACGCCGGCGTTGCCGGTGCCCTGAGAGGCTGCGGTCACCGGGGTGTACCCGGTCGACCAGGCGGGCGCGGTCGGGGTGGTGTCGAAACCGTGCAGGGCGGCGAACGCGAGCACCAGCTCGTCAGCCTCGGCGAGCGCCGGCGTTGTCAGCGCCGGCGTCGTCGCGGCGAGCCCGGTCGCCTGCTGCCCCGCGGTGACGTCGACCCCGGCGACGTCGGCCACCCGCACCCACTGCGCGAGGGTGTTCGTCGCGATGCCGCCGCCGAGGTCGATCGTCGCTGTCGTCGCGGCGGCCGGGCGCACGAACAGGTACGCCCCCTGATTCGACACCTCGGCGCGTAGCGACGTCCAGCCGGCCGGCGTCGCGACGGTGTTGTCGCTGTTGACGGCGAGCAGGTCGTACACCGCGGGGCCGAGGGCGCCGCCGCCGGTGTACGTGAGCACGGTTCCGCTCGCCGTGAATCCGAACGTCTGCGGCGCCCCGGCGACCTGCGGCGGGGTCGGCACGTCAGGCTGCCGGTGTGGTGAGCGGCAGCGCCGTCACGGTCACCGTGACGCCGACCGTGATCGCGACCGTGTCGAGTTCGAGGTCGCCACCCCCACCGGACGCGGTCACGCTGCCGTCGATGATGCCCTGCCCGTCGGTGCCGGCCTCGGTCGAGTCGAGCAGCCGGAACCACCCGGCATTGCCAGCGGCCAGCCCGAGCGCGGTCACGGCCGGCGTCACGTCGAGCGCCGCCGTCCCGCCGGCCGGCGCCGCGTACGCCGGGTCGGACAGGGTGAAGTCGAGCAGCAGCGTCCCGGACGGCGCGGACGCCGGCCCGGCCGGCTGCGCGCCGGTGTACACCCGCAGGTGCCCGGCACCGGCACCGCCGTCGATCAGGGCGGCGATCGCTGCGGTCGCCGCGTTGCGAGCGGCGTCGTTGATTCTGACGGTCACGGCGGTGCCCTCTCCGGTCAAGGGGTGGGGCGCCCCCGGGCGGGGGCGCCCCGTCGTGCTCAGGGCCGGTCTACGGCCACGGCACCTCGTGCCGGGTGACCGTGACGTCGTTCGGGTCGATCGTGGCGTACACCGCGACGTCGTACGTACCCGGCGTGGTGTACACGTGGTTTTTCGCGGTCGCGGCGGTCAGCGCCTCGGGCGCGGTGCCGTCGCCCCAGTTGACCGACTGCCCAGTCAGGGCGGTCGTCACGGTCGACGTCATCGCCGTCGCGCCCTCGACGAGGGTGAACGCCGGCCCGTCGGGGTTGGACAGCGGCTGCGCGCCGGCGACCGACTCGGGCGGGGCGACGGTGGTGAGGAACACCCGCCGGTGCTCGCGCGGACCGACCGGGGCCAGCATCGGCCCGACGGTGTTCGCTGACGCCGCCATGACGTCGTACGGGCCCACCCCCCACTTGCCGTTACGCTTGGTGCGCGAGTTGACGGTCATGGTGAGCGCGGCGTTCTCGATGGTGAGGTCGCCGAGGGTACCGCCGACGACCCATGGCAGCAGGAAATACGCCCACGTCTGCGAGGCGTCCGGGTCGTCGCACAAGTCCTCACCGGCGACGTCGGCCCATACCTCGATGGCGACGCCGCGGCTGATGTCCTGAGTGTCCGACTCGGCGAACCCGATCACGTTGCCGGCGTAGTCGACGAGCTTGGTGTTGTTCGGGTTGAACATCGTTACGGCGTCGGGGTCGATGTCGCAGAAATTCGCGCCGACTGTCAACCATTTGAGCTGGTCAGCGCCTTTCTCGGACAGGCACAGGTCGCCGGCGGCGTTCACCTGCTCGATCTCGGTGCCCTCGCGTACCTCGCCCTGCATCTCGATCGACACGAACCCCGAGGTGACCAGCTGCGACCCGACGCCGTACACGGGCCGGCCGCACGCGTCGACCTTGGTGAGCCGCATCATGCGGCCGTTGAACGCTGTGAAACGACGAGTAACCACGTCGCCCCCCTCTACTCGCCGCCGCCGGCGGGCGCCGGCGCAGACTTCGCAGCCGCCTTACGCGGGGCGCGTTTGGTCGCGGCCCGCTTGGTCGGCTTGGTCGGTTCGGTGCCGGTCTCGTCCGCGTCGGCCGCGGCGCCCTGGTCGCCGGCGTTCGGGTATTCCCCGTTCGCCGGCGGGTCGACGTTGACCGCCTCACGGGGCAGATCGTCGTCGCTGGTGACGGCCCCGGCCGCGTCGGGGTCGACGTCGGCGGGGTCGGCCATGCGCGCCGCGTCGGGCAGCTCGTCGTCGCTGGTGACCGCGTCGGGGGTGTCGGCGTCGGCGACCATGCGGTCGACGGCGTTGACCCGCCGCTCAGCCTCGGGTCGCCGGGTGCGGCCGGTGTACTTCTCGTACACCGCGTCGGGTACCTCGAACGCGGGCGAGGGCAGGTCGGTACGCACCTGCACATCGCGTTGGTGGTCGGCGAGTCTGAGCAGCTTGCCGGCGACGTCGCCGGCGCTCTCGTCGTCGCCGACGATGATCGTCGGTGCCATCGGTTAGGCGTCCTCTCCTGCCAGGTCGACCAGCGCCGCCCCGATGGGCAGGCAGTCGATCGCGACCATGATCTGCCGTTCGGCGATCATCAGTGTTTGGTTTGTTGCGCGGTCAAGCGTTTGGATGCCTCGGGCCGGGACCTGCACACCGGAGCGGCGCACCATGACGGCCCCGGTCGCGTAGATCCACGCGGTGTTCGCGGCCGGCGCCGCGCCGGCCGGTGACAGCCCGGCGTACCCCGCGCCGAACGCGATCGGTGTGCCGAGCCGGGTCCGCAGCACGTTCCCGTCCCGGGTCGGCTCGACGTACTCGGCGAGCAGGGGCGGCATGTGCAGCACCCCGACCCCGTTGTACTGGTCACGGATGTACTGCTCCAACACCCCGACGGCCCGTTTGACCCTGAGCCCGGTCGCGCCGCCCGGTGTCACGACGGCCCCGCCGGCGGCGAGGCGCGGCGAGATCGCCCCGGCCTCGAACTGCGTCTCGACGAGCCGCTGCTCGGCCGAGGCGAGCGCGGCCGTGGCGCGTTGCTCGTCGTCGACGCCGAGCGTGCCGAGGCTGCCGCAGGTGACGCCGGCGATCACCGTGAACGGGTCGGCCGTCGCGTACGCCTTGCCGTCGCCCGTCTTGGGATCGTTGTACGCCTGCGTTGAGCTGGTGCCACTGACGACGGTGCCCTGCACGGCGACGTTGCTGACCCCGGTCAGGGTGACCCGGCGTCGCAGCCCGGTCGACTCGCGGATGATCACGGTCGAGTTGGCGTCCGGGACGGTGAACGTGCCGCCCTCGACCATCCCGCCGTACGCGCCGCCGTTGACCGAGAACTCGTACGGGCCGACGTCCGGGGTCAGGTCGGTCGACCATTGGTTCGCCGTCGCTGTCTTGGTGATGGCGGCCGAGAATCCCGGCCCGCAGCCGATCGCCCATACGTACCCCTGTGTGCACTGCACGCTCGTGAACTCGGCGCCGGACGACTCCCACCGGGCGCCGTCGCCGTCCTCAGTCGTGAGTGTGGCGACGGAATACAGCCCGTACGGGTGTGGCATGACGACGGGCGGATCGATCAGTACGCGCGGTGTGAGCGCCACCGTTGCCCCCCTTTCTGTGTGAGCGGTTGGGGGTGCCCGCCCCCGTCAGGTTGCGGGCACCCCCGTCAAAAGGGGTAGATCAGGCGGCCGGGTAGACGTTCGCCGGGCCGACGGCTGCGCCGGTGTAGCCGGCCGGGGTGACCGGCACCGTCAGCGCGATCGCGGGCCAGTCCTTCTTACCGACGGCGAACCCTTCCTCGGTGAACAGCGCGAGGTGCATGTTCTGCGACAGCAGGGTCGAGTCGTACAGGCCGTCGACGGTGATGACGTCGTTCTCGGCGACGAAGTACGTGCCGGCCCGGTAGATCAGGCCGGTCACGGTCGCCGGGAACCGCTTGGGCGGGGTGGTGCCGCCGAAGTCACCCGCCTGCCCGGTGGCGAAAGAGTCCTGCCAGTCGTACACCCACTGCACGGCCACGCCGCGCGAGGCGAACCACGCATTGACCATCGCGTCGGTGACGTTCTCGACCGGCTGCCCGTTGCGGCCGGCGAGGTCGGCCCGGAACGTGCCGCGCGCCCACAGCGGCAGGATCATTTCGAGCGTGGTGTTCTCGGTCCACCGGTGCCGGTACCGCAGGTACTCGACCTGCAACTCGACCGCGGTCAGGGTCCATGCGAAGTACCCCGAGAGCGCCGCGGTGGTGACGTCGCCCGCGCTCATGGTGACGGCGGTCGCGCCGGTCACCATGTCGGCGATCTTCCGCGAGTTGATCTTGTGGGCGTGCGCGGCCATGATCTCGGACGTCGTCGCGCGGACCAGCTCGGGGAACCCGCGCTCGGTCAGGATCGGCGAGCGCACGCACACCCCGGCGACGCCGAGGCGCTGCTCGTTGAACGTCGTACACGGGATTTCGTAGCACGGTTTCGGGGTCGCGCCGGCGATGACGGTCGCCTCGGTCTGGTAGAACGACGCGTTCGCGTTGCCGTAGATCGACGAGAACGACGGCGACACCGGCCAGCGCACCCCGCCGCGGCGCGAGGTGATCGTCGGGACGTCGACAATGCCGGCGTTCGGGTCGGCCCCCGGCAGCAGGTCGTACAGGATCTCGGACGGGGCGCACCAGCCGCCGGCCGCGACCAGGCTGCCGCCGGGCAGCCGGCCCGGGTCGGTCAGCCGGTCGATCATGTCGGCCGGCACGTCGACGTCGACGACGAAATCGGGGTTGCGCTGGTCGCGGCGCACCATCGCGATGGGGGCCGTCTGCGGCGCGGCGAACTGCGTGCGCCCGTACGCGCTCATCCGCGAGGTGACGGCGTCGACGAGCTGGTCGGCGCGTTCGATCTGCGACCCGGCCTGCACCCCGCGGATGTCCGCGGCTGCCTGCCACACGTACCGGCCGGTGCCGCCCTGCCCGCCGGTGCCGGCCGTGCGGCGCCGGTCGTTGGGCAGCCCGGCAAGCGGCACCCGGGCGGGGCGCCGAC
>JACCDR011898993.1_pt1 | contig 17893 bp, 21 predicted proteins | sample 7446431 | NCBI WGS metagenome assembly JACCDR01 (sample SAMN15323443, study PRJNA562643) | freshwater metagenome | isolation source: river surface water | place: USA:Blue River Watershed | collected 2017-08-17
AGAACATCATGTCGAACAAGCCAAAGAATAGCTTGAAGCACATCATCACTATCCCCATTGCCTTATCCCTTCTTCATGTTTTCTACGTTCTCGATAATTCCATCACCGATATACGGAGTGAAACTACTGGAAAGAGGATTGGGGTCAGGGAATTCCAGCTCAATCATGTTGATGACATCCTGGAGTGCCTGGTTGTACCCGGCATTATAGCCGTCCTGCGCACCCGTGTGGTAGTCACTTTCCATTCTTCACCCTCCTGGCAATACGGTTAGCCATTACACGGACACTGACAGGGCTCTTGGCATCCTTGAGCAGAGCCTCAATGTCATCCCGCAAAGTCTTGTCTCCCACTTTCTGCCTTTCCTAGTAGTCGACGCCGTGAGCCTTAACAGCAGCCCAGAACTCTCCTTCAAGAGTCTCGAACTCCGAGAAGTAATCTACCATCTCGTCCCACTTCTCTGCAACATCGTCTGGCAGATCATAGTCACTGCTACGGAGACCATATTCGAGAGCGGAGGTCAGTCCACCCTCCCAATCGATCTTCCCGACGAAGTCTTCAAGGTCATTACTCGGCTTGAATTCCGTCATGTGTTTCTCCTAATCCTCATAGTTCTTTCGTGAATCGGACCCTGCCATCTGAATGGTTTCGAATGCTTCCTTGCGGAAGGAATCGAAAGAGGGTCCATACACACTGTACATGTCGTCAGGGTCCACGTTCGTTGTGACGATGGTAGGACGGCTGTCCTCCACCCTACGACGGATCAGCTCGTGCAGCACGCTCTCCGTGAAACCAGAGGAGGTACGGTGCTCCTGACCAATGTCGTCCAGGACAAGCAGAGTGGCCTTCTCAGCCCTCCGCAGGATCTTCCTGGCCTCTTCCTTCTCCTCGCTCTCTTCCTTCGCGTACGTGGCTGTCAGAGCGTTCTTGTAGTCCGCGAAGCGGATCATGAACACCTGATAGTTGATCGACAGCCACTGTACTTCAGTGGCAATGGCAGCCGCAAGAGTCGTCTTACGCGTACCGTTCTTGCCCCAGAGCATCAGACCACGTCCAATGTCCTCACGTCGGGAAGGGTAGTCCCCACGCTCACGTCGTCCAGGACTGATGAAGTGGTTCTTGAAGTTGTCGATGAACTCCTGAGCGATCCCAAGCGCCTGTGCGCCTGTGTCATCGTTCGGTTCGTAGTCTTCCAGCCCCAGGTCACGGAAGCGAACGGGGATACCCGCCTTCTCCCACTTGACGTGGTAGTTGAAACCCTTAACCCTGCCCATGTTCCTCCTTGTACTTGTCGTAGTACTTCTGAGCGACCTTAGGAGACCTTAGCACTTCTAGGAAGGCTTCGTAAGTACCAATCTCACGAGCCTTGTCCAATGGAGACAGCTCCTTCTCAGGTACTACCTCTTCCTTGGGCTGTAGCTTAGCACTATTCTGCTCAGCGCGGTAGAGGAAGTCTCTCCAGCCCGGATTGGGTCCCCTGGCAAGCGGTTCCTTGACGTAGAAGTCAATGAGTTCCTTCACCTCTTCCTCAGTTTTACCAGCCGTGCGCCACTTTTTCAACTGTGACGCAAGCGCAGTAATGTGCGTCAGGGTGTAGCCGTTGCTCCATGACGCAGACCTTACCTCACGGTCAAAGTACTGCGCAACCTTCACAGCATTCCACTGAACGACAGAGGGGGACCCCTCGTCAGAAGAGTCCCCCCACAGGTCGCTCAGGACGTCGTCGTATCCCAAGTTACCCTCTCATAGTCTTCACTGTCCAGATTCTCCCACGGCATGTAGTCCTCCAGACCATCACCATAGCGGATGTACACGACACCATCGGAGTCCACAGCCTCCACGGTAACGTCGCGCTCTACAGCGTCCAGTGGAAGGTCTTCTCCGCCACTCAGAGAGGAAAGCATGATAACTCCCGTGTAACGGAGCTTGTCACCAACCTCAAACGGATTCGTCTCGTGCGCCATATTGCCTCTCCAGTAGAAGTTCTAGGTAGTGAATGGCCTTCTCGATATCTTCACGGCCATTCTTCTTGCGGTGTCTTGCTAGGTACTTTAGGGCACTGCCCTCGTAGAAGTCAAGTCCCCACGCGTCAATGACATCAATGGGTTGGAGACTACCCTTGTAGTGGGTACCTCCTACCTGCTTCTCACGTACCGTAGGCTGTACAGCCTTCACAGACTTTTCCGCCACCTTAACGGTAGGCATTTCATCCTTGTCCTGCCAGATATAGCCATCGCCACGGTGAGTGAGGTGGCCTCCCTTCAACTGACAGGAAGCCACGTCACCGTTGTACGGACTCTTGTACCGTGAATCACAGTTTCTGTCACTCATCTGGCGTTGTCCAAGAGCTTGTACAGATCGTACGCCGCAGCGTGCGCCTCGTCAAGAGTGTTTCTGTGGTTGTGCACTTCCGTCTCAAGCTCATCAACGTACTCTGTGTCGTGCCCGTTGACAAGCTGATCGTACTCCTCATCGCTGAGGAATACCCCATCTGTCCCATTCCAGGACATAGGAATTCCAATATCCACTACTTGTGATCTCCCATCCACTTCTCCATAGCCGTGTGACGCGCCATGCTGTCCTTACGATAGCCCCAGCTCTTCACAGCTTCTTCTGCCGCCCAGACAATAAGGCTCTCTGCCGTTTCGTTAGGAGAATCATCGACATGGAAAAGCGTGGCCGCTACTTCCTTGCTTCCGATCTTCCTCTTTCTACGAATAGTCAACCTTGTGTAACCGAATCCGCCCATACCGATTCGGTAGAAGTACCCGCTCGGGAGCTTAGGCGCTCCCAGAGCGAGCATTTCCGTCATCGTCACTTAGTCTCCTTGAGCATATCAGTGAGGGCATCGATCGTCTTGGCGTATGCCTGAGACATCTCCTTGATACCCTCCCCGAGCTGAGCCAGGGAGTCCTTCGAGACCACCAGCTTATCACTGGGGACCGACACAGACGCCTGCGCCTTGGACACGTCTGCCCACAGATCGGGCACAGGAGCTTCTACAGACACAGTCAGAGGCTTGACAGGCTCCAGCTCCTTGGGAAGCTCAGAAGTCTCCTCTACCACCTTGGCCTCAACAGGCTCAGGCTTGGGAGCCGCTGCCCTCTTGCGCGGGGCAGGCTTCTCCGTAAGAGGCTTCTCGGTAGGAGGCTTCGCAGCAGCACGCTTACGCGGAGCCGCAGCCTTCTTTGCCGGGGCAGCCGCTGCCTTGGCAGCCTTCTCCTGCTCCTTCTCCGCAGCGAGACGGATTGCTTCCTTCGTCTCGAACTCTTCGCGCTCCCGCTCCTCCTTCAGAATCTCATCGGTCGTCTTGAAGTTGGGGAACGAGTCGATCATCCCGTCAAGGTTCAGCACGGGAATGGACTGGTAGTTCTTCAGCTCACCCACCAGCTTGACATCGTCATCCTCATCGTAGAGAACGACAACGACAACCTCATTGCCTGCCTTCTGGAATTCCACCAGAGACGACATGGCAGCCTCAAGGGCACCAGAGGTGATGGTGGTCCCGTTCTCCTCACACTGCTTCGTCTTATCAGCCCTGGAGATGGAAGCGTGACCAGCGTCAGGCTCCACAAAGGCGTGGATCGGGTAGTTACCGACAGCCCACTCCTTCAGGATACGGTCCATCGAGCCCGTCAGACCCTTGGTGTAAGGGATGAGCAGAGTAGCCTCACGCTCGTCCTTCGGGCCGAAGATGTAGTCCTCCACGTTGTCCACGAAGTTCTTGAGCGTGGTCGTACCCGACCCCACGAGAACGATGTAGAGATCCTTGTCGTAGTCCTGACCCATTCCTGTTTCCTCCTCTTTCGTTGGGGTGTGTGAGCTAAGTTCTATCAGACCAGCAGAGTGGTGTCAATCCGCATGGTCATCCGGTCGTTGCCTTCGCCCTTGAAGAATCTCCAGAGCCGACCCTTGCTGTCAAGGTGGTCCTTGCCCTCAATAGGCTCGTACTCGTTGTCCGGACACTTCCATCCTCGCATGTACTGATTCGCCCTGTCAATCGACATGGCCACGACTTCCACGTCATCCCAGCGGTTGCCATCAAAGCCTTCACTCCAGTGGTACCGCATGATGACGTACATGTTGTCGTCCATTGCGTCTATCCTCCTGTATTCGAGAGTGTTGTGTCAACTATGGAAGCGGAGGCAGTCCTGACCTGCGAGGATTGATGACCACAGGTGGTCCGCTCCTGCGCACCAGTCCATGTACGAACCCTGCCGCGCTTGCCGTTGCGAGAACAATCAACCACATAAGCGGCAAGAAGTAAACCCCTAGCGCGATCAGGGCAAGCAGGGGTAGCGTAGCCCACACAGGGATACGCGGTAGCGCATCGTACAGGTACTCGTACGTACCTGACGCTGCTACAACAGACAGTACAATTTCTAGAATCATGGCTCTCCTTCGTTGGTTAGGGCTTCACTGTAGCACACTTGACAAGGTTCGGGTAGGTGTGTACACTCGTCTTTTGTTAACCCAATCCCTGGTAAATAAGAAAAGGACTATAGGATTTGAATTCCTATAGTCCTTTCCCTTTTATGTAGGAGGTTGTGCATATAGAATTGAGTAATTTGATCCTACTGGAACATTATCTGCCGTAATTTGCTCTACGCGTGAGCGCTTGTGAGTCAAGTCCTGGTAGAAATGTGTTCTGGATTGGTTTCTCGTAGACTCCCACAGATAATCAGCACTTCCGAAATCACCATTGAAGTGATCAAGAGGCTTATCCGTCTCGGTAACCATTACCGAGTCAACCCAGTAACTGAATGGCGGAGGAGATCCAAGAACATCAGCACCGTACACCCATACCCAGATATGGAATTCAGGCAATGCCTGTGTTGGCAACGTATACGTCTGCTCAAGGCGTACCCAGTCTCCGTCCACATTCTGAGGTCTGGTTCCGTCTGTCGCCTGGCTGTACATCATACCGTTGTTCACAGATGTTGAACCGAATACTCCAGTACCATTGGCGTCATAGAAACTCAAGCCGATATCAGGACAGTTAGGACCCTTACGTACCCATACTGAGAAGTTGTACGTGTGGCCCGCCTTGAGTCCTTGAATCTGTGGCAGTGAAGACCCCTGCCAGACTCTCTGAGACCCTAGACCAATACGAGACGTGGGAGAGAGCGTAGTCCCTGATCCTGAGTAGTCGAACACGTCGACACGAGCAGACCCTAGGCTCTTGTATCCCACACCGCTGTCCCAGTTGGACGTGAAAACATCCCCGAAGTTTCCGGTAAGACCTGAGGCAAATGATCCCCAGCCTGTCAAGTTGGCATTGAATCCGCTATTAAATGCGTAATTGATTTCGTCAGCCTTTACCTTGATACGCAATTCACGTGGATTTGTGTAGGCAGTAGGGGCATTGGAAATGCTAGGAGATGTACCGGTAATGAAATGGTTATCCATGTACGCGGTCTCATCTTCCGGAGCACCTGACACAACGATCACAGGAACCACAGCAGCCTTGGTAGCTCCACCAGCCACGGTCACAGAGTGAGTACCCTGCTGCCAGTCACCATTGCCAGGGTGCGTGTTCATGTTGGTGATCGTACCGTTATTGTATGTGGCTGCCACGATGTTTCCAGCGTCGTTGTACTGGCAGATAGCTGTAAACCACTGTGCCCCTGGTCTATCCAGAGACACCCATACAGATCCACGAATCGTCTCTCCCGCAACCACCTTGGCGAAAGCCTTCTCAGTGGGGTAAGGGAAGTACACGTTCAGACCCGAAGGAATCGTTCTAGGGGACTGTGTAGCGCCTCGGAAGACCATACCCCCACCGTACTGCCCGGAGAACGGTCTAGCGCTTGTACGGGCCACCGTACCGCTTCCTCCTTGCCCTGTAGAGAACTGAGGAGCGTAGCAGCAGATCGTTTGGTAAGAGGACGCGTCCAACGTCAGACGGTTACCGTAGTTGTTGTTCTCCTCAAACTGCACGTTGGTGACGTACTGAACATTTCCATCAGGAATATTGTTCCATACTGCACCAATTCCCGCATAAGCAGCACGAGGCCAATAAGAGCCATCACGGTAAACACCTGGAGCCGTAGCAGAAATCCATGGTCGTCCAGTGGTAGACGCATTGATATTCGGAGAGGCACTTCCCAGTACGCGTGAGTTCGCAGCGTCAGCTTGTGTGGAATCCCAGATACCGAAATCGGTAAGACCTCCACGAATGATCTGTAGCTGAGGAACACCCGCACCACCAGAAGCACCAGAACCTACTGCCCCGATTTCCAGAGGATTGGTGTCATCAGGATAACCGTCACCACCGGACAGTCCCTCACCAATAGCTGACAGGACAAGCTGAGCAGGTCTCTGATTGACGTTGGAGAAGTAGGCATTGAAAGGTCCGTCAGTTTCTTCCTGAGTAGCCCCAGCAAACAGCATGACACTGACTGCATGAGAATCCCAGGCGTAACCAATGGAACCAATCTCTGTCCAGACACTTCCGTCTGGAGAAGTCTCAAAGAAGAATGTCTTTCCTTCTTCATCGCGAATTCTCCAGAACGCGTGGTCTACAGGATTGTAAACAGGGAATGTCTCAGCGGTGAGAAAGACTTCCTTATCCACGGAGACAAATCCACGGAACTGTCCTGTAGGACCGAAGCCCATCTGTACGTAATTGTTACTGTTGGCCTGAATAACCACAGCCGTCTGCTGGAACTCTCCCCCAGCGGGAACAACCTTCACACTGAAGGAGGAGTCAGCAGCGTTGTACAGCGCAGCGCCTAGGTAACTGGGAACAGGAGCAGAACGCAGGAATGTGGCCTTTAGGTCCGTGTCATATCCGTACGTCCCGCTTGCCATAGTCCAGACAGGATTCAGTGTCTGCCCCAAGAAGGGATCAGACAAAGTCTCTAGCAATGGGTAAGACATGAATGCTCCTTATGTTCCAAGTGCGTAGCGCTGAATTAGTCCATGACGTGTTTCCGTCTGGAGATTGGCATTCGTGATAGAAGCCAGGGTAGTCATGTTCCCCGTACCGTCACGGTTGTACTTCTTTACGATGATGCTGGTTCCATTGAGTGTGATGGTAATTCTCTCATAATCACCCAGACGAGTCCAGGTAGCCAAAGTAGACTCAATACCACCCAGCAACAGCACCAATCTGGTTCTTGTGCAGAACCACTTGTTGCTTCCAGTAGTGCTTCTGAATACCACACCGTTGTCGAAATTGGTCTTGTCCTCATAGTCGACACCGAATGTGTATCCGATAGTTCCATTGGCACGCCCGTCATTTACCAACAGGTAAGTGTACTTAGGCTTAGTGCCCAGTGCTGCAAAGGCATCTGGATTCACTCTTGCCTGCCCGAATGTGCTTTCCCAGTAAGTAGCTCCTGTAGGAGTCACAGCCCATGCCACATTTGTTGTGTTGTCTGTGTTACCGTCCAGGTTTGCGTAGTCCGTGTCAAAACGAGCAAACATCGTTGCGTTGGTAGGAGCCGTAGCCGTGAACAGAGTGTTACCGTCGTCGTCATACCAAAGGATGTGTGAGCGTGCATTGACGTTGGTTGCGGAAACCGTTCTGGTCGTGTAGTGTGACGCCGTAAACGCCTGTTCAGCAGGACTGATGTACTGCCAGTAGACATTGGAAGCGTAACGTCCTGTAGGGGACTGCCCAGTGTTTGACTCAAGGCAGGTGTACAGGATACCGTTGTGCTGAACCTGATCCCCAACAGAGAAGGGAAGAACAGCATCCCAGGTAGGTACACGAGGAATCGGAATACCATCACGCACAAACTGACCACGACCGACACCAACGTTGGACGCCTGTAGCTCCCAGTACAAGTCATTCGTACCAGGAGTCACAGCACCGATAGTAGATGCCGGACCAGAGTTACGAAGCGCCTTGTAGAAGAAGGTGTTGTGCGATACGTAGTTGTTCGGAACATAGTTCGTTGCGTTGGACCAAGCGGGTGTGCTTAGCGTAGCAATAGACTGTACGCCTGTCACACCTGAGACAGGAGAGTTAGTCACTGCAAAGTGCAAAGCGTTCCAGGCATTGTTGCTGGCAATAGTAGGATGCACCGTACCTACAGCAACTCCGATCGTGGAAGAGACACCTGAGTTCAGGTAGCGTCCCCACGTAGAGAAGCCCTTTGTAGAAGGGTTCAGCAGCGTTGTGGTATCCAGTGAGTTCACCTGGACCTGCCACCACGTGTTGGAGGAGTTGGTTCCCGTAGGTGCCTGCGCTGCTCCCTTTGCCGCAACGATGTTCTTGTAATTGAATCCGTTGTAGGTAACGAACTGGTTTACGAAGTAATTCGTATCCGCATTCCACAGATCATACGTTGGGTGTGCAAAAGCTGACTGGTCAGAATTCAGCAGCATGTTCGGACCGATTTCCAGTTCGGAATCCCATCCGGTAATGGAGGCAATTGCGTTGTGAATTCCGTTCCATGTTCCCTTGAGACGATAGTTCACAGAAGCATTCTTGATTCTCGTACGTCGTAGACGTGGAGAAGAAATGTAGTCTGTGCTCACACCAAACTGTCTTCCCAGCCATTCCAGATTCGCAGCCGACACAAGGTCAACGTCGTTCAGGTTCAGTAGCTGGTCGTACTCTGTCTTCATGTAATCGAACTGGTATCCGAATAGGGACAGGTACTGCGCAAGGGCAGGGTTGTCAATCGTGGTGTTCGAGAACAAGTCGGACTTAACAATTTTGTACGGCTGTGGAGTACGGTCATACAGTCTGTCCGAATAGCCTTGGTTCTTCACCGTGAGAGACGCTACGCTTCCGGCTGGATACCAGGTAGGGAAGTACGTAGTAGGAGCCCACCACACTGATCCGATAGCGGGAGTGTGGTTGGTGTTGGACGCCTGTAGGGACAGCCAGTATGTTCCGTTGTAGAAGACCACAGCGGATTGGATGTACGTGGTGCCCGCATTGTACGCCGCAGCGTCCTGACTCATGAAGATGGAGTAATAATAGATAACTCCCTGAGTCAGGGACGCGTCGTCGTAGGATGTACGGATAGAGTCCGTACGTGCCTCTAGGAGGACCGTTCCGTCGCTCGGAGTAGAAGGGTACCCATCGGTGCTTCTGACGAGTCTCAGCTTGTTCCAGGAGGTGTCATTGGGGGAAGCCCAGGACAGTGTGATTCTCCCGTAGTCCGTCTGAGTGGCAATGAATGGCTCAACACTCAGGCTCTTGGGCTGAGAGTAGCCATAGAGCACAGTTCCATAGATATCTACTCCATAGCCAGTGCTGCCAGGAAGTGTTGGTGTCGTCATGCCTTTCCTTTCTACATGTTGTTCGCGGTAGGAGCGTCACGGTGATAAGCAGCAGTCAGCCAAGCCGTGGCCCACATACGCTCTCGTCTCAGTACCGCCTGATAGACGTTAAGACGAATTGCGCTTCCCTTCGTCCAGTAAATGAATGCGTTGGTGTCCGCTCTCGTAAGATCCTGCCAGCCCTTAGGGTAGTAGGAAGTCTGTCCGCAGAGGAACACTGTATCAGTAGCCTTGCAAATACCGATCTGGCTCTTACCAGAACGGTCATACTCCTGCGTCTGCGCAGCTAGGTTAGCTCCGTCCTTGTGCCATCTGATGTATCCGGAGATGTGATACCAGCCGGTACGAGGACACACAAGTGTGGAACCACCTTGCCACATTCCATGAGTGTCCACCTGCTTTGATGTAAACACAGGGAACGTGTCGTCATTGAACGGAACTCTGAAGTTCGTAGCAGTCACACGGCAAATAGGGTGTGTAAGACCACGGCGCGCAGAAGCAATGCTGCTCTTGACATTCGGCCAAGTCTTCAACTGTCCGTCCAATGAGTCCTGGTGAGGCATAGCACCCAGGACAGTTTGCAGCGAAGTGATCTCGTCGTACGCCTGGTTAACGTCACCCGCGTCAACGATCATCGTGTAGTTCTGTCGAGCCTTGAAGCTCTTCACTGCTGTGGGATATACGGCAGCCATTCTTTCTCCTTTATGAAGCGGTAGCAGTTACTACGATGTTACCTGCCTTAGGGATTTCCCATGCTCGGCAAATGACATCAGCAGTTCCGGACTGGACAGCGTCGCTTCGTGCCATAAGAGGAATGACTACATAAGACACTCCAGGAATTGCATTGATTGCCGCGTATACGCTGCTGACGGATAGACGTTGACCAAAGGTCACGTTGGCAGGGTCGAACAATCCCTGAATGGCCTGCGTAGCCTTTGTCTGAATAGCATTCGGGTTATAGCGAGGATCACATCCCACGACAACTGGAGAACCTGTAGACCCGATGTTGACGGACACGAAGGAAGCAGCCTGAGCAGTCACTGTAGCGCCTGCCATGGCTCTGTCCTGTAGGTAGGTGGTCACCACGTCCAGAAGCCCCTGTGTGGGCACTGTGTTGCCTACAGCAGTGATGTACACCGTGACGTTGGTGTACGTGTTGGCTACCGCATTGGCCTGCGACACAGATGAGACTCCAAGAGCCAGATTACCGAAGTCCTTCAGTGTGACAGCACGATCCTGCGTACGGTAAGCACGTGGAGCATTGACACGAATCTGATCAATGGACTCTGCATTCGCTCCACCAGTCATAGCAGTGGAAGATGCTACAGAAACTCCGATAAGAGGAGTGGCAATATCCACAAGCTGATTGGAGGCAAGGTTACCGATAGTTCCTCCACCTACACGGTATGCCGCATAGATGTTCAGACCTGAAGGAGGAACAGCACCATTGATGTCATCACCGAATGAAATGGTTACTACACCATTCTCGTCGGTTGACTGAGACCAGGCTGTGTCTGTTCCTACTGCATCCATCAGAGTGGAGACTTCAAACCAAGGAATCAATGGCTCTACGTCATTGACCAATGCCGCTGGATTGTACGCAGGATTGTCAAGGTAAACAGCAACCGAGCCACCGATAACCGGATTGTTGGCAAGAGTGTACTCCTGAAGAATAGCGCCACTAGAAGTCCCCAGAGGCTCTACAAGGAGCGTGTAGTCGTTCCCCGTGGGCTTTGCCATGGTGCAGGCTGCGGACCCTTGTGTCTCCCCTTGAATGACCTGTACAGAAGCTGTACCTCCTGAGGCAGGAACGCTCACGTCGTCCACTGTCTCGAAGATGATAGGAGCATTCAGGGACGCCACATACTGAGTCGTCACCTGAGTACCCATAGGCACAACCACAGCGGTGCTCTGAGTCTCGTCAGTCTCAAAGGTCACGGTACCAGTAGCCGCGATAGGCTGTCCAGGTGTGTAACCGAGAAGCTGAGCAAGACGGATCACGGAAGCTAGCTGAGTAGCTGTCCCGATATATGCTTCTGCCGCTGCTCTGTCTCCATAGTAGGAGAGCACGTCCATCTCGCGGGAGAAGGACTCAAGTAGCATCATCTCAAGAGAGCCGGGATTCTGATTGGTCCATTCAGGAAATGCCGCAGTAGCGTATTCCAGCATGGAATCAAGGAAGCCTTGATAGTCCTTTGATGTGTAGTCGATACTGATTCCTGGATTAACACTAGCCATTTGCAGGAACCTCCACTACTGTTCCTCCTGTCTTGATAACAGCAGCATCCGAAACTCTTCGTACTGGGGAAGCTTGAAGAGTAGGAGCGAAGTCGATTTCCAACGAAGCGATCCCGTCATTAGTCTGATTGGTTACTGGAGTGATGGAAGTGACTTCTGTTCCAGGCTCATAAGCAGCCATCTGAGTTGTCACGCGCTGTCTTAGCTCAGCGTCCACCAGGTTCTCATCCACACCGAACAGCAGACGGGACAGAGGAATTCCCATGTCAGCACGCATAGCACGCTGTCCGGGCTCTGTACCTACCAGCGCACGGATACGGTGAGAGGTCTGTACATCGATGTCCGTCTCGGTGGACACCGCACCTGTTTCCATTACGGTGAATGGAATAGTCATTTGTGTTCCCACGAACATCTCCTAAACCGTGTAACGAACATTGTTGAGGCTGACCCACAAAGTCTGTACGGATGCTGAACCGATAAGGACACAGCTTCCGTCGTCATTGAAGTCAATCTTGATAGAGGGTGTAGTTCCTCCAAAGTAATTCTGTGCTGTACTGACCACTCTCTTGACCGGAGGAATGATGTCGTCGTTAGTGAACGTCTCAAACTCTCCGCCGTTAGGCATAACGTACGAACCCGCAGAACCTGTCTGCGTTACGTTCATTCCGCCGCGCCATTCCACCCAGCGCTGCCCACCCATTACGTAAGTGGTCCACTGGACGTTCCCCTGGCCATTTCCGTTATGTGAGAAACCTGAAGCCAGGGAAGCAGTAGTCCATACTACTTTCTCGTCCTTGGTAGGAGGTACGTACAATGGCTTGTTGATGTATCCACCATTGAACATTACCCACACGATGTTGCTCACAGAAGGAACGGGGAGCGCAGGATTGGTGGATTCTGCCCATTCCAATTCTGCGTTCCCCGCAACCTGAGGAACCTTTACACGTACACGTCCTCTGTTGGACGGGTCTTTTGTGCTGGTGACGATACCTCGGTATACGCCGTAAAGGTCATCCTGCATTTGATTGCGCTCCTACGTTAGTAGACTTCCACACACCATTGATCAGCTTGGCTCCTACCTGCTGCGTCGATGGCGACAAAGCATTTGGTGAGGAGTAGTTGATGGTGTAAGACTGATTGCGCAATACTTTCATTTCGATCTGATACTTACCGCTTGCGACATTACCTGACTTAGGCGGCATGTACAGCTTGTGTGTAGCTGACTTCACCAGCCATAGCCCCGCGTTGTCTTCAGGAACTCCTTGCCCTACGAACTCCACCAGACTGTTCGGCTTGACTCTGGAGTCTCCCCACACGCACGCCTCAGCCGTTGTCCAGTACTGGTTTCTCTGCGAGGCAGAATCGAGTCTCTGAACAGCTTCCGCGTACGAGTCAACCGGATAACGGCGTTCGTACTTGGACAGGATAGGAGCCTTGGGAATAGACGTGAATGCCTCGTACAAGGCGTACTGCTGGTTGGCGTCAATGACACGGCCAGTCAGAGGATTGATACCCGTCACGGATCTCTTGGCTACCAGGGTTTCTGCTGTGGTCGTTCCCACACTAGGCTTGAACTCCTCTAGTGTGTCCTTGATTCCCGGAGTATTCAGCGCCCAGAACTGAGGAATGTTTCTCAGTGTGTTCTGGGACATCAGAATATTGGGATCAACGAAGTACAAGTCTGTGTTCTCTACGTAAAAGCGATAGCCAATTTCACGAGCCAGTTCACTGAGGAACTGGAAGTCACTGGCATTCTGTAGACGATAGTTGTACACAGAGTTGTAAGGGTGAATGATTCCACGAAGACCATTCTTCACTGCGATAGCGGAAGCGATAGCAGAAGGACTGCGACTCTTCCATGCTTTATTGACAGTGGATTGCATGGGCAAGCTAGTACCGACAATGGTGTACTGCACTCTGGTATTAAGCATACCCGAATACAGCTTGTCAGTGGTAGTCTTCAGAATCTTGTATGACGCCACATACCCCAGAAAGTCGGTAGTGTAGGTAGGGTACATCCCATACGTAATACGCACAGGGGTGTTCTCCCTGATGTAGGTCCATCTGTTGGTGGCTTTCGTGTTTCGAATAGAAGCACCCTGCCCCAAGTACTGGACATCAAGCAGTGCAATCGTGTGCTTATCCGTTTCCTGAATGATCTGAAGGTCAGAGGCATAGTAATTGAATGCCTTGCCACTGACCTCCACACCGAAGAACGGACTAGCCTTGATCTTGCTAGACACTAGGCACCCTCACCTTCGTGCCTCTTGGCAGGTCATTCCAGTACATAATCTCTGGGTTTGCGTCTGCAATGACCCACCACGCCTGCTCATCACCGTACGCAGACCAGGCCAGATACTCGATCTGATCTCCGTCCTGCCACACGTAGGTGCTGTAGTTGATTCGCTGCTCATCAGGAGGAGTGATCACAATGGTGGGGCGAACCTTTCCATTGATGTCTACCGCCACGATCTTATTGGATGCGTAACGGCTATTCGTGTTGATAGGCATTAGCCTTCACTTCCCTTACGATCTGCGAATACGGTGAATCCAATATCAATAGCGCAACGTACGGGCACCATCTGCTGAGAGAAGTGTGTATAGGTTACGCCTAGCGATGTGATGATTCCGAAGTAGTGGAGACCACCAGGAGATCCATAACCGAAGTAAAGATCCATAGGCACAGCAGCCATGGGACCCTGGACCACCATGTTGGAACTCTTTCCTCCACGGACTCCGGGAACTTCCTGCTTGGTATTGATTCCGCATAGGTTGAAGAACGCATTGGTATCCACAGAGCACCCGAAAGTTCCCACATCACTCGTCTGATACTTGGAGTCCCACATCTCAAACGTTCTATCGAACAGAAGCGCAAAGCTGACTGTTGTATTCAGAGCCGTCTGATAGTCACCTGTGTCACCAGGTACACGAGCATAGTCAGGGAACACCTGGTTGTTCAGGTCAATGGAACGGGACTCCGTGATGGTGGAAGGGTTGTAGAGGAAATTCACCTTGTACTTGAAATTGTCCCTCTCCGTTCTAGCCACCATTGCGCCACGGTAAAGTGTGGAGTCCCTGGTTCCTCCATACCCTTGCGAAACCTGACGCATAGGAAGGTTGAGAATACGTGAATCGAACTTAGGATTCTCAACGATGTTATAGCCAGGCTGTGCTTTCAGCGACCATTCCTGCCCGGCAATTGGAAGCGTTGTTCCCATTTAGTGTCCCTTCTGCATTTCCTTGATACGAGCATCTTCCATTACAGCATCCACAATCATTCTTCCAGTAACACGAGCATCCATAGGAGTCATTCCTGGAGCCGGATTAACCACAATAGCTCCCTGCTGGAATACAATTCCATGTCCGCCACCACTGTTGGTACCTGTTGTCATTGTGTTCACAATGGCATTACGTACGGACTCAGCCTGCTTAGCAGGAAGAATCATCTCTCCCTTGTGGACACGGGCTGTGGTGTCCTGGTCAAGGTTCCAAGCTCCCTCGTCATACCAGTGAGGGTTCTTGGAATTCCAGAAGCTCCAAGCCTTGGCAGGGTTCTTGTAACGTCTTTCAATGTAATCCAGACCCCACTTGATCTGCTTGGCAGGAGAATTACGCCATGCCTTTGTTCCAGTTTCAGGATACAGATTAGACATAGCCTGTGGAATTCCGTAAGCATCAGAGCTTGGGTTGTCAGCCCAGTGACGCCATCCGGACTCGTGCATCCACAGTTCGTACAGAGCGTCCCACTGCTTTCCTGTCCAGCCACGCTCAGCAGCCATCTTCTTTCCGAGCTGTACGTTAGCCTTTACATTCTTAGGAGCGTTCTTATCTGCACCACTGCTTGTTCCTGAGTCTCCTTCAGAGCCTCCTGTAGTGGACGTGGCGCTAGCAGAAAGAGGCATTGCTCCAGCGCCTGTACCTCCACCGAGAGCCTGCATAATAGCGGCTAGCTCAGAGGTACCTCCGTAGCCTCCACCGATGTTCCCACCAACAGTACTTCCTTGCTCATTCTGTGTGGTGTCTGCCGTAGGGTCTGAGGAAATTCCATCCATACTTCCTACGCTGCCAAGAATTCTACGAGCGTTGGTGAATTCTCCAGGCTTGAAGCCACGGATACGAACAGTCTGTCCAGGCTTAGGAGCTTCAATGATCTTTCCTCCACCAATAGCCATAACGACGTGGTGAGCAGGAGAACCATTGAACAGAAGGTCTCCAGGCTGCACCTTATCGGTAGCAACAGCCTTTCCTACCTTCTGCTGATCCTGGCTGACACGCGGGATCTTTACACCAGCCTGAGCGTACGCCCACTGGATAAGACCGGAGCAGTCCCAGCCATCAGGACCAGTTCCACCCCAGACATACGGATCACCGATCTGCTGCTGGGCTGCCTTGATTACTTCTGCCGCAGTAGCGCCACCAGCACCAGGTGCAGCTTCACCCTTCTTGGACTTCTTCTTGCTCTTGGACTTACTGCTTTCTCCAGCTCCACCATCACGTCCGTCAAATCCGAGAAGACGCTTAGCAGCAGGCCACATAGACCCCGCAGTACCTGTCAAAGATGCCAGCATTCCCATAGAACCAGGCTGCATGATTCCGCCTAGGTGAGGAGCACCTGACCACACGCCTGCCAATCTGGAAAGGAATGGGTGTTCCTTCTGGTTCTTTGCATCACCAGCGTAGGCTCCTGCGTCGAATACGCTCTTGAAGAATGTATATCCAGCACCAGCAATACCCGCACGACCTAGCAGAGGGCTGAGACGGCTAAGCATTCCACCTGCGCCACCTGCGGTAGATCCAAGGGAAGTGATGTTGTATACACCGTTAGCACCTCGGGTAGCGTTAAGCATTCCGCCTAGTCCACGGGCTGCACCACCCGCAGCTCCACCACCTCCACCGAACATTCCACCAAGGCGTCCGAACAGCCCTCCCAAACCGCCTAGGCCGCCTCCTCCGCCCCTCATAAGGAGCGCAGCAAGTCCACCACCCAGAAGCCCTCCTCCGAGCCCTGAGAAGCCTCCTGGGGCTTTAGAGAACGGTGTGGCCCAACCGGAGGCAGTACCGATTGCGTTGTCCAGTCCTGTGGACTCCAGGAAGTCAGTCAGTGCCTGGCTGAACTTGTTCACCATGTCCGTAGCCTTCTCAAAGGCAGGAGCTAGGTGCTCAAGAATTCTTTCCTGACGAGTAAGACGAGTAGCGTTCAAGTCACGCTGTCTCTCGAACATGGAAGCTCCGAGACCTGTGGTCTCCTTCAACTTGTTGAGAGCGTTCTTCTTCGCGTCACCAGTTCCAGTCGCTGCAATCTGAGTAAGACGATCGTATTCCTGTCGATCCATTCCCTTATTGGCCGCAGCATTCATTCCACGAATGTAGTTCTCGTAGGACTGAATAGTGGTCTGGTTCCATCCCATGGACTGACCATAGAACTGAAGGTTGGTAGAAAGAGAGCCACCCTGACGAAGAGATGCGTCCAGTTCCTTCTGAGAAACAGAAGTACGTCCCTGGAATGTACGTCCCACCATAGAGGCAGCGATGTTACCCATAGAGTTCTGTCGTCCGCCATTACCAATGGTCGGAGCAAGTCCAAGAGCCTGTGACATGTAGAAGGCACGAGAGGAGTATGTCTGCTGAGCAGCAGTCATTGCTCCCGCATAACCAATGGTTGGGGAGGCAAAGGCAAACCCGGCTGCTTGACGAGTACCACTTACATACGCCTGGTTAGCACGTCCACCAAACTGGGGAGCACCGAATACGTATGAGGCTGTGTAGCCACCACGTGCAGCGTCGTTGGCATCAAGAGCAATACGGTTGTAGTTAAATGTCGTACGCATGGCTGTGTTGTTCGCAGACTGGTATCCACCGTTAGGAATTCCACCAGCAAGAGCCGCGTAGTTTCCGAACATGTCCATCTGCATATTGGAGGACATGTTGCGGTTCCCATAGTTAACCAGACCACGAGCCACACCACCGACAATAGCACCCGCCACACCAAGACGACCCATAGCGGCTGTGACTCCTGCACCACCACCATTACCGTTTCCACGGCCAGAGCCCATCATGACAGCGGCAGCACCACGCCAACCTCCACCATTGGGAGTTTGTCCATTCAGTGTGCCATTGTTGGAGAACTGTGCGCCTCCACCTGCTTGTCTTCCTCCGTTGTTACCAGGGAAGTTTGAATTCGCATTCCAGTTGGTACCTGATCCGGTACCTCTGTTCGCACGGTTGGTGCCATTTGCCAATGACTGAAACGCCCTTGCCGCATTAGCGACAGAGCGTTCTAGGTTATCGACTTGTCTCGTCAAAGAATCAACCGCCCGCTGGGCATCATCAGTGCCCAGCAGACGGCTGCTTCCAACGTTATTGTTGGGTGGCGGGGTTGTCATGTGCGTCTCCTTGTGGTATGCCTAAGTACAT
>JACCDR010937880.1_pt1 | contig 17892 bp, 16 predicted proteins | sample 7446431 | NCBI WGS metagenome assembly JACCDR01 (sample SAMN15323443, study PRJNA562643) | freshwater metagenome | isolation source: river surface water | place: USA:Blue River Watershed | collected 2017-08-17
ATGCGCTCGCTCTGGCGATACTCGCCTATGCGAATTTCATCACGCATCATTATTTTTATGATTTACGCTATGTGCTTTTTGCATTTTCTGTCTTGCTCTTCTGGAAAACGAAAATACATTTTACCATCATCAAGACTCCCCGCCAGATGCCTCTCCTCTTGGGTTTTTCTCTAGTTGCCTTGTTTATCTGGTTTGCAGAAAACATCAGCACCTTCACCAATATCTGGCTGTATCCAAATCAACTCACCGGCTGGCAGAGCGTACCCCTATCCAAACTCGGATCTTGGTATTTACTCATCATCGTGAGTTTTGTCTTGATATCTAGTATTTACAGGAAGACGCTGAGGAGATAATAAGTCACTGTTGAAATTTTGCTAAATTTTTAAAAGTGTTGTAATATATTCCTTGTCTTGTAGGCCCCATCGTCTAGTGGTCAGGACAGCGGGTTTTCAATCCGTTAACCGGAGTTCGACTCTCCGTGGGGTCACAGCCTAAAAAACAGTGCATTTGCGCTGTTTTTTATTGTCTATATAGACCAAAATTGAACCCTTTGTACGCAAAAAGTCTAGTTTTCAGGAATACAAATCTCTGCTATAGTAGGAGCATGACAGATATAGATTTCAAAATAGCCGGACGAGAGCGATTAGCCGAAGTGGTGGCAATAAACCAACAAATCTTTGAAGGTTTGGATGAATGGAAGGCTCATTCTATGGCCGAATACGAAGAAAAACTCGCTGAAAAAGAGGTAGTATTTTTCTTGGCAGAAGTAGATGGCCGGATAGTCGGTGACCTTATCGCCTACCCTAGAAATGGTGCATTTCACTGCTGGATGACAGGTGTCTTGCCCGAATATCGTGGTCAACACATAGCCACCGAACTCACCGAAATGGCCGAAGAATACGCTCGCAAGCAAGGCTATCAAAAGATGACCGCTCGAGTCTTCAATTATTCTGGTCGCATGCTCCGATTCAAACTCCGCCGTGGCTACATGATCACCGAAGTAGAAAAACACCCTACCGACATAGACAAAAACGCCATCTTTTTCGAACTCTCTTTGTAGGATATTTATTTAATTAAAATGAATACTATTTTTGAAAACGTACAGATAATCATTCTGGCTGCTGGTAAAAGCAAGCGTATGGGCGGTGATGAGCCAAAGGCATTAGCGAGTCTCAAGGGCAAGCCTTTTTTGAAGCACATACTGGACACCTTGAGCACTCTAGAACTCCCCTTGCCTCCATCGATCGTAGTCGGACACAAGAGGGATAGAGTCATGGATGTGATCGGTCCAGATTTTATCTATGCTATCCAAGAAGACCAACTAGGCACCGGACATGCAGTGGCTTCGGCTTCAAGCGTATTACCAAAAAATCACGAGACCGTACTCGTACTCTCCACAGACCAGCCTCTCATATCCAAAGAGACGATAGAAAATATCATAGAAAAGCACAAGACTAGCGGTGCCACCATCACACTAGGCACAGTCACCTTGCCAGATTTTAATGGCTGGCACAAAGCACTCGAACACTTTGGTCGCATCATCCGTGGAGAAGGTGGCTCGGTCAGGAAAATAATTGAATACAAAGATGCCACAGAAGCAGAGCAAAGTATTACCGAGGTCAATCCAGCTGTATATGCCTTTGATGCAAAATGGCTCTGGGGGCATATTACAAATCTTAAAAATGAAAACGCTCAGCAAGAATATTATCTGACTGATTTGATCCAACTGGCTTGTGAAAATGGTCAGAGAGTCGAAGCGGTCCCCCTCGCAAATACCCTGGAGGGTATGCAACCAAACACCCCCGAAGAACTCACCACACTCGAAGGTTTGATAGCCTAAATCTTTTAGGTATAATACGCTTGTTATCAAATTAGTAGCCACGCTTTAAATACGGGGCACAAAAAAGTATGCAAGAAAATCCTTTTGCCAATGCTATGGCGCAACTCGATAAAGTTGCGAAGATTAAAAGTTATGATGCAGAATTTTTAACTCGCTTACGCCAACCAAACCGCGAGGTGCGTATATCTATCCCTGTATCTATGGATGATGGTAGCCATAAAGTATTCGAAGGTTATCGTGTGGAGTATAACAATGCTCTCGGTCCATACAAAGGCGGTATACGATATCACGCAGATACAAATATCGATGAAGTGAAGGCTCTCGCCTTCTGGATGACCATCAAATGTGCTGTGGCTGGTATACCGATGGGCGGAGGCAAAGGTGGTGTGACGGTCAACCCCAAAGAACTTTCAAAAAAAGAACTCGAAGCATTGTCTCGTGGCTGGGTACGAGGATTGCATGAAATACTCGGACCCAAGAAGGATGTGCCTGCCCCAGATGTAAATACTACTCCAGAGATCATGATGTGGATGGCGGATGAATTTGAGAAAATCACAGGCGACAAGACAAGTGCAGTCATCACAGGCAAACCACTCGGCAAAGGTGGCTCCGAAGGCCGCGGCACAGCGACCGCCCAAGGCGGATTCTTTGTCTTTGAAGCACTTAAAAAAGAATTAGGATTGAATGGCTCTTGTACTGTGGCCATCCAAGGCTTTGGTAATGCCGGCATGCATGCTGCTGAGATATGGAACAAGGCAGGTCACAAGATAGTGGCAGTCTCTGATTCGAAAAGTGGTGTCTATAATGCCGAAGGTTTAGATATAGCCGCCCTCGCAGAACACAAGAAAAATACTGGCGCCTTGACCAACTTTCCAAATGTACAAGAAATCACAAACCACGAATTGCTAGCACTCGCTTGTGATCTACTCATCCCAGCTGCCTTTGAAAACCAAATCACTGCATCCAATGCAAATGAAGTAAAAGCAAAAGTCATACTAGAACTAGCCAACGGACCAGTGACCCCAGATGCGGATGAGATGCTAAACAAGAAAAATATCATAGTCATACCAGATGTATTGGCAAATGCTGGCGGAGTGACCGTCTCTACTTTTGAATGGGAACAAAACCTCAAAGGTGAACACTGGAGTGAGCAAGAAGTGTTTGCCAAACTAGACCCTATCTTGGCAGATTCTTCTCAAAAAATCTGGCAACTAGCCAAAGAATACCAGACAGACCTCCGCACCGCGGCCTTCCTCTTGGCGCTTGATAGAATAAAGGAAAAGATGCTATAGTCTAATGACTGTAGCGCGCGGTTAGCTCAGTTGGTAGAGCGTGTCTTTGACGTAGACAAGGCCATAGGTTCGAATCCTGTACCGCGCACAAAGAAAAAACTTTAAAAAATCCATCCAAAATGCTATATTTTATGCATGTCTATAAATGGAAAATTCCTAAAGCCATATGATGCCAAGGGTACCGAAGACGGTATTTACAAGATGTGGGAGGATTCTGGATTCTTCAATCCGGATGTCTGTGTGGAGAAAGGAGTGACTGAGAAGTCAGCAGAACATTTCTCAATAGTCCTTCCCCCACCAAACGTCACCGGTTCACTGCACACTGGCCACGCACTCATGCTGGTCCTCCAAGACATCATGGTCCGCTACAATCGCATGCTCGGCAAGAAAACTCTCTGGATCCCAGGCACCGACCACGCCGCGATAGCCACCCAATCCAAAGTAGAAAAACTTTTAGAAAAAGAAGGTGTGCGTAGAAATGATTTAGGCCGTGAAGAATTCCTAAAAAGGGTACATCAATACGCCAGTGATTCACATGACACAATAGTAAACCAGGCTAAAAAAATGGGTGCTTCGCTCGACTGGTCTCGCGAGGCATTTACCCTCGATGAAAAACGTCACAAAGCCGTCTACACAGCATTCAAACAGATGTATGATGACGGGCTTATTTATCGTGGGTACCGCATAGTCAACTGGGACCCAAAAGGACAGACAGTTATCTCAGATGATGAGACTGTCAATGAAGAACGTAAAAGCAAACTCTATACTTTCAAATACAGTGCAGACTTCCCTATCTCCATATCTACCACTCGACCTGAAACCAAGGTGGGCGATACTGCCGTGGCTGTCCACCCAGAAGACGAACGCTATGCGCAGTATGTGGGCAAAGAATACGACGCAGTATTCTGCGGAGTGCCAATACATATTAAAATTATCGCTGATGCTAAAGTAGAAAAAGATTTCGGTACTGGGGCACTCGGTGTCACCCCTGCTCATAGCCAGATAGACTGGGAAATGGCGCAAACTCATAAACTTCCTGTAGTGCCCGTGATCAATGAATACGCAAAAATGACCGTCGGAGATGAAAGAATAATGAGTAAGAAGACCACCGAAGCCCGTGAAGTGGTAGTAGAATGGCTCCGGGGAGAAGGATTACTCGAAAAAGAAGAAGACATCACCCAGAATGTGCCTACAGCCGAACGCACCGGTGCGGTTATAGAACCCCTGCCGAAACTCCAATGGTTCATAGATGTGAACAAACCTATTGCATCTCGTGGCAACAAATCCCTCAAAGAACTCATGCTCGAACCTGTACGAAACGGAGAAATAAAGATCCTACCGGATCGATTCGAAAAGGTTTACTTCAACTGGATCGAGAATCTTCGCGACTGGTGTATTTCTCGTCAGATTTGGTACGGACACAGGATACCCGTATGGTATAGAGGTGATGAAGTATTTTGTGACACAAAGGCCCCAGAAGGCGAAGGCTGGGTACAAGACGAAGATACCTTAGACACATGGTTCTCTTCTGGGCTGTGGACTTTCTCGACCCTTGGTTGGCCAGAACAAACAGAAGATTTGAAAAATTTCCACCCAACCTCAGTGCTTGAGACAGGTCACGATATCATATTTTTCTGGGTAGCCCGTATGATACTCATGTCAGAATACCTCATAGGAGAAAAACCTTTTGAGACTGTATACCTGCACGGTATGGTCCGCACTGCTGATGGTAAAAAGATGTCTAAGTCTCTCGGCGAAAAAGCCATCGACCCGCTGCAAATCATAGAAAAATACGGCAACGATGCCCTGCGCATGGCGATGATTGTGGGCAATACTCCGGGTAATGACCTGAAACTAGACGAGAACGATATACGTGGATATGCAAAATTCTGCAACAAGATTTGGAATGCCTCCCGTTTCGTACTCGAACAGACAGAAGGATTGGATATCAACAATTTGCCTCCATTCGATGCAGAAGACCTAAAAGATATAAATGAACTTGAAAATCTGATAAAAGAAGTGACCAGTGAGATGAACGAATTCAGATATTCAATCGTGGCAGAAAAATTGTATCACCACTTCTGGCACACATTCGCCGACATACTCATCGAGCGGTCCAAGAAAAAAATATTAGAAAACAACAATGCTGATTCAGCGAAAGCACTACTTTACACACAGCTAGAGACCCTCCTTAAACTCCTGCATCCATTTATGCCTTTCGTCACCGAAGAAATCTGGCAAACCATGGGCAAAGATAAATTATTATTGGTAGAAAAATGGCCCCTCGGAGAAGTTCAAGATCTCCTACCCAAAGCATGATCACCAATGATCCGAAAATCTTAGCGATAGCCTTTATCGGGGGAATGGTCCCTGCTCTTTTGTGGCTATGGTTTTGGCTCAAACAAGAAGAGAACAAACCCGAACCAAAATCAGTACTGGCTACTGTCTTTGTTTTAGGCATGCTCTCAGTCATAGTGACCATCCCTATCCAAAAATTCTTACGCACGGTCATACACTCAAGCGAAGGCGAAATAGTGCTATGGGCGCTGACTGAAGAGGTTCTAAAATATCTGGCTGTCATCGTACTTCTATATAAAAGTAAGTATATTGACCAACCGATAGACTGGCCTATATACCTGGTCACAGCAGGTCTCGGTTTTGCTGCGCTTGAAAATGCACTATTCTTGATGACCCCCCTTTCCTTGGGGCAAGATACGGTCACCCTGCTCACTGGTAGCCTAAGATATCTCGGTTCTACCCTGCTCCATGCGGTGACTAGCGGACTCATCGGTATCGGCATAGGTCTTGCATATTTTATGCACAAAAGTTGGAAACAAATTTATCTATTCGGTGGCATTTTATTTGCTACTGCCTTGCATAGCATTTTTAATTTTTTTATAATTAAAAACGATGGTACGGATTTTCTACGTGTGTTCGCCTTTTTATGGGTAGCGACAGTCGTGGTCATGCTTCTTTTTGAAAAAATCCGACGTATGAGTGGTGAACATTATTAATTTTAAATATAAAAATATGGCAACCAAGAAAAAAGGATTTTTTGAGAGATTAACAGGTAGTATCAAAATGGAAGAAGAGGAATTTGAAATAGAACCTACCCGCAATCTAAAGGTAAAAGAAGAAAAAATAAAAACCTCTGAGTCTAATTGGATGGAAGAAGAAAACGATGAAGCCGAACTAGCTGTCGATGTGTTCCAGACGGCCAATGAGATAGTCATCCAGACATTTGTCGCAGGAGTCAAGACAGAAGATCTAGAACTCTCCATCGCCCGAGACATGATCACTATCAGAGGCAAAAGAGATGAAGTAAGAAATATCGATGAAGAAGACTATTTTGTGAAAGAATTATATTGGGGTCGCTTTGCTCGCACTATTCTCCTCCCCCAAGAAATAGAACCAGACGAAGCCGAAGCCACAGAAAAACATGGCCTCCTAACTATCAAACTCCAAAAAGTAGATAAAGCAAAGAAAAACACTATCAAAGTAAAATCAGTCTAAACAAAAACAAACCCCTCTTCAAGCGAGGGGTTTGTTTTTGATGTGCCGAGACCCAGGGTCGAACTGGGGACCTATCCCTCTTCAGGGGAGCGCTCTACCAACTGAGCTATCTCGGCAAAAATTATTGAGGCAAAAGACTTTTGAACTGATCTATGGTGCTTTTTGTCTCACCAGTGAAATTAGTTATCGCGTCTATGTATGGCTGTATGAAATAAAAAGCCCCGACACCCAAACCAATCACTATGAACCAGTAGGCCACACGAAGCAAAGCAGCATAACGCTGAGCACGACGCAACTTTCGAAGCATTTGGTTATTTTCCTTCTCGAGTTCGTATGTCTCTTCAAGCAACTTCTTGTCCTCTGGATCCATGGAAATAATATAGCACAAAATGAATAAAAAACAATTCTCAACCAGCCTATTTTGTGTTAGATTATCTCTGTGAGCCCTCGTAGTTAAATGGATATAACTACCCCGTCCTAAGGGGTAATTGTAGGTTCGATTCCTGCCGAGGGCACTTTCAGTAAATAAAAAAAGGGCCTAAGGCCCTTTTTTTAAAATCTTTAGAGTCCGAGCAATTGGTCTATCACCGGTCTATTGAACCCCACTATGAACTGATCACCTATCTGAATCACCGGCACACCCATCTGCCCAGTCTTTTCTACCATTTCTTGTCTTTTGGCCATATCTGTCGCTACATCAAAATCCGTGTAGGCAACATTTTTCTCTTTAAAATAATCCTTTGCCATGTGACAAAAATGACAGGTTGGAGTTGAATAAATTGTGACGTTTTGCATAAAATAATGAATTAAATTAATAATCTTGACTACTCCTAGTATTATAGCACGGGTGTCAAATTTATGGTGCGAGTAGGGGTAATCGAAACCCCGCCTAATCCTTGGGAAGGACCCATTCTACCACTAAACTATACTCGCAAAAACTACAAGCTATTTGTCTGTAAACCAGCCACATGACCTTCTGCTTCTTTGATACCAAGCGCCATCATATGCACTGCCTCGCGTGGATATTTGCCCACAGCGGTCTCTTCGGAGAGCATTATGGCATCTGTGCCTTCAAGCACAGCATATACCACATCGGTCATCTCAGCACGAGTAGGGACAGGATTTTCGGTCATTGAGAGCAGTACCTGAGTGGCGACTATGACTGGTTTATTTTTTTTCTTACATACTGCGATAATATCTTTCTCAGCAAAAGGTATCTTGGCTAAAGGCAATTCATTACCCAAATCCCCTCGAGCGACCATCACAGCCTGCGCCGCCCCTACTATCTCAGCCAAATTTTCCAAGGCTATGGCACGTTCTATCTTGGCAATAATCGGCACAACCTTACCTAGTTTTTCCATTTCTGTTTTTAACATTTCCACATGAGAAGCCTCACCGACATAAGAAAGCGCTACATATTCCACACCCTCACCAAGACCAAAAGCCAGATCCGCCAAGTCTTTTTCTGTCAGAGGAGATACAGAAGACTGGTTAAACTCATGCCCCGCCCCAGTCTGCACACGCGGACCAGAGAGGTCTTGGATGATTGGTATTTTTACACCCAAATCTGAAGCAGCCAAACGAATATTTTTAATATATTCACGGTGCTCTTCATACGTACCCCAAGAAAAATTTAGCCGTGCCACCTTCATGCCGTTTTGTATCAAAATCTTTATTGTTTCGACTCCTTTTGTAGCTGGTCCGATAGTAGCAACGATTTGTGTTTTTATGTCTGTCATATATTTTATCTAGAGTTAAATTTAATGTTTAACAATCTCGATTAACCTATCATACTTTGCTTGACGCTCCTTGGCAAACGGCGAACCAGACTTGAGTCCAAACGCACCATAGGCATACGCCACATCTGCTATAAAATCATCCATGGTCTCCCCGCTTCGATGCGAGATAATAAGTTTGATATTCTGCTTTACAGCCAGTTCCATAGTAGAGAGCATTTCCGAGACCGTGCCGATTTGATTTGGTTTTATGATAATAGTATTGATACTACCCTGCCTGATAGCCTGTTTTAGTCTTTCACTATTGGTGACGGTCAGATCATCACCCACTACATGTAAATCTGGAAATACATTACGGAGGTTTTTAAAACCATCAAAATCCTCCTCCATAAAAGGGTCTTCTATAGAGAAGATATTGAATTCGGGTATGATTTTTTTGTACAAATCTAGGAGTTGTTCTTTTGTATAACTTTTCTGGTCTATCGTATAGATACCATCTTTATAAAAAGAAGAAGATGCCACATCCAGAGCGATTCTGACTTTATGGTTTAAGCCAAGTTCAGCCAACACTTCTTTGATAAGAATCAGGGGTTCTTCTACTTGCGCCATTTTTGGCGCGAGACCTCCTTCATCTCCGATAGTGTATTCGATATTTTTTGATTTTAATTTATCAGCCAAAGAATTTTGGATTTGTAATCCAATAGAAACAGCCTCTTTGACATCTGATGTATCTGGCACGACATGATACTCTTGGAAAGCCAATTTGTTTTGAGCATGCTTGCCACCATTTATGACATTGATAAAAAGATAAGGGGTCAATCGGCAATCCTTCAAAGGAGATATTTTGCGCAGATATTCATATATAGGTACTGCGTGTGTCTTTGCCGTCAACTTTGCATATGCCACAGAAACCCCGAGCAGAGCATTGCCTCCGAGGTGTTTTTTATTTTTTGTACCGTCTAGTTTTACCAATAAATCATCCATACCCCTCTGATCATCCAATTTGTGCCCCAAAAGCGCTGGAGTGATTATTTCATCTATCTGACGAATAGCCAGCCCCATGTGTCCATCTTTGTCTCTTAATTCATAGGCTTCATGCAATCCAGTAGAGGCCCCAGAAGGTACAGAAAATTCGCCAAAATATGCACCAGAATAGACACGAACGACCAAGGTAGGATTCCCTCTAGAATCTTTTATTTCAGTTGCTTCTATTTTTTCGATTAAATTACTCATTATTTGAAAAAACCACCATCACATCAGAGACATTGGCTCCAGTGGCTCCGGTATCTATCAGGTCGTCTGTGTGTTTAAAAAAATTATAAGAATCATAATTCTCGTAATATTCTTTTATGTCTAAACCTTGAGTATTTATTTTTTCGAGAGTGCTAGTATCTACAATAGCACCAGCTAGATCACTATTATCCAAACCATCTGAGGCAAGTGAAGCAAACACCATACCTTCCCTCATTAATCCTTGAGCCAAGACACTGTGGCACAAGTACATGTTTCTACCACCACTGCCTCCCTTTTTAATAATTCTAACTTTTGGTTCACCAGCAGCCAAGACCAAAACTCCATTCTCCGCTTTACACAACGTCCTAGCCACTTCTTCAACATCACTATATAATTCAGTTGAAAGTATCTTTGTGTTTATGCATATATTTTGTGCACATTTCTGCATCGCATTCACTGCTGTTTTGTTTTCAACCAATATAAAATTGTAAACCTTCTCAAAGTATTTCGGGTCTTTGGTTGTATCGAGTAGTTCATATTCACCCAAACCTTTCTCTGTGATTATTCTTTGAGCATCTGCCACTGTAGATGTGTCCAAATAAGTAGGCCCTGAAGCAACGTCTTGAAAATTATCTCCAGGCACATCCGAAAAAACCAGTCCGATGACTGTCGCAGGATAAGAGAGTTTGGCGAGGCCTCCACCTTTTAAAGTAGACAAATGTTTGCGAACTGTATTCATCTCAGTAATATTCCCTCCGTGCTCCAAAAAAGCATCATACAGGCGTGCGAGTGATTCACACTCATCGTCGGTTGCACATAAGAGAGCCGAACCACCTCCGGATACCACCACAATCAGCAAATCCTCTGCGGTGCTCTCTTTGGCTATTTTGTAGATTTTTTCTCCAGCCAAGGTATTGACGTGTGTAGGTCTCGGATGAGAGCCAGCAAAAGTCTCTATCACTGCACAAGTGGTCGTCTCAAGACCTATGACTATACCTTGGGTAATTTTTGCACCAAGCACTTCTTCTAAAGCGATAGCTGCATCACAAGATGCTTTACCAAAACCAATCACCTTGATTCTTTTGAATTGACTTAAATCAAAACCCCGCCCTTGGATATATAAAAAATTCTCTTCAATTTTTATTTGTTCACGAATAACACTCTTTGTGTCTATGGCATGAATTCCAGCCTCGAGGACGGACAATACCTTGCGTCTAGATTCGGAAGTAGCTAGGCCTTCAAAATTTTTTATAATCGATTGCATCTTCTATGCTAATTTTACTTGATTTATAAGGGTGTTATTCTTGTAACTATTTATATTTTCTACAGTGGTCTTCAATATCTCCATCTCTGCTTCTTTTGAATAGAAAGCTATGTGCGGAGTCACTATGACATTTGGTAAATCAATCAAGACGTGATTTTCAAAAAGAGTCCTATAATCTTTAATGCTGTCTCGCTTCACAGGATCCGCCACTATCTCTATCTCTTCTTTGAGTGCACGCTCACCTTCTAATACATCAAGTCCAGCGCCGGCAACTAGCCCGTCTCCCAAAGCAGATACTAGGGCGTCAGTCTCGATCAGTTCTCCTCGAGCAGTGTTTATGATATATACACCTTTTTTCATTAGGCTAAATTTTTCTTTATTCAATAGGTGGTGGTTTTCTTTGTTGTATGGCGCATGCAGAGTTAGCACATCTGATTGCTTTAATACTTCGTCTAAAGATGCATAAGTCACATCTTTTTCTTTGGCAAAATTCTCGTCTGGATGTAAATCATACGCAAATACTTGCATACCAAAACCTTTGGCTATCTCAATCGCATTTTTACCAATACGACCTGTACCGATAACTCCGAGAGTTTTACCGAACAAATCAAAACCTCGGTATGGGAAAATAGAGAAGTCCCCTTCTTCGCGTAGTTGTTCGTTTGCCATGTGCACTTTTCTAGAAAGATTTAAAAGCAAAGCAAAAGCGAATTCAGCGACGGTCCTTGACCCATACCCTGGCACATTAGATACTTGGATGCCGCGAGACATAGCATAAGCCACATCGACATGATCAAATCCAGTAGAACGAGTCGCGATAAATTTGAGAGATGGTAGTGCATCTATGACCTTTTGATTTACGACAGAATTTACAAACACAGAAATTATCTCAGCATCTTGAGCCAAAGAAATATTTTCTTCATCGAGTTTTTGGTCTGTAAAAACCAAATCCATACCGACTAATGCATCCTTAAAAAATGTTTGTTCCGATTCAGGAACTTCAAAAAATGTAATCTTCATAAGGATATTATACCATTGAATTTAATTGGTAAACAAATCCTTGACATAGCCCCAGACAGAGGGTTTGGGTCTCTCTGGCATTTCTTGGTCCTCGTCTACCACCACTATCACCCCCTCACCAGGACGACCCAAGCCATAATTCTCGCGAAAGATGCGTTCTTTGCCTAGATCTGTATGCAATTCCTCCAGATCCCCTTGCAGGGTCTTTTTACGCTCTGTGAGTTCGAAAATACGCTCCTCAGCGTTTTTCCTATTGAGATAGGCATCATAAGACTTTCTGGCAAAATCCACTAGACCAAAAACAAAGAAGATGAGCAACACAAAAAGCCCTATCAATACAGGCAGTGAGTACCAAAGGCTCTTTTGTTTTTTGTTTTGAAAATCCCTCATTACATGCTATTATAGCGTATACCTGTCCCGTACTAAAATTTTGATTACGGGGATACAGAATAAACGTTATTATTAAATTTTAGTAATGGGATGATTTTTAATCAGAAACACCGCAAGAAAATACAGACTGCTTGGACCGTACTCTCTGTGCTCATTATTTTGAGCATGGTTTTACTTTACGCTCCTGTATTCTGGCAAAACTAGTTTTTTAGTTATTGTCACCTGAACGCATCATTTTCAAAAAGACATCTTGAGGGATGTTTACTTTTCCTCTTTCTTTCATCTTCTTCTTACCTTTCTTTTGTTTCTCCCAGAGTTTCTTCTTGCGAGTAATATCACCACCATAGAGGTAGCCGGTCACGTCTTTGCGATATGCTTGGACTGTACGAGAAGCAATAATCCGTCCTAAAGCTTTACCTTGAATCTTCATGACGAAAAGTTGTCGAGGTAATATAGCGTGCAATTTTTCTACTGCTTTCTCTGCTTCTTCTTCGGCTTTGCGACGAGAGACCACACGAGAGAATGCTGGTACTACTTCATCAGCCACCAGGACATCGAGCCTGGTCACATCTGCATCACGCATCCCACCTATTTCATAGGATATAGAAGCATAGCCAGAAGAGACGCTTTTCAATTCATCGAAAAAGTTGCGCATGAGTTCGCGAAGTGGCATAGACACAAAAAGTTCTGAACGGTGTTCGCCAAAACTATGAGTTTCTTTGAGTTCGGCTTCGTGGTCAAAAAGTATCTGCATCACCCCACCGAGATACTCACCCGGGACGATTATTTTTATCTCCACCCATGGCTCTCGTACTGCTTGGATATTTCCATCATCTGGGAAAAAATACGGTGAATATATTTTTTGAATTTTGCCACCACGAAGTTCTATCTCATAAGTAATAGAGGGTGTGGTGATGACCAGTTCTAGGTTAAACTCTCTTTTCAAGCGTTCGGTGATGATCTCCAGGTGCAACATGCCTAGAAAACCAGCACGAAATCCACGCCCCAGAGAACCGCTGGATTCTTCTTCGTATGAGAAAGAAGAATCAGAAAGTTTTAATTTGTCTAATGCTAGTTTTAATTCTAGGAAATCATCGGCATCTTCTGGGAAAATCGATGCCCAGACTATCGGCACAGGCTTCATATAACCTGGTAATGGTGTCAGAGGATTGTTTTGTTTGACTATGGTATCACCCACAGAAGCAATACCAGGCTTTTTAATACCGGTGACTATATAGCCCGTCTCTCCAGCTTCTAGGTATTCTTTGGGTGTCTCTTCTGGCGAAAATACTCCGACTTCTAAAGCGGTAAATTTCTCATTGGCGACAGAGAAGAGCAGGCTATCCCCTTTGCGCACTCGCCCATCCAAAATACGGATGAAGACTATCACCCCTTTGTGATTTGAATATTTAAAATCGAAAACCAAAGCACGCAAATCGTTTTCGCCTTGGTATGTTTTTTGTGGTGGAGGCACCAACTCTACAATCTTATTTAAAAGATGCTCTACTCCTTCACCGGTCTTACCTGAGACGAGTAATATCTCTTCGTAATCACAGCCGAGCAAATTCACGACTTCGTCTTTTATCTCATCCACTCGCGCCAAAGGTGAATCTATCTTTGATAAAACAGGTATGATTTTTAGACCCCCTTCACGAGCCATGTTGAGGGTGGTCAGAGTCTGCGCCTGAACTCCCTGAGTAGAGTCTATGAGCAAGATAGATCCTTCTACGGCCTTTAAAGCCCGGGACACTTCATAAGAAAAGTCTATGTGCCCAGGGGTGTCGATTAGGTTCAAGACATATTTCTGCCCTGCTATGGTGTGTTCCATGCGCACTGGCTGCATCTTGATGGTGATACCTCTCTCGCGCTCAAGTTCCATAGAATCCAGCACCTGATCACGCATTTTACGCGCCTCGATGGTCTTGGTGATCTCAAGCATACGATCAGCTAAGGTGCTTTTACCGTGGTCGATGTGGGCTATAATTGAAAAATTTCGAATGTGTTTTAAATCCATATATATTTCCCTATTCTTCCAGAAAACCACCCGTTTGTCTATTCCAGAGGTTGGCATAAGCCCCACCCAGCGCCAAAAGATCCGCATGGGTACCATCTTCGATGATTTGCCCTTGATCAAGCACGATAATCCTATCCATTTTCTGAATAGTTGAGAGCCTATGAGCCACGACTATGCTGGTCTTGTCTTGCATCAAGGTTGCTAGGGATTCTTGGATATAGGCTTCACTCTCACTGTCTAAGGCGCTTGTAGCTTCATCGAGCACGAGGATAGGTGCGTCTTTGAGTATCGCTCTGGCGATAGCCACACGCTGGCGTTCACCGCCGGATAGTTTGATACCTCGCTCTCCTACCATAGTGTCATATCCATTTGCCAGCCTCTCGATAAAACCATGCGCGTGAGCTTTTTGTGCAGCACGAATCACCTCTACATCTGTCGCATCATCTTTCGCATAGCCTATATTTTCTTTGATTGTCCTATGAAAGAGTACAGGTTCTTGTGGAATATATGATATAGCTTTACGCAAATCATCTTGCGTAACATTACGAATATCCTGCCCATCAATCAATATATGCCCGTTGTCTACATCAGCAAAACGCAAAAGAAGTTTGGTGATAGTAGATTTACCAGAACCTGACCTGCCGACCATGCCAATCTTCTCCCCTTTTCGAATCTTTAAATTAAAATCTACCAAGACACTATCGCCAGTCCTATACCCAAAAGAAACATCTTTGAATTCTATCTCACCGCTTTGCATACGAGAGATCTCCGGTAAAGATGGGTCTTTAACCTCTATATCTTTTTCGAAAATTTCCACTACTTCACCTGCATCAGTGAGTGCTTCCATAAAATTCGTCAGGCCCGAAGATAAATCCCAAATCCTATCGATAATAGATATGAGGTAGACATATACCATAACAAACACACCCACCGTTATTTCTCCTGCTTGCCAGAGCCTGATCATGGTAAACAAAATCCAGACATGAAAACCAGACATTAACACCGCCTGAGTAGCATGACGCACCGCAGAGAATTTCTGACTAATATATAATCTGTTTTTCAAATTTTCAGTAGCATTTTGAAAAACCTTAAACTCCTTGGTAGGTGCTGAGAATATCTTGATAGTCAGCATATTACTCAAAGAGTCCGCCAAGGTTGAAGTGAGTTTTGTATCAGCAGCTGCTTTTTTGATATCTAGACCAATTTTCTGTCTGACAAAAATAGTAATGATAGATATATAGATCAAAACCCAAAGCAAAAAATAAAGACCGATAGTCTTTGACTGTATACTCAACATGACCACCGAACTCACAAGCATAAATAAGGTAGACCAAAAATTAAGCACTGTGACATTTATCACCACATCAAAAGACCTCGCCAATCTCTTGGTCTTTGCTACTAAACCACCAGTAAAATTATTCGCATAGAAACTATATGAATGTTGGATGAGTTTTGAAAAAGTAAAATCATAGATATCTTTTGAGACTCTTGGCAACATTCGTGCAAACAAAAATTCTGTATAACGACTACAGACCATAGCTGTTATAAATGACACACCCAAAGCGGTGACCAGACTCACAGCCACCGAATAACGTGCATCTATCGGCAAATTAGAATTATTCAAAAGATCGATTAGTTCTTTATAGACTAGACCACCAAGAATAGTGGAAAAAAGTAGCCTTCCTATATTAAATAGTAGACTAGAAAAAAAGGCCACTTTATATGGTTTTAGAAACATCCAGAAATATGAAAAAACCTTGCGAGGTGAAAACATGGGACCATATTAACACAAAACTCTGTATTTACATAGTATCCTGACTCGGCACCACCACTTTTGCTTTCCAGAATTTAGTTTTGAGGACCATCATCAAGTCTGAGAGTTCCCTGTTTTTTAGAATATATAAAATTAAAATACAAGCAACTATGCCTAAAATACCAGCAGAAAAACCTTGAAAGAAAATACCAAAAAATGTATTTGTATTAAAGACAGAAGCAAAAGCATTTAGAGCAAAATAAGACACCGAACCACCCAAGAATGAAGCTGAAAGGCATTGAAAGAAACTACGAGCGATAAAGTATTTGGTGTGCATAAAATCTCTTTTTATAAAGACCCAAAGCAACAAGCCGTTTAAAATAGTGCCTAGAGAATAGGCCAGTGGGAGCATGAGCACAGTCGTGCCCTCTATACCTTCGACTTTTAGAATATTTTCTATAAAATATCGAAATACTGGATATGTATTGAAAAACTGTATGAGCACATAAGACAAGGCTACGATACTCATCGAAGAAAATAAGTTTACATATAATGGTTTTTTGGTATTACCGATTGCATAGTAACCTCGAGCAAACAAAGCGATCAATCCCTGAGCAACTATTGAAATAGAAAAAACCGCTAAAGATGCTGCCACGAGCCGAGTGTCTTCCCAAGAGAAAAACCCAGAACCAAGTATTACCCGCACAATCTGTGCCCGTAAAACAATAAAGAGAAACGCTACTGGTAAAGACCAGAATATTATTTGGTTCGCGGCTTGCTTCAATTCATGCTTGAATTCATTTATATTGCCCTGTGCATAGGCCTTGGTCAAAGTCGGAAAAGCAGCGACTGCATAAGAAAGACCAATGATGCCGAGCGGCACAGACTGTAGATTTAGAGATAAATTAAATATAGAGATAGAACCCGAAGACAGAAACGAGGCAAAAGAAACTATTGCTATTAAAGCGATATTATTAAAAGAAAGACCCAAAGTACGAGGGAGTGATGTTAGTATGACTTGTTTGATTTGCCCCCAATTTATTTTACGGACAAATTTCGGTGCATATCCCAGACGACTCGAAGCATACACCTGAATAGCCCCATGCAAAAAAGCACCAAGCACCACACCCACAGCCAAACCTTCGATACCCAAATATGGGTACAAGACCAACACTCCAGTAATAATCCCTATATTGTAAAAAATCGGCGACAAAGCATATATAAAAAACTTTCGATGCAACTGAGTCACTGCTCCAAATAAATTAGAAAGTCCCAAGAAGACCGGAGACAAAAGCATGATTCTTGAGAGTTCGATGGTATGCGCTTGCATTACCACTGGAAAACCTGGCGCCACAAAATGAATAATCTCAGGTATAAATATATATACGATACCAGAAACCAAAAATAACAAAAAAAAGAAAATAGTAAAAACATTACCAATGAAGTCCCCTACCTCCTTTTTACTTTTATCCTTATCAGCAATAAAAGGTATTAAGACTGTAATCGAAGCCAAGGAAGCAATGGAGATAAATATAAAATCAGGTACCCTGAAAGCAGCATAATATGTATCAAGCAAGGGCGAAGGTCCGATGAAGTGCGCTATGGACCTATCGCGGAAAAGTCCCAATATTTGAGAAAATAAAGAAAACAAACCAAGCAAAAAAGCTGCTTGGTTTATGTTCGTATATTCTTTACCAAAAAACCTGAAAATCTTTTGCATAACTAACTATTATTCAGATTTTTTATCTTTTACCTCTTCTTTTGAAGCGTTGCTTTGATTACTCTTTATATTATTAGCAAACTCTACCAAGTTTTTATCACTTGGATTGAGCACCAG
>JACCDR011130179.1_pt1 | contig 17888 bp, 8 predicted proteins | sample 7446431 | NCBI WGS metagenome assembly JACCDR01 (sample SAMN15323443, study PRJNA562643) | freshwater metagenome | isolation source: river surface water | place: USA:Blue River Watershed | collected 2017-08-17
AAGTATCCTAGAAGATTTAACCAAAAATTACTTGGCATTTGGAATTCAGAACACTGATACATTACAAATTGATTTAGGTAATAAGGGTAACGGTAAGTACACTATCAATTCTGTGACACCTACCACCATTGTCACTGACAATGGTCAATTCTTCTCAGCCAACCATATTTCTTATCGTGTAATTCGTCCATTTAATTTAAACTTAATTAGTAGAGATACTGCGCCATTATCCCCATCATTATATCAGATGTGGTATAATTCAAACACTGATACGCTATCACAATGGAATGGTTCCACATGGAACACTGTTTATATTGGTATCTCAAATCTAGCGGCTTTGGTAAATGACCGTATCGTAACCAATTATTCAAATGAAAATGATTGGTCAGATGATAATGAGTGGATTCATGCTTCACAAATTACTGAATTCACTGGGATGATTCGTGCCCAGTTGCCTATCATTGAATACTTCCCATATTTGGATATGTCAGAGACTTCTTTCTCTGAAAAGGTATGGCGTTACCGTAAAGATGATACTGTATCATACGTAGAGTCCTCAGTCAGCCCTAATATGATTGAGTTGCTAAACTTCACCTACACAGGAACAGAGTTCAGCTTCCCAGATGTATTGACTATGCAATTTGACCAGAAGTTTGGTAACTTTGTAGAAGAATTGAATATCGGTGATGAAGTTAAATTATCTGGATTCACTCAAAATGATGGCATCTACACAATTGCAACAAAGGAATACTATCAGCCGGGTCCAGGCGCACGCTTTGTTTCTCGTATTACTTTCACTACTCCAATAATTTCAACAACTGACCTTCCCCTAGGAGCGAATTTCGGTCCATATCTGACAGCTAATGGTGATATATTCGCTGGATTAAGTGCTAAACAGTGGGAATTTGGTGGTGTAAAGAATATTCAGGCTTCATCCCTAGCACCTGTCAAAAATCCAATGTTGGATGTGAATGTTGTTACAGGAACATCTAATGGTTTTGAATGGATTCTTGGACTAAATTCTCAAACATATTCTTCACAAGGAAACATTGTAGTTGAACCAACATTCTTATTTGATACTAGTCTACATGACCTAGTTTTGTATGATGACTATCAAGAAGGTGATATTCGTGTTTATATCAATGGTAAGCGCATATATGGTGCTTTCGAAGATTTAGTATCATGGATTGACCCAGATTATGTTGGTGGTATTAAGTTCATCAATGGATATACTGTTTACGCATCAGATGTGGTTCGTATCGAATTAGGTGAATACGCTATCGAAGATATTGGCCTACGTGCCATCTTGGTTAACACTCCTATTGGTAATGAGCTATACAATTTAACTAATATTCGTAAGATTGAACAACGTAAGAGTGAAAGTAATCAATATCCATACTTTGCTCTCCGTGATATCTACGGTAAACGTTTGAATCTATCAACTTCAATTTTCAAGTATGCTGAATCGGAAAATTCAGATATTAATACCAACGTATTAAAGCGTATTGTTACAAATAGTGACAGTACCGATTACACGTTTGTCCAAGAATTGAGAGATTCAGATACTGGTAAATTGTACTGTTACTATGATTACCAAGAAGTTGGGGATGAATTACAAACTATTTGGAAACATGGTACTTACTCAGAGCAGTATGTACCAACCAAAATTGACGGTGCTTGGGAAATGCCAAATCAATGGTATTACAACATCAGTCATGATAATTATACAGAAGTCAAGTTGACGGAGATTTTCCGTCACTTTAAATCAATTATTGACTTACAAGAACAGCCTGGATTGTTCAACAAGACCGCTGGTCTATTCTTCCTAGATGACCAAATAAATTATGGCGTTGGTGGTACCATAAAAGAACATAATGATGGATTTGATACATTGGTATCATCCATCTTCGTGAACAATGGTAATCCAACAACAGTTATCAATTTCGCCAAGAACGAATATGATAACCAAGTCCGCTATGTCAAGGAACGCTACTATCAGGAAGCCTCCGACCTGTTCTCTGGTATCGCCTCAACTGTAGCAGACCTACAGACAGCTATTACAGAAGCGCTAATAAATTCAGTTGAAAATAATGGTAAGTTTGACCAATGGTTTGGTGACAGTACATCATATGATGCCGCTACAGCCCTTGGTGTTCGTAATTGGATTGCCACGCTGCCTCAGTTTGGACTACAACCACGACATGTACCATTCACTGTGTATGATAGCTCACAAGGCATCTATGAGGTTCACTGCCATGATGGTCACGTTATCAATGTAGCGTTCAATCCAGCCATGACCGAACAGCTAGTTCGTCGTATCACTATTACCAATCCATCTATTAATCAGGTGGTGGCATCTGATGCTGTTCCATTCCCAACAGATTATGAAGGTAACCCACTAACAGCGGGCATTTACCTAATTCGTACAAACACAACGGCTCGTACTCGTAAACTATACCGAACCAATTCACTATCTGCATGGGAGTTGGTGGATATCAATTCCATCTTCGCCAATACCATCCTAGAAATAGAGAAGCGTCTGTATGCAGTTTCTCCGGAAGTATTTGATGCTCGTTATGATTTTAGCATCGTTGAAGCTAATGCATCATTCGAAGATTTTATGGAAGTTCAGTTCCTAGAATACACTCGTGCAGAAGGTATCAGTACACCACTAAGCAATAGTGACCGCTTTCGTCAGAATAACCCATTTACATGGAATTATTATTATTCACCAATTCAAAATAATCCATTAACTGGTTTAGTATCCTATAACACTGCTGGTACATGGCAGGCTCTATATGAAAATGTGTTTGGTACTGCTTACCCACATCTAGAACCTTGGGTTCTACAAGGCTATGATAACAAACCGGATTGGTGGGATGCTCAATATGCGGACACAACTGGCAACCGTCGCTGGACAGTTGCCATGTGGAACAACGTATTTGATGGTATCATTCCCGTAGGCCGCATCGCTCCTAATGGTAATAACGGAACTGGTACAGTTGGTCAGATTACAAATCGTTTCGCATACTTGCCTGTAAACACAGGTACCGTAGAAACTGATGATGGATATGGGTTAGATTCTATCCTACCTCCATACTGGAACAGTGTTAATACCAATGATAGTCGTATTCGTGGTCTGTATGACCCGAACGCTGGTGAGCTAGTAACAACACCACAGTTGAATTTTGAATTCGGCCAGAACGGTCTAGTTGAGTGGGAATGGCGTCAGTCGCTATCTTACCTATATGACCGTATGATAGTCTCTTATAAAATTGACCCAATGCGTTTCATGCATCAAACATTCGGTATCGACTATCAGATTGTTTCATGTTTGCAAATTTCAAAGGAAACTGAGAAGGTATTTTCTCACAATGATACGATTTTCCATGGAGATTTCATTGACACAACTAATAGCATCTACAAAGCTTATGGTCTAAATCAGTGGTATGTTCACTATCAACGTTACAGCGGCTTTGATGGTATCTCATCAGAGTTCCGTTCGTTGTGGAAGGATTGGAATACTGACCTATCCTATCTAGTTGGTGCATTCTTAGATACTCCAAGTTTCTCTATTGAAAGTGACTTCTTCGATATTACAACGAAGGACTATGAAATTGCCGTTAAGAAGACAAAGGGTATCTCAGATGAATGGTTAACATCATTGACAGCAACTGTTCTAAATGTGCCATCACCATATGCGAAACTACGTGACCAGGGTATTGGTTGGACTGTGGAAATTAGTGATAATTGCCCAGTAGCTCGTCCTATTCAGTATCACCCTGTCCAGAATTACTCAGTTAATGTCAATACGGCAGGACAACCGTTCCGTATATTCTCGTATCCGCTAAAGGCTATTGAGTTAGTTCCGGCTCGTGGATATCAGACAGTTTCATACAATTCACCAGTGGCTATGTCGTCATCAACCGGTCTAAACCCAACAATGACTTACACATTTGAAGTAGAATTCAACCAAAGTATCGTAGCCAACGCTACGGTTCTAGGTTCTGATGCTCAGACATTTGAAGACCTATTTAATGTTCTTTCTGACCAGATTGGTAATGTCGGGTCGTTTGGTATTGAGAATGGTAACGTCGTAGTTTACAGTGCATCTAATTCTTCAACATCATCAGTTGAAATTATAGATAATGCAATATTTGCAGCAACAACTGGATTTGTACAATTAGAAGTACCGGCATCGTCACCTAATAAATTTGATGGTGCATTCCGTATTGATGGTAACTTCTATAGTACATTTGTTGATGCTGGTCAAATTACCATCACATTCTCAACGCTATTTAATGGCACATATACCATTGACCGTGTGTACTATGATGCTACAACATATCAAACATTAGTGTTTGTTAAAGAAACCGTAACCATACCATCAACCGGTTCAGTGTTAGTGGATGGTCTTCTTGAGCCATTGAATGCCAAGACTTTACCACCAGAGTGGGTGACTGGTACAGATGTGTACTTCAACACGACTGGATATCTTCCAACCAATTTTGATGATGAAGTACCATATTATATAATTCGTTTGAGTGACCGCGAATTCCGTGTTGCTGAAACTAAGGAAGCAGCATTGAAGGGTGTATACGTTACGCCAACAAGCAATGCCATGGGTGAAGTGTTCATTGGTAAAATTTTAATGACATTCCAAGCTTTGGGTGGTCAGTTGACTCAGTACAATTGGCGTCACCATGCAGTGGATTACCGTTATATTGATAGCTCAAGTAGCAACTTGATGATTTCCGGTATCCAGCAAATGGTTGATTTCCTAACTGGATATGATGCATATACTCAAACTAATGGATTCCGTTACCGCAACATTAATGGTGAAAATTATGATGCGACTACTGGTTTAAATAATAACTGGCAAACTGTAACTGAAAAATTCATTACGTGGCTATATGCCTTACGTAACTTCCAGCAAGAAACCATGTTGTCTTATAAGGTAACTGGAAATGCTTCTAATGATTCGCTGGTAATGGTAAATGCAACTGTACCAAACTGGCAGAATGGTACTCCTGTAATTCTATTGGATGATGCAAATTCAACACTTCCAGAAGAATTCAATAATCCACTATCATCAATAATTCCATACTACGTAGTTCGTGTGGTAGGAAGTACAACTGAATTCAAATTAGCAGCAACCGCTTATGATGCTTCTCGTGGTAATGTAATTCCATTGTCTGATAGCGGTGTTGGTACATTCCGAGTGCAGGTATATAAAGCGGTATCTCAATACCCAACATATGAATTGAATCCATTCAACCATTATATTTGGATTCACCATGAACAAGGTATTCTATCAAACGTATTAGATGATGACTATACCGACCCGACTAGTGCAGCCCGTCTATATGATAATAATGACATTGAATTGACGGCTGAAAATGTTCTAGTATTCCGTGAGGATAAGGAAAGCCGTATCTCGTTAACCGAAGATACTATAGCCAAGAATCGTACAGCCGAAGAGCAAAATAAACCGACACAACATATGTCAGGTATGCACTTGTTCTTTGATGGTTATGAACACATGATTCGTTTCAATGATTATTCAGTTGATAATTCATTAATATATGACTCGTTCTTTGGTTTGAATACGCCTCGTTTCTATGTTGAATTCGACCGCCAACAGAATTTCACCCTGCGTCCTAACGTCGGAGGATTCTATATGGTAGGCGAAACGTTGGTTCAGAACTTCGAATCAACCGTTAACGATATGCGTTACTACTATGATAGCGTGAAGGCTCCGGAAGGACGTGTCACAACAGATTTAGTTCGTAAGTCACTAGGTTATGATGGTCCGAAGGGCTACATGAGTGACCTAAAAATCAATCCAAAGACACAATTTCAGTTCTGGCAATCAATGATTCAGAACAAGGGAACTAATCGTGCTGTACGTGCGTTTACTAACCAATCCATATTTGATTCTGCGGTAGTTGATGAATTCTGGGCTTATAAGGTAGCCGAATTTGGCGACAATAAGGAACGCAATTATATCGAAATGAAGTTATTCCCATCAGATGTGGTGAAGAATGATTTACGTATCGAGTTCATTGCACCTGAAAACGCTGCAATTGACAGCACCTTTACGGGTGTTGAACTAACGGATTTGAATCGTTGGTGGAATCAACCTGACCAAATAGAAGCAATGCGACCATTTGAAGCATTTTTCTTTAATACTAAGGTAACTAATGTAATTGATAATGTTGCGTCTCTGGTACAGCGTATTGACAATCGCATTATATATGTCTTTAATGATTTCGTTGACAGTGCAGTATTAACGTACTTTGATGCTACAACACAAACTACAAAAATTTTGAATGAAGGTGTTGAATATAGATTCTTGAATTCAAAGGTAATCGAATTCTTAATTGAGCCGGGTCTTCTATCACCAATTACGTTAAGTACATTGTCTTATGATTATGATGCACAAAATCCAGCAAAATTAATTGATAAGGATGCTGGCGTGGTTCTAGCCACTGTACCAATTTGGAACCCCGCTATCGGCCAATATTACAATGTTCCTTACTATGCCGTTGATTTACGTCGTCCAACCGACCCAGCAATCTACACAGATTCATTAGATGGTGGCAACACCGGCAGTGCTACATGGAAGAAGAATCATGTAGGAACTGTTTGGATGGATAGTAGCATTGAACAATACCTACCATATTTCGATAAAACAGTATACCCATCTATAAGTGACCGTATCAATAAATGGGGTAAACTGGCCGATTGGGCTGATATCAATCTATACCAATGGACTGAATCAACAATTCCGCCAGAAAATTATGATGAGCTTGCACTTCGCCAGTCTTTTGATATGTCTATTCCAGATGAGGACAAAGCTACTGGTTCTACTTACAAGCTATTGTATCAGAATGTCAATTATGATAATACAGACAATGTAGATGCCCCACCATTTTGGATTCAGATTCAAGACACACATTATGACTTTATTGCAGGTCTAAGTGCCCAGGGTATGGATACCACATTGGCGGGTAAAACTGCTGAAATCTTCATAAATGGTAAATTCTTAGAAGAACTAAACTTTGAAGATGCACAGGCAGTGCGGGCATACTTTGCACAATTCAAATTTGGTGATTATTGCCATGCGATTGTTCGCGCTCATGTCCCAACTGCTGATGAAATTCAAGCAGGGGCTTATGCCTACTACACACCACATAGCATTGAAAAAAGATTTGATGTTAAATCAGGTGAAACATATAATGTGTATTACTATTGGGTTAAGGATAAGAAACAACCTGTTTCTGAATTAAATCAAAGTGTTTCACTATATTCAGCTAAGAAGCAACTAGTTGATATGTCTGACCCTTATATGATTCTACAGGGTGTGCGTACTCCGGACTTTGGATACGGTTTAATATTCGGTCATGTATTTGATGAATTTGCTTACAATCTACCATATCGCTATACCCAGATGATTGCTAAGGGTCTACATGGTACTGTGAAGGATAACAATCGTACAGTTATGCGCTTTACTCGCGACTTTACTCTACGTGACCAATTGGATAAAGACACTATTGTTCCAAAGAACAAGCATGAGGAATGGAAATTATTCCGTGAACAACAACTAGAAAAAGTTGACAGATACTTATGGAATAAGGTAACTGAGGCTTTAATCGGCTTTAAGTTAAATCTTGATGCTACCGCAGCTACAACAGTGGCAATCCCATCGTTGAATCGAATCCTATTCGACCGCATCTACCAATCTGATACTCAATATGGTATGGGGGATGAACAGGTATTCACCAATAAAGATTTATCTCGTGAAACCATTCTAGCAGTATTGGCAGACCCAAATCGTGCATTTGAATATGTAAACATTGAAGAGTTTTTGAGCCGCCATGACTTCTTGACACCAGAAGATATCATTGCTGCCATGAATGAAATATATTTGAATTTCTCAGTAGCAGAAGTTAATGCTATTTTCTTTGCAGTATTACACGATGCTATGAGTTTGAAAATGGAGCATTCAGAAATCTTTAAGACTTCATGGGTTGCTCTGCAAATTTCTCAGAATGTTGTACCATCGATTATTACTCCATATGATGAACTCCGTTTAGTTCCGGGACCAGATTGTGCACCACTACCCCCAGAACCATCCCCAACTCCGACACCAACGACTACACCACAATTAAGTCCAACCCCAGCACCATCAACAACACCTGTACCGACACCAACTCCAACCCCGAATTACTGCGGAACTGGACCGGATGACCGTATACTTGAAAATGGTGAAGGGCGTATTACGGAAGATAACAACTGTCGTATTATAGAAATAATTGAGGGCTTATAATGATTGATGTGCATGTATTGACTATGAGAAATCATCCTCCTTATGGAAGAAGAGAGAATCTTCCATATATTTTGGATATTCTTTCGAAAGAGCCGGTAAACATTCATTTGGTAGATGTTGATGTGATTGGTAATGAAACTGAAATGAGAATTAAAGCTCTTAAAATGGGTACCTCAGAATGGGTTGGATGGGTGGACCCTGATGACAATATTGTTCCGGGTGCATATCAAACCCTTCTTAATCATAAAGAACATAATCCTTTTGTCTGGTCAAATGAATTAGTTAATAGTTTTAATAATGATGGAGATATAGTTAGCACTATTGTATATAAAGAGCCACATCATATGTTTATTACACATCGAGATATTTTAGATTATGATGCGATTTCTAAGACTAAATTTGGTACAGTTCTAGCATTTCGGCCATTAAAACATATCGGTATACATGTAAATGAAATTGGATATATTTGGAATCGTTACATAGATTCTGATTGTGAAGTAATCAAAACCCTATATAAATAAAATCAAGGAATCTTATAACCATGTCTCAACGTATTAGTGAAATGACCCCTGTTTCTAGCCTAAATGGTGATGAATTGGTCGAAGTTGCAGTACCCGATAATGAATCTTCAACAGGCTTTGTAACTCGCCATGCGCAAGCATCTTTGTTTGGTGGAAATAGTGGTAGTTTACCATATAGATTCACTTTCGAATATGAAAATTATAATTTGAATAGTGATTTAAGTTTCAGTATATCATTTAATAAATCGGATTTTGATAGTACGGCTTTTCGGCCAAATGCAAATACTGACCCTGATGGTATATGGAAATTATCGAATGCTATTATGAATTTCAATGCAATTGTGGGATTTAAATCTGCATTTGCAGAAGGGCCAAATCAATATGCAAGATTTGCTCCATTGAATTCAACAGTATGGGTTAATAAAATGGGGTCTGCTATTGGTAGTGATTCGGACCTATTACGCTACGGGTCATTTAATAATACAAATGATTTTGATATATTTGAAATTCCATCAAATTATCCAACTGTTAATTATATGTATACTACACCTGTTATAGCTCCAACAGAAGTATATGAGGATGGAAATGAAGGCGGGTTAATTGTCGTAAGATTTCGTGTAGTTAGTCCATATGATAGCTGGGGCACTGATTTCCCTATATATTTCAGTATAAAGGGTTACGCTGATATAAACATGGCATTTAGTAATTTTCTTACTACATAATGATTTTAAATTTTGAAGGCCAGCATGCTGGGGACGTGATTATGGCAATGCCGATAATCACGTCCCTTCGACGTTCTGGGGTAGATGTTAAAGTTTATGTAGCAAAACAATATCAACCATTTTTATACGGGTTTGATTTGAAGTATATAGACAAGCCGATTGGACCTCCCCTTACAACATATAATATAAATTCTCATATTACCGAATTTTGGCTTGAGTTTTTTAATGTTCCTCCTATGCGAATGGAAATTGAAGCAAATTATGCAGACCCATCGGTTGTATTATCCCCTGATAGTCGTATATTAGCACGTAGACTTCCACATGATTTTTGGAAAGAAATTGTAGAATGGTGTAAGAAGCGCAATTTAACGGTAACGATAATTGGCCCGGATGATGCAATAGATAGCAATAATTTTTTGGATGAATATGGAGTAATTAATCTTACCGGTAAACAAACTATTCAAGAAACTTATGCAACATTAAAACATGCTATTGCAGTGGTTACTACAGACACTGGAACATCACATCTTTCTGATGCTCTTAATGATGTAACGATTACCGCATTCAAAAGAAATAATGATAATAAATTTGCTCCATATTGGAACCGAAGAGTAGTAAAGACCTCTGAGGAAGCAATAAAACAGCTTGAAACATTGATAAATAAGTCAACTAACCCAAGGTTTAAGAAATGTCGAACCCAGTAAAAGTCAATCTACCAATTCAGATTGATACCCGCGTAATAATTTCAAATAATGAAACTAATGAAGTTTTAGTTGATAAGCCTAATTCCGTTCATAGTCAAAATATGGCCCGTGTGCTTGCACGTGGTCTTGCACGTGAAGCTAACTATTACATTCGCCGCATGGCTTTTGGAAATGGTGGTACTTTTCGTGATGCGGCTGGTAACCTAGTGTACAATCCACCAAATGATGGTCGTGATGGTAGTTGGGAATCTCGTTTGTATAACGAGACGTATTCCGAAATTATTGATGAAACTGACCCGTTATTTGGTGAAGACCCAGGTTCCGCCGAGTCTGGCAACATCCGTCCGGGTGGTGGCGCAATTCCAACAGATGACCCGACTGGTGGCGGTGTGATATCGCAAGAAGTTGGAACCAAATCAAATGTTATTTGTACAGTTTATTTGAATAATAATGAACCGACAGGACAAGTTGCTTCTCATTATGACCCAGCAACCATTGCTAATCCAGACAATCGCTGCTTCCAATTTGATGAAATTGGACTCTACAGCCCTGGTGCACCAGCAACTGCAACTAACGGATATTCATCGGTAAACACCAACGATGCTACCTCTGAGAGCATTACTACTCTAACCCCTAATACCACCTACCAAATTTCCATCGACGTTGATGGTGCAACGTACAGTTCGATTTTGACCACTCCTGGCGGTGGTTCTGGTCCAACCAGTCAATTCACATATGGTGATGTTTGTGAAGGCATTAATACTGGTTCTTGGATTACTGGTGGAGACCCAATCAATGATGTTGTATATGTGTATATTACTGACCGCTCCGGTGGCACATACCCAACTATTATCGGCAAACAGTCTTATGGATTTCTATTATTCCAAAGTAAGACACTGGGAGCAGGCTCAAGTGTGAATCTTAATTGTTCAACTGCTAGCTCAACTAATTTCTTTAATGTTTTGACTAGTGGTTCATGCGTAAATGTCAATGTCAACCAAGAAGAAGGAGAAAATGCTGGTGTTGCGAATGACCCCACAAATCCTTCGAATGAGCGCGAGCGCCTATTGACACATTTGATTTTTGACCCTATCCTTAAGTCCACATTCCGCTCATTGAAGATTGTGTACATACTAACGATATCAGTTCCAAAGACTACGGATAGTCAAACGGAAGTGGTAACAGGGGCATAAGGTTAGTGGTTTTTCCTTCATGCAAATAAAAAGCCCGCATTGCGGGCTTTTTTATTATCAATTTTTATAATGTTCGTTTTCGCGTCTAGTCTTACCATCATAGTGATGTACTCGATTATGATTGATAACTGTGGCAAGTAATGCTCCAACTTTAAGTTTGCCTTCTCGCATATGCATCATGGTTTGACTCATCCAAGTTTGTTCATATAGGTGAGCATATTGAACTTCCTTGAAAACAATCTGTGTACCACGCTTAGTGAACATAATAGGCCAGTTGCAGTAGTGATATTCACCAACGGCATATGGTAATCCCTTGTGGCTGTTGGTGTAGAAGACCTTAGTAGCCCAGTTCTCTCCACCTTTTTCTGGTTCTGGGAAGTATTCTTTTCGCTTGTTCTCTGGAAGATTCTTATAGGCCCAGTTGTGGTGATTGTCGCCATAGAATTCAGTGAATGCTAATTTCAAATAATCTAACTTCTCATTCTTCATGATATCGATACACTTATCGAATACATCATCATGGAATGTAGTGAATCCCATTTTACAATTTGGTGCACCACGTTGCTGCATCAACATGTCATCTTCAAAGAAAATCATGTATTCATGTTTAGATTCTAGAAAGTGGTCTGCGGCAAATTGGCGACCGCCATTAATTCCAATGTTATCCTTTTTAAATTCTTCAAATCCGTATTTTTGAAATAGTTCTTTATATTTCTTTGCTACGCGCTTATCTGTTGAATTATTAATGACATATTTACGAACTTGTTTGAACACGTCTGGAAACGCCGAAATGAAGGACTCAGCCCATAGTTCAAACTGTTGTGGAAGATTATAAGTCAGAACGTACACGGCTAACTCTTCTTCCACTTCCGGTAAAGGCTGCTCTTTTAGGTCTTGTAGATATTTGTAAACTAAACCATTACTTTCAATCATCCGTACATTAACTTTTTCTGGATGCTTGTATGCGATGATAGTAAAGATAGACTCTTCTGTACCCATTAAACCTTGATTTAATGAATCATTCAATAGACCATAATAGATATCATTGATATCATTGATTATGTGCTTTGGACCACCGAAAATACCACCACGACATACGAATTGAGTATCCGCGCCAGCCATGCGATTCATTGCATTCTTTTCAAATCCATGAACTTCTAAGGTGCCGTCATACGGGAACGCAATATAAAGCATTTTGTTCATATCTTGAGTGACACGACGTTCGAAGTCCTTGTCCAGATAACTTTGAGGGTCACCGATTGTATTTGCAATACCCGCATCAATCCATAGGTAATACTTGGTATCGAAATAGTTGAAGTGGGTAGCATCATTCAACATGAACTGCTTAGACATTACAAGTGGATTGTATAGTTCAAGTTTAGCCTGTGTTGAATCTGGTAGCCATCCCGCATAGTTGTACCATTTCTCATCAGTACGAATTTTCTGTACTTGGTCATAGAATGGAAATCCGCGTAGGTCATCTAGTGTCTTGAAAATAAGACGGGTATTTTCGTGGCTACGATACTTCCAAATGGTTTCTGCAAGTTTTTCCTCACAGTAAATCACCATTGGATAATCTACTTTCAAAAGTTTACTGAATGACTCAACATAGTGGTCAAACGGACGCTTGAAGCCGGAATTCAAATCTCCGCGACCAAGGTCAAAAAGGGCTGTAACTAGGGTAAGGTTGCCGGCCATTTATTAAATAATCCTCATAATTTTATCGTGATGCAAATACCTAAATGTATGTAGAACGGGATTCGTTCGCATGAAATTCAGGATAGGTGTATTTGGTAGATTTGATTCGCTCATGGCATAAGAAATCTCTAGAGCTTCAATGAAAGGGTTAACCCCACGGTCATGACAGCGCTTTGTAATTTCAATCCACGTCTCCATGAACTTTGGAAATTCTGGACAATTAGGCTTGAAGAACATGAATACTTCGATAGGCATTTTTGCCTTAATCTTATTCATGTCAATACTTAATGCCTGAGCTTTCGGGTCAAGTAAAAATGCAATACCACCTTCCTCAATAGGACGGTTACGGAAGCGAGCGATTAAACCTTGTTCTGGTTGTCCAATGAAATTCTGAAAATCCTCTTCATCCCATCCAATCAAGAATCCATCGGCATCAGAATGGATAATTAAATCATATCCACCAAGTTCATATGCTACCTTTGTAGGTAGAATCTTCAAGTTGAAATTAAACATACGCTCAGCATACCAAATATTTTGGTCAGATACAGAAGCGAAATCTATGATATGGATACGTGATGCATCCAGTTCAGAGTTGTCCTTAACGTAACTACTCAAGTCGGGTACGTCATCCGTAATAATAATTACGTCACCTTTTGTAAGAAGGTTAACACAATCAATTAAGGTACGAACTTTGTAATTGTATTCTACGCCAATGGCGAGAGTAGAAAAAACATACTTATGCACGGATTACCTTGAAGAAGTCTGAGAAACTTACATGAATTTCTGGATTATACAATTCAATCGGCCAATCTTGATGGTACCAAGTGTTGAATTCAAATGTCTTGAATCGTTCTGGATTCTGTTTGTGAAGGAAATACATAATTTCCTCTTCCTTTAATAGACGTTCCTTGTGGAGAGTATGAATAGATGCTGCATCAAAGTCAGCAATGTATTCACTTAGAAGTTCTGTCTTACCACCAAAGATTCCGCCCACGATTCCATATTCAGGACGTATGCCATCAAATACTTCAACATAATCATCTGAGCCATGATTTACAATTGTTGAGCGGATGTTGATAATTTTGTCACCAGCGTAACGACACAAATCATCGTATAAATTACGTTCCTGGGTGATTGTATCGAAGTCAAAGAAACCTTTGCTATTCTCACTACGTAGCGTATTTGAAATTAAGCCACCATGAAAAATACCAGCATCAATCCAAAAGATAGAATCACCAACGTTTAAAAGTGGTTTAATCCACTCAAATTTACCCCACATTATTTCCACACAACGTGAACGCCATGAATCCTCAGTGGTGTACTTGGAAGTCTTATCTTTGATATCTTCAATCAAATTATGATGGGGAAAATCTTCCAGTTCATGTTCAATAAACCATAGGTTCTCATTATCCTTAAAATACAATGCCAATTCTTCAATAGTAGATTTTGATGTGTAACATACGATACCATAACCTCCATCAGCTAGAGACTTCAATGACTGCTTGTAGCGTTCATAGATAGCAGCAGTGTTACCATTTAGACGGGTACCTTCAAGTCCCGTATAAATGGCAGTAACGAATTGAATTTTAAATGGATTTAAACTATTTTCCATCACGATTATTCCTCAATCAATTTAACTTTATCTACAGACCCCAAGATAGCGGCTGGTAGATATTCATGGTCTAGGTTGCTGACTTTGCCTAGCTGGCAATACCATAGGTACATTGCTTCCCACTGGTTACTTAACCATTCGACGTTTTCAAAATTACCACCAAAGAACTTAACAGTTGGGTGAAGTTCGCCCATACTACGCCCAAATTTGTCTTCTAGCCACTTCTCATCGAAAGTGGTGTTAACGATTCCACGTTTAGCTGATAGAACTAGGTGGGTGTTGTTCTGGGACATTGTAATTAGGTTGTTCAAGTCCTTTTGGAAGGTAGTCGGGTCAAATTGTGCTAGGTCCACAAACACATGATGTGAAGCCATATAGCGGTCTTCATTCAATGCTTCCTTCGTCCATAGTAGGCGAATCTTATCAAATGCACCCAACACAGTCTTCTCGCCGTGGTAGTTCTTTAGGTAAACATGACGCGGCTCAACGATATAAGTATGGAATCCACTTAAGTCATGCTTTGCTTGAGTATCGGCATCAGTTACAATGACCACATTATCGCGACCACGTAGAGATTGTAGGTTCTTAACAATAATATCATGCTGGTCAGCCGATTGTTCAAATACGAATGCGTTCACGCCCATACCAGCACGAGCCTTCTTCGAAGTGAATACCGGAGAGCGCTTGAACTTGCGGTGGTCCTTCTTCTTGAAGATTAAGTTACTCTTATAGAAGATGGCATCCATTTCCGAATTGTCGAGAATGGAGAACGCATCTGATAGACGGGTAAGAATCGGCTTACCATTCACGTTAAATGAAGTGTTCAAGATGACAGCATGGCCGGTGTGTTTTTCAAACTCAGTAATCAAGTCATAGATTAGTTCGTTTTGTAGACGTGTGACAGTCTGTAGACGTGCGCTGCCGTCCGTGTGGGTGATAGCCGGTAGGGTATCCTTCCACTCATCACGAACGTTGGCTACGAAGGTCATGTGACGTGATTCTACGTTGTAATCATAGTGGAAATACTTATTAGCATCTTCCAGACGTGTAATTGGAGCGAATGGGCGATACCATTCACGGTGTTTGACCTTGTGGTTTAACACATCCTTCATGTCACCTGATGGGTTACAAATGATGGAACGATTACCTAGGGCACGAGAACCGTGTTCAGAATTACCTTGAATTAGACCGACAATGTTATTATCGGCTACAAACTCCGCTAACTCCTGAACGGTCACATTTTCATAAACAAAATACTTGGATTGGTCCTGAATGTATGTTGAAAATTCCTTATCATCCAGAATTGGAAGACCAGAATAGGTCAAGTCAACTGGATACTTCGGGGCAATATGCCATAGCAATCCGCCAGCAGAAATGCCACAGTCACTAGTATTTGGTGGAACGAATACATTGCCACCTTTAATTTCTAATAGACGTGCGTTTAGGAGAACGTTTAAGCCACAACCGCCTGACACGCAAAGAGGAATATGCTTGTACTGTTCTAAGAATGGTGCTGCTAATTCAAGAAATACTTCTTCAAAGGCTTTTTGTGTAGTAGCAGCAATATCCCAAGCGACTTGTCCACTGAAACGGGTCTTTTCAAAGTCAAACCCTTCGAATAGTCCGATAGCGGATAGAAGTTCACTAACAGCTTTAGTGCGCAATTCTAGACCACCAATGTAAGAGTCTCCACTGTATACGAATTGGCGGTAGTAATGCTTGAATGCATCCATCCACTCTTCACGGACAGTACCATAAGAGCATAGGCCCATTAGCTTGCCAGCATACACAAGGTTGCCGATGCTCAATGAATCACGTTTGATATCATCAAGGTAATCCGCAAGTAGCATATATGGGAAGCCCAGGTCATTAGGCAACCGATGAATCAGCTTAATACCTGTGTTACGGTCACATTCATAAAAATTAAAATAACTACCATCACCGCCACCGTCAAACGAAATCGTTAGTGACTTATCGAATGGTGATTGATAGAAAGCAGCCGCAGCATGGGCAACATGATGGTCTGCGGCTAGTTGTTTTTTGAACTTAAACTTCGGAACAATCTTGTTCACATATCCAGTGATATAAACGTCAACTTCCTTTTTGCCTGCCTTTTCTAGCAACCAATCAGTAATCTCATCGAACACCACTTGTGGATGAGAACACGGCATGTAATTAACCAACCCGATGTTCTTTGAGTTCAACCAACGTTCTACTTCAACTACAGTGTATTCACCTTTGTAATACATTGAGATTGCGGCATTATGAGAACCATACGCCGAAATCACCAGATAATCGTTCATTGTGTACCTTTAATAAATTTGACTTAGTATTTACTATTCTGCCAATTACGCTGTAACCGGTTTTGCGATACGATTACCCCAACCTTTCGATGCGCTATGCGGCCACACGATGTATTGAGTTGCTGTCTGATTGCCGCGCCAAATTAGACGGAAGTCAATCCATTCATTCTGTACATACGCCTTGATTTCATGCGGCTGTGCATCCTTACGGAAAATTTCTTTGCCTTCATCATCAGCAGAACCTACATACCAGAAAGTCATGTCATCAGGTAGCGTACCATCTGGGAAAGTTAGTTCATTGCGGTGAATTAGAACACGAATATCATGAGAACCAACAAATGTATTCTTCCACTGTTCTTCGTTTTCATATACAAAGTCACCCGGTGGTTCTAGACGGTCAATAGTCTTTTGCTGAACACCGCGATACTTGAAACTAATACCAGCATATTGTTCATATTCAAGTACAGTACGTTCATTACCAAAACCGTACTTACCAAAATCAATTTGAGCCGGGTCTTCGCCGTCCATTCCAAATAGAATACGATTACGTTTGTGGCATAGGTCATTACGTTGGACCCAATCTAGCTCAACACGCCCTTTGTTACGTTGTGCAGTGGTGTGGTCGTCCCACACTTTGGTACGACCCTTACGGGTATATTCGTGCCATGCAATTAGACGGTGTGGGTGATAGAGGTCATACCCATGGGTATAGGCACGAACCGCAATAGAAATTTCTTCACCATGGAAGAAATATTCTGGGTCATGTTGAACTTCTTCTGCAAAGGTACCATCAGCAAACGCAA
>JACCDR012306593.1_pt1 | contig 17885 bp, 10 predicted proteins | sample 7446431 | NCBI WGS metagenome assembly JACCDR01 (sample SAMN15323443, study PRJNA562643) | freshwater metagenome | isolation source: river surface water | place: USA:Blue River Watershed | collected 2017-08-17
GCGGCCGGTGGGGTCGAGGGTGAAGTGTCGAGGGTGATGACCGGTGGGCACCCGCTCGATGAAGGTCAGCCGGCCGTCGGCCGGGTCCACGGCAAACACCGTGATGCTATCCAGCCTCGGTTCCTCGTGGCCGCGGTTGGAGGCGTAGAGGAAGCGTCCGTTGGGGTGGAGGCGGACCTCCGCGGCGGTGTGCCGCCCCTTGAAATCCGCGGGCAGCAGCGGGACGGTCTGGATCTCATCCAGGGCGGCCCGGGCGGCATCGTGGGTATAAACGGATAGCGTGTTGGCCAGTTCGTTGACCACGTAGGCGTGGCGGCCGTCGGCGGAAAAGTGGAGATGTCGCGGGCCGGCGCCGGGAGTGGTGGCGTGGACCGGCGGATCAAGCCGCCGCAGGAGTCCCGCGTCGCCGAGCTCGTAGCGAACGATCGTGTCGGCGCCTAGGTCGCACACGAAGACATGGCGGCCGGTGGGATCGGCGTTGATGGAATGAGGGAAGGCGCGTTGCTGACGCTCGGGATGCACGCTGGATCCGGAGAAACGCTCGACTGGCCCGGGCAACCCGAGTCCGCCGTCGGGGGTGAGGGGAAGCGCCGCGGCGGAGGCGCCGCCATAGCTGCACGTCAGAAGGTGCCGGGCGTCAGGGGTCAGTGAGATGTGGACGGGAAAGGCCGTTCCGGTGGCGCGGCGGCCGAACTCGGCAAGTTTTCCCGTGTCCGGATCGATTGTAAACGCAACCACCGCCCCGGCGTCATCGCCGGTGGCACCGGTCTGCATGGTCGAGTAGAGGATGGGGCGCGTCGGGTGCAGGGCGAAAAAGCCGGGTTGAGCCACCGAAGCGGCCAGACGGAACTCGCCGAGGGCGCCGGTGTCGGGCTCGAACGTTGCGGTGAGGATGCCGGGGCCACCCTCACTCGTGGACGTGCCGAGATAAATAGGCATGGGTGCGGCGGCCGGGGCCAAAGAGAGGGTCGAAGCGAAAAGGGCCGGGAGAAAGAGTTCTTTCATGGGGCCGCGGGTCCGAATTGGATGACGGTGACGTCACCGGTAGTGGACCAGAGGGCTTCGTCGGTTGCGGTGAGAATCCGCCCGTTGACAGAAACCTGGCGCAGCGTGATCCCCTCGATGCGGCCGGCGCCCTCGGTGCGGAGAAAGTTTTTCCCGCGCTGGACGCCGCGGACGGTCACGTCGTCGAGCAGGATATTGCGGACGCGGCCCTTGGTCTCGATGAATCCGAGGAGCATGGGCACGTCGGTGTCGATGCGGATGCGACGGAGCGTGACGCCATCGATCACACTCTCGGGTGACTGCCGGCGCAGGTTGAGGAAAGCCTGGTTGGTTTCGCGTGCGGTCTTGTCGGCCGCCTCGTTGGCGATGAGGTCGATGTCCTCGACCAGGCAGTTGGTCGCGCGCTGGCCGGCGCCGCCCCAGCCGAGTTGAAAGGGTGCGCCGTTGACCTGCTGCCAGATGACGAGACGGCGCGCGATCTGGTCGCGGCCGTAGAGTTTCACGGAGTCGTCGTTCACCTTGAGGAAACTGTCCTCGATGATGGATCCGTCGCCGCCGCCCCAGCCGTCGGTCTGGTGCCACCAGCCGAAGAGTTTGACGTGGCGGGTGGTGAGCTTACCGCGGGAGAGGAGACAGAAGTGGGTGGGGTTGGTGACGGTGATGCCATCGATGAGCTGACGGTCGCCGCTGCCGTTGAACATGACGGTGTTAAAGGGAATGCCAGCTGTGCCGGGCCGGCGGGCGTAACCAAGGCCGGAGAGAATGCCGCGCCCGCGGACGGTGATGTCGGATGCTCCCTCGGCGGTGATCGAGCCCTTCACATAGGCGCCGCCGGGAATATAGACGGTCTGGCCGGACTTGATGGTGAACTTCTCCCCGATGTCATGCACCTTGCCTGCCTCGAACCAGATGACCTGCGGGTCGGCGCGGTCGGGGATGTTCTCCTCCGGCGGATCCGCAAAGATGAACAGCGGATCCTCGTCCGCGCCGGGGAACCTGACGTAGAGCTTTTCCGGACGATCGAGGGTGAAGGTGAGCGTGTGGCCCGAGACGAACGGCACGAGGCCGCGTGTCAGAGGACGAATTTCGGCACCGTCCGCGGAGCCGGAGAGACGGGAGACCTCGACGGTGATCGGACCGGCGAAGGAGAAGGTTGTCCAGTGGTTGAAGTCCGTGCCCCGGTCGCGCAGGTGTTCGTCCTGATGGGCATGGTGATAGACGAAGGATTCCTGCGTGCGGCCGCCCTGGGTGACGCGCACCGTGTAGGCGGGAGAGCGGAATTCCTCGGCGGGGGCCGGGTAGGTCCAGACGGTCGCGAGCGCGGCCGGCGGCAGAGCGAGGGCGAAGGTGGAAGCGAGCAGCACCAGGCGCATGGGATGAGGTCAGTCGTTGGTTCGGACGTTGCGGGTGAGGTCGGCGGGAGGCGTCGCCGGCAGGTGCGGGCGGAGCAGGGCAGTGATTTTCTCGGCGACGGATTTGCCAATGAGGTTGGTGTATTCGGCCGGATCCGCCGTGTGGTTGTAGAGCTCCTCGCTGCCGTCGGCATAGCGGATGTAGTTCCAGTTCTCGAAGACGACGGAGTTGTTGCCGGGCAGATAGGTGACCACGGCTGGTTTTTCGCGTCGGGCTGCAGGGTCACGCAACTGCGGGGTCAGGCTCGTGCCTTCGAGTTCGGAGGGAACAGCGGTCCCGACAAGCTCCAGCACGGTGGGCGCAACGTCGAGAAAGGAAACGGCGCGCGCGGAGGGGCCGGGGGTGAAGCCGGGGGCGCGGATGATGAGCGGAGCGTGGGTGCCCTGTTTCCAAAGCGAGAATTTCTCCCAGCGATCCTTGTGGCCGAGTTGCCAGCCGTGATCGCCCCAGAGGATGACGATGGTGTTGTCGCGGTCGGCGCTGCGATCAATGGCGTCGAGGATGCGGCCGACGCAGGCATCGGCGTAGCTGATGCAGGCGAGGTAGGCCTGGACGGCGCGTTGCCACTCACCCTCCTGCTGCATGGCGCGGACCAGCGGGGTGGACCAGTTTTCCCGGGCGATGGCGGGGATGTCGGCGAACTCATCCGACGGCACGTAGGGCACAAGCACCTTATCCAACGGATAGAGGTCGAAGAATTCCTTGGGTGCGAGCAACGGCGCATGGGGGCGGAAAATGCCGGCGGCGAGGAAGTAGGGTTGGTCGTGTTTCCTGGCGATCACCTCGGCGCAAAAACCGGCCATCTTCCAGTCGGCGGTGTCCTCCTTGCGTTCATCGATCGGTCCCCAGAGAGAGGATCTGAGCCCGTAGGGATTGCTGATGCCGTGGTCGTCGCCATGAAGCCATTTGGCCCAGCCTTTCTCATCGAGGTAGGCTTGGGCGCCGCCGGTGCCCGTGCCGCCGACGTATTGTTCATTCCAGGAAACGGGATCGGACAAGTCGTTGGGTTTCGGGCCGGTCCCGCGGCCTTGGTGGAAGATCTTGCCGGCGGAGATCGTGTGATAGCCAAGTTGCTGCAGGCGCTGGGGCAGAGTGAGGAGTTGGTCGTTCCCCGGTCGCTTTCGGCGAAAATTGCCCTCGTTCTCGTATTGGCCGGTGGTTTCCGGACGAAGGCCGGTCATAAGCGCCACGCGCGAGGGATTGCAGGCGGGCGTGACGCAGTAGGCGTTGGTGAAGAGGCGGCCGGAGGCGGCGAGGCGGTCGATATTCGGCGTGTGCGCGGGACCACCGAGGGCACCGACCCAGTTGTTGAGATCGTCGAGTGCGATCATGACAATGTTCGGGCGCCGTGGCTCGGCTGCGCATCCCAGGAGGGAGAGGGCCAGGAACAAGGGTGGGAGGCGTCGGATCATGGTGCCGGTTGCAAGGAGGATTACATGGTAAGGCGGGCGGGAGCCGCCTCGATCCGCCATTTTTGCGAGGGCAGGTCCTGCCATGGTTCGATGGTGACGATCAGACCGGCAGCGGATTCCCGGGCCGTTAGCGCCCGCTCCGTGCGCGGATCGATGATCTTTGCGAGTCCCTCCGTCAGCAGTGCGATGCGCCAGGCGGGTGCGGATGCTTCCTCCTGCGGCCACGGAATCTGCCGCAGGGGGGCCGCTGCAGCGTCGCCGTCGGGGGCAAAAGTTTTTCCCGAGAATCGGTTGCGCAGACGGACATGGCCTTCCGCGGTGACCGCAGTGTCCCAAGTCAGACAACGCCAAGGTTGAGCCGGGTAAAGCACGAGCGGGGCGCCGTCCTGCCGGCTGGCGTTAAGTGGGCGGAGGAGCAGGTCATGGTGGGCGTTGCGGATCTGCACGGAGGCGGGCAACCGTGCGGGGCTGGCGGATGCAGTCGGGACCATCGCCAGAACGAGAAGCAGGGACACTAGCCAGGTTTTCATCGCCGGATCACAGGGAGATCACGGCTATCCTCTCCGGGGGGGCTTCGCGGAGCGGATTGCGAAGCGGGCGGGAGAAAGGGGCGGCGGTGATTTCGAATTCGTCGCCGTTCACAGCCTGCACGCCCGCGGCGAAGCTCAGCAGCGAGGTGCCAAAGAAGTGGCAGTGCACATCGCCGGGGCGGCGAAACTGCGGGTATTTGAAATGGTGATGTTCGAGACCCGCGAAGTGGTAGCTCATGTTCTGTTCGCCGGTGTGAAAAGTGCCGCGCCAAACCTCGGTGTTGCCGCGGAGCAGGCGTGCCGTGCCCTGGATGGTGGCGGGCAGTTCGCCCACGAGCAGTTCGGGCCCGCAGGAGGCGGTGCGAAGCTTGGAATGCGCGAGGTAGAGGTAGTTCTTCCGCTCCATGACATGGTCGGAAAATTCGTTGCCCAGCGCGAAGCCGAGCCGGCAGGGGGTTCCGTCGGGACCGATCAGGTAGAGGCCGACCAGTTCAGCCTCCTCGCCGCCGTCGTCGGCGAAAGCCGGCCGAATCAGCGGCGAACCAGTCGGAACGAGCCACGAGCCGTCGCCCTTGTAGAACCACTCCGGTTGGACGGGCGTGCCGCCGCCGACCGGTTTGCCGCCCTCCACACCCCAACGGAAGATGCGCATCGAGTCGCTGAGCGAAGATTCATCTCCGGCAATTTTCGCGTGCATGGCATCGCGGGTCTGGGCGCTGCCCAAGTGAGTGAGACCCGTGCCAGTGACGTAGCAGTGGGCCGGATCAGGGTGATCCAAGGGCAGGAGCACGCGTTGCTCCGCAAGCAGCTGGTCGAAATCGTGGGGAATTCCACGTCCGGAGAGACCGATGAGGGCGGTCAGGTTCAGACGACGCGCAAGCGCGGCTTGGGCTAGTGCGTAGGTAGAGGACCATTCGGGCAGTTCGCGCACGATGTCGCCTTCGACGAGGCCAACCCGTCGGGAGCCTTCCGGATCGAGGAATTGGATGAGGCGAATCATGATTTTTTGGTGTCGCGCTTGTGCCAGTCGTTTTTGAACAGGTTGAAATGGACGCGCTTCGAGGGATGCGCGGCGATGAGCGCCTCGTCCACCTGCACGCCGAGACCGGGACCGACGGGCAAGGCGACGCAGCCGTCGCCGTCGGGTGCCAGGGCCGGCACGCCCAAGGCGGCCTGCATCACGTAGGCCTCATCGAAGTCGTTGAAGTTTTCCTGGATCATCGCGTTCGGGGTGCACGCGTTGAAATGCAGGGCGGCGGCGGTGGAGACGGGGCCGCCGACGTTGTGCGGGGCGATGCGCATGTAGGTATACTCGGCCTGGGCCGCGATTTTCTTGGCGTTGGCGAGGCCGCCGAAGTGGGTGATGTCGGTCTGGAGGATGTCGGCAGCCTGCAGTTCAAACAACTCGCGAACGTCGCATGGCGTGTGGATCCGCTCGCCGGTGGCGACGGGGATGCCGAGCGGTGCGACGGCGTCCATGACCTTCTTGAGTGCCTTCAGGTTCTCGGGCGGCACAGGTTCCTCGAACCAACCGGGCTTGAACGGGGCGAGTTCGCGCGCCATTTCGATGGCCCCGACCGGGGTGAAGCGACCGTGCATCTCGACAAGCAGGTCGATGTCGGGGCCGACGGCGTCGCGCACCGCCTCGACCAGGCGGATAGACAGTCGTTTCTCTGCGAGCGGAAAGTCGAAGAATGAGTTTCCGAAGGGATCGAACTTGAGCGCTCGGTAGCCCTTGGCTACAGCGGCGCGCGCGGCCTGCGCAAATGCCGCCGGTGTGCGTTCGACGCGATACCAGCCGTTGGCGTAAAGCTTGACGCGGTCGCGCACGGCACCTCCCAGCAAGCGATAGACCGGCTGATTGAGCGCCTTGCCTTTGATGTCCCAGCAAGCGATCTCAAGGCAGGCGAGGGCCGACATGGCTACTTCACCGGGGCGACCAAAATCGCCCATCATCATCTCGTAAACGAGGCGTTCGGTGTCAAAGGGGTCGCGGCCGATGGCGTAGCGCGGTGCGGCCTCGCGCAGGTAGCCGATGACAGCCTCGGTCTTGTTGAGCGGGCGAACCTCGCCCCAACCGGTGAGACCTTCGTCGGTCTCGACCTTCACAAAGAGGAGTTCGCGCCAAGCGGTGCCAAGGACAAGCGGAGTGACAGCAATGATCTTCATATTTTCAGGGTCGGCGGCATGGGTGAGGGGTTGAGTCGCCGACAAACCGGAAGTGTGAAGATTCGAGGGGGCTGTGCCACAGAGGGTTCGTTGTATCGTAATATCTCGCGACGCTCTGGTCTGCGGAAAAAAAGGGCGTCCTTGCGGACGCCCTTGATCAGCTAGTGGAGGTGACCAAACATCAAAAATCCAGCGCGAGTGTGAGCTGATAAACGCGGGGTTCGACGCGAGAGAAGGAGACATACTCACCCGTGGTCAGAGCCTTGACTGGAACCAGGTCGGTGTCGTCCAGCAGATTGCGGACGTTCAACTGGACCCGGTAGTTGGTGCCGCCAAAAACCTTGAGTTGGCCGCGGTAACGGATGCCCAGGTCGGTGATGAATTCGGCCGAGCCTTCGATCGGTTGATCGAGGTCGAAGGCGAGCAGACCATTGGCAAGGGTCTTGACGCCGTAGCCGAGGTTGGGCGCGGAGCGATAGCGGAAGGCCAGGTTGGCGCCGAAGCCCTTGAGCCGGCCCTCGGTGAAGGTGTAGTCGGCGATGAAATTCGCGCGATACTTGCGACCCTGGTCGCGGCCACGGCCGTCCACTGCTTCGATGAACGCGAGGGACTGTGCCACGACGTCCTCGTTGTAGTAAGCCTGGAAGGTCTTCGAGGTGGTCGGGTTGTTGCGATCCCATGGGCCCGTGGACCACGTCCATGTGCCGATGGTGCCGTCGCCGTTCACGTCACGTGGATTGGATTTGCCGCCTTCGGGAACGTTGAGGCTCTGCCATACCGGCAGGCGCTCGTTGAGCCACGCGATCCACTCGACGCCGATATTGGACTCGACGCTGGTGTTTTTCGCACCGTTGAGGATGAAGCTCCAGTTCTTGGTGGGGCGGAAGCTGAGATCGAGTTCATAGCCCTTGGACTCGGCGTCGAACATGACCCAGTAGTTGGCACGGCCTTTTTCGCGGAATCCCCCGGTGCCGACGTTGATTGTGGCCATGGCTGGATCCAGCAGGCGCATATTCTCTTCGATGTTCCACACCTGATCACGGATGGGATCGTTGAATCCTTGGTTGCCCGCGCGGGTAGGGCCACCGTTGTTGGTGTAGTAGCTACCGCGGACAATTAAGCGGTCATCGAACAACCTCACTCCCAGACCAATGTCCTTGGACTCACCCTGGGCACCGGGATACTCGTTGCCGTAGGGATCGTATTTGCCGATGTTGAGCTGAAAGGTATCGGACTGGTTATAGCTGGCCGACAACCATGGCATGACATGCCAGACAGCGCCGTAGGTGCGAGTGATACCGGTCTGTGGCGTGCCCCAACTGCCGAACTGCGCGACCTCAGCGGTCGGATAAAGGCCGCTGAAATCGCGGATTTGGTAAGCCGGATCGATGGTGGCGCTCTTCCCTTCATCCTCGCGGTAACCGTAGAGGAGGACGACACGGTCCTTGGCGAGGTATCCCTGCCAAGCGATCATTTTTGTGTCGGCCTCGACCAATGAACCCTCCGGCCCCGATCCGGTGCGCACGAGTTTCCAACCGTTAGCGTTGGTATAGGGTGAGTCAAAGAGGTAGACATTCATGGGATTGCCGGCGGAGTCAGTCAGCTTCCAGGTGTCGAACAGGCTGCCGAAAGGGTGGTAGGCGCTGTTGCCGTTTTCGCCACCAAGGTAGTAGCGTGTGTGAAAATCGCGCGCACCGTTGGTGGCCCACTGAGCGGTGCCGGTTCCCGTAGTGCTTCCGACGCTACCAGTGGGCAAAGTTGCTCCGTTGATGGTTTGAGCGTTCAACAAGCCGCGTTGGAGTTGATGACCGCGACGAGAACTCTGGGCGTTCGCTACCAGGCCTGCAAAACGGTGACGTCCTAGATTGCGGAGAAGTCGGCTTTCGAATTTGGCCGCAAAGTCGAATTCATACGACAACGTGGCTCGCCAGTCCTCGCGTTCTTCCCAGAACTCGGAACCGGTGGCGCGGCCCTGAATATAGTATCGTCCGGCATTCGGATTGAGGACTGTCGAGCCGGGAATATAGCGGTTGGCGTCCACCTTGATGGTGTTGGGGCCGAAGCCGCTGTCGGCGGTGCGCTCATCAAGCTGCTCCTTGTTATAGGCAAACTCAAAGAACAGGTTCTGGGCGATCTTCTGCTCGAGGAAGACGTTGAACAGCTCGCTGTTGAGTTGTTGGGCGCGCGAAGTGCCGAAGGTGTTCTCGTCCAGTGCGACGATGCTGTTGGGGCGATTGAAGCTGAAACGATCAAAGGAATTCAGCGGATTGAAGGCGGTGAGTTGGTTTTGAGGTTCGCGCACCTCGACGGCGTTGTTCCAGCTAGACAGATAACCGCTGAATTCCGTGGTGCCAAAAAGCATCACGGGAGAATTGCCCTGCCGGCTGAAAATCGGGCTCACGGTAGTCACGTTCGTCAACGTTACGTTAACCGGATTGGTCGTGTTGCCAGGATTCACGGCGCCGGTGAGCCGGTTGTCGAACAGTGGCTGGGCGCTGGTGTAGAGACTGCCCGGCACAGTGTTGGCATTGAGCCACAGCGAATATGCGTCCACCGGAAGAATGCGGGGGCTGCGGTTGCTCATACGGCTCACTTTCTCGCCGTGCACCGAGATCGTGGTGCCCTTGAACGGCTGGGCGGTAAGGGCGCCATAGTAGCGATCCTGGCGGTCAAGGTTGGGCTTCGCATCGGTAACCGCCTCCTCCGACATGGCAGCGAGACGCACGGCGAGTCGGTTCTTGACGAGCGGAACGTTGACGTTGAGCGAGCTGCGCCTGCTTTCCTCGGAATCCGCCTGGAGTTCGACGCGGGTGCTGGCGCGGCTGAGATTCGCGCGCTGGAGGCTGACATCGACGATGCCGGACGGACTGCCAAGCCCGAAGAGGATCGAATTGGGACCGCGCGCAATCGTGATGCGGTCCAGGTTATAGTTGTCGGTCGGCATCGCGGTTTCAAAAAAGTTGCGCGAGAGCGTCGAGCCGAACAGGCCGCGGGCACGGGTGTTGTTCCGGGGTTGGAAAACACCGAAACCCAGACCGTCGCCGCTGGTCAGCTCGTTTCTTCCCTCGATGTTGGTCGAGTAGATCAGGGCCTGCTCAAAATTGTTCAGGCCGAGATCCTGCATGAAATCCATGGTCATGACCTCGATGGGTTGAGCAAGATCCTTGATCTGGGTTTTCATGCGGCTGCCGGAAAGGGACTCTGTGGCCACCCAACCGGTCTCGGAGCTGGCCTCGATGACAAAGGGGCTCAGGGTGAGCACTTCCTCGCCAGCAGGAGCTGCGGCGGGTGAAGTCTGGGCTGAACTGAGCAAGGGCGCAGATAACGCCCCGAGTAGGGCAAGGATGGTGGCCGGTGAACGCACCAGTCCTACGGTGTTTCGGTTGGTCATGATGAATTAGGGGTTGGGCCCGGCGGATGTGGGTGACCGGTTATGGTGTAATTGGATATCAGTATCGGGATACGCCCCGCATTGATGAAGGCGTTCGTAATATTACCGTCGCCTTGTCAGCGGCCGATTCAAAGCCGCCGCAACTCAGCGAGTAGCTCCTGCATTGCTTCCGCATCCTGGCGGTGATGGGCTTCGGAAATTGCGGCATTGAGTTCTTCCTTTGCGGCAGTCGAATCACCGGTGGCAGCAAGTGCTTTTGCGAGTGCAATTCGACCTTCGGCGTCTGGGAGCAAGGATCGGATTTCGGCGAGGGTGGGGCGAATCGCGAGCGGCAAGGCCAGCAATGTTTGGAGATGATTAGCGCGACGCAGTGTGTCTTGCTGAACTTGCGCAACCGCCAGCGACATGAGAAGGGCGCCGCCATGATTTGGGGCCAATGCCAAGGCATGCTCCAGTTCGATCACGATTGGTTCAAGGCGGCCTGATTCCTGCGCCAAGACGGCGAGGTTAAAATGTGCCTCTGCGCGAACCTCTGCGCCCAGACGAGAGGAGTCCTCCTCATCGAGCACGGGCGCGCCTGTGCTCCGGCGCAACGTGGCCCGGGCCGAGGCATGGTTTCCGGCCAGTGCTTGGAGCTTGCCGAGCCGGAGAAGCAGCCGGGCGTCTGCGGCGAGGTCGGGTGGTGCCTGGGCAAGTAGATCGTTTGCACGGGAGGCCTCACGTCTCGCTACGAGCAGGTCAGCCAACGCAAGCCTCAAGCGCAGGTGGCGGGGATGCTCTTTCAAGCCCGATTCGAGGAGCTGTAGCGCTTCTGCGAGTGCGCCCTGAGTGATGGAGAGCCGGGCCAGGTTGAGGAGTGGTTCTGGGCCCTTGGGTTCCGCCGTCAATGCCGCACGGTAGTGACGATGGGCGGAGGCCTGATCGCCACGACGCTCAGCTAGCGCTCCGAGATTGTTGGCGGCCTTGGCCAGCTTTGGGTCAAGGGCGAGGGCACTCGTATAGGCCTCCTCTGCTTCTGTGTTGCGGTTCTGGTAGTCGAGTGCGACCGCCAGGTTATACCATGAGGTTGCCGAGGCAGCTCCGCTGGCCAAATCGTAGCGAGCTTGGGCCTCGTCAAAGTGCAGACGGTCGGACTGCTGGTCGAGCAGCAGTTGAATGGCGACTTCGCCCATTTCGTCGGCAGAGCGCCAGCCGGCTTTCACGCGTTGAGGCGGGCGGGAGGGATTGCGTGGGTTGCTGGCGGAATTGTCGTAGCTGTAGCGCATCACGATTCGGGTTCCGGCCGGGAGGCGCAGCGGTTCGACAAACCGGTAGTCGCTCTGCCAGGCAAAATCCCAATCGGGGATGCGAATAAGCCCCTGGTGGCGACCGTCGGGAAGTTCGGCGAACACCCGCAGATCCTTGCCGAGGTAATGGGCGTGGGGGTAGAGCCCGAGAACCCGGACGGACATAGGCAGGGTGAAGATCTCCTCAATTTCGTGCGTTGCGGCGCCAGCGGGAATGTCGAGATCGTATTCGCGCAACTGGATCACCGTGCTGGTGTTGCTGGGCGGTTCGTCGGAAAAATATAGGCCGATACGCGGGCGGATGGATTCGGTTCGGCCAGTCGGCACGAGATGCAGTTGGACAATCAGGTCAGTGCCGGGAACCAGTTCCCAAGCGGTGCCCGGAAACACCTCGTAAGGGATTTGTCCGGGCGTCCAACCGATGATGTGCCCATTGGGATTGATGGCTTGGCCGAGATCCATCGAATCGAAGCCTGGTCCGGGATCAGCTGCATCTCGCGCGCGTGAGCCCGGCGTCGGGTCCAGAGCGATGACAGCATGGTGTATGGCATTGCGCGACTCAGGCAGAAATTCCACGGCGCGGACGTAGCGGCGGCGCTCCAGCGGAAGCGGCAGCACGAAGTTGCGGAAAACATCGGAGCCATCGGCCCCAAGTATATAGGCGTCGGTGGCCTGAAGCACGAGGTCGGGCTCGCCCAAGGTCCAGCCGTCGCGCGGCGGAGGCGGCGGCGCGGGAGCGAGAGACAGGTCTCCGGATGGTGCCCCGCCTTCGGCCCAGGAGCGCAGGTCGGCGAGTTCGGCCGCGGAGAGGCCGCGTGACCCGACGAGCGCGGGTCCGTAATTTGGTTCGGGCTTCCACGGCGGCATATAACGGTCGGCGGCTACGTCCGCCATGAGCCGCGCGCGGCGGCGCGCGGCTTCGTAACCGAGCAGGCTGAAAGGGGCACTGCCCTCAGGCCGGTGGCAAGCGACGCAGTGCTGGTTCAGGATAGGTGCGATTCGCGTCGCGTAATCAGTGAGCGGATCGGCCTTGCCCGAACCCAAGCCGATAATCAGTAGGCCGAAAATAATGCGAGGACGAGTCATTCAATGTAGCAGCCCACAGCACGGGTGGTGCGTTGTTCGAGGGGCGTGCCGCTGACAATAGCCACGAGAACCTCGCGAAGATCGTCTTGGGTTGCTTTGGGACGGGACCGTCCGATGTGTTCGTGGCGGTTATCGATCCGTCCGCGATAGACCAAACGCGGACTGGTGCCGGCTTCTGCCGATACGCTGAATACGGCGACCTCGGGTGTCACTGTCGCTCCGGCCCGCCTGACCAGCGCATGTTCTGGATCCGTCAGAGTTGGCATTGTGTAGCCATAGTCCCCTTGATGTTTTCGGATCGCGGCGGGCGTGGCAGCTGGGTCGGGATATACGGCGAAAAATCGCAGGGTTGGAGACGCGAAGATCTTGACCAGGTCATTCACTACCGGAGCGTAACGGTTCGAAATCGGACAATCAGTGGCCATGAACAACAGGATCACGGTGCCGGCCGGGGCATTGGCGAGTGGATCGAAGCCCGGCCCCGTGAGTTCCCGCGGCGCGGTATCTGCGCCCGGAAGCCTGAGAATCAGGACCCCCAGTGCCAAGAGTATCCACCGAATGCCGGCGACACGCGGCTTGGTGCGGGACTGCACTAAAGGTGGAACAGGGGAGATCATGCGGGAGAAGTGGACAAGGAAAAGGCGCCCACTTGCGCGGGCGCCTCGACTGTTCATTACCCCATGGAACAGAAGATCACAGATCGAAGCCCATGCTGAGGATGAAGGTGCGACCTTCGAAGGGCTTGGCGCGGCGGACCGCGACGCCGCTGACGTTGATCAGCTTGTCGTAGAGGTCGGAATCGTCGAGCACGTTGCGGATGTTTAAGCCAACGTTGTAGCCCTTCACGCCCCAGAAGGAGTCGTTGAGCTTGCGACGGTAATTGAAGCTGAGGTCCACCAAGTTCTCCTCCTTGCCGTAGAAGGGATTCTCGATGTCGAGTGCACCGATGCCATTCACGAGCTTTTTGTTAAAGGAGAGCACAGGTGCGGCGCGGTGGCGGAAGGCACCGCCGACGCTCAGACCCTTGAGCCGTCCTTCGGAGAAGCGATACATCCAATTGACGTTGTATCGATTCTCACGGACGAACTCGTTGGGGCGACCATCGAGGGACTGGATGATGTCCTTGCCGTTGGCGCCGCGGATCACGACTTCGTCATACCGCTGGGCGACGGTTCGCTGGTCGCTGTCGCTAATCCAAGCGTTGTTCCAATTCCAAGTGTCGATGACGCCGTTGCTGTTCAGGTCGCGCGGATTGCTGATGCCGCCCTCGGGAAAGGTGAGGGCCTGATACTTTGGAATTTCCAGCTCAAGCCACTCCCACCAAGGCAGGCCGATGTCGCTCTCGGTTACGTCCTGAGTGTTCATGTTGAAGCGCAGCTGGAAGTTTTTTGTGACTTGCCAGTCCATGCCCCACTCTTTGCCGCTCGCGACGCGGAAGCTAGCCACCCAATAGGGATCGCCGCTGCCGAGCGTATTGAATCCCTGGTTGTTCGTGTAGCCGGTGATCGGGGTGTTGCCACTGCCGTTGGCCAGAGTCATCACTCGGTTAAGAATGCTGGAGAGATCAAACCGGAAGCGGTTGAACGGCACATTTCCGGCACGGGCGGGGCCATCCGAGTTCTCGAATTCGGTGTAGCGAACGGAGAATTTGCCTTACATCAGATCAAGGCGAATACTCTTGTCCTCGCCCTCGCCGGTGGCGCCCTTCACGCGGTTGCCGACAGGATCAAGGTTGGAGACGTCGGGCTGGAAGGTGTTGGAGCGATTCCAGGCGACTGAGATGTCGGCGTTGAGCGGAAGGCGAACGAAGTCGCGCAGGGGGCGGGCCACGAAGCCGCGGGTGCGGGTCGTGCCGGACTGTTCGTTGGCGGAGTTGTAGGGTGCAAACGCGACATCTTGCAGCAGCGGCAGGAGTCCAGTCTTGGTGTCTGCAACAAGGGCGCTTACTGGCACAGTGGGATTCGGACGGAAGGGGTCGAGCTTGGTCACAGCACCCGTGGAATTGGCCGAATCTTCGCGCCAGCCAAGAGTTGCGACTAGACGATTATTCCAGAAGAAGCCCTGGTATGAGAGCTGCTTGGTATCGAACTTCGATTTGATAAAGGAATTTGTGCGACCATTACCAAGGCGGCGACCCTCAGGATCGGTCAAACCTGTGTTCAACATATCCACCACATGAGTCTTGCCGTTGGCATCAATCAAATAGCTTGGTCCAAACAAATCATAGTAAGATCTGGGTGAATAGTCGCCGGCGGCTGTATCCAGATAGTAGCGCTGGTTGAAGATGCGCGAAGAGTTGTTGGCCCAGCCGTTCACCGTAGTTGCGGTGAAGGTGTGACCGGTGATGACGGGATCCACTCCGTTCACCGGTATGATGCGCGGAAAGAACTCCTGTTGGCGGTTAGAAGATTCACGTGAAGAAATGAGAGCGGCGAGGCGCTGGCGACCAAGGACATCGCGCCACCAGGAATGGTCTTTCTTAAGAAAGTCGAACTCGTAGGAGGCAGAGACGCGCCAGTCTTCGGACTCGCGCAGGGTCTGAGTGCGGAACGGGTCGCCCTGGATATACATCTTGCCCGCGTTGGGGTTGGCCGTGACGCCGTCAGCCATAAACTTGTTGGAGTCGAGATGGACCGTGTAGGCACCGATGTAGCCACCCATACCAACATTCCAGTCCTCAACCGATTCCTTCGAGGCGGCGGCCTCGATGAAGAGATTATCGCCGATTTGCTGGGTGATGAAAATATTGTAGATGTCAGCGTCGAACTTTTGGCCCTTGGCCGCGCCGGCGATGTCAACGTCCACGGGGATGTAAGTGCCATCAAGGAAGGTGTAGCCGTCAGCTTCATTGTTGAGCGGATCAACCCCCGGCAGATCCTTGGGGGACTTGATTTGTACGGTGTTATTGAAGTCGTAAGCTTTGCCGGCCATGGAGCCGGCCGTGGCGCCGTGAACGAAGACGACGTTGTTGTTGTGGCGCTCCCAAATGGTATTGTTTATGACGGCATTGTTCCAGGTGGCACCGGCGGCTGGATTGTGAAAGATCGGATTGTTCACACCGTGCGTATAGCTGGTGATGCTTCCTGCTTTGCTCCAGGCACTGACCTTGTCGAACGGCAGAAGGAGCTGCGGACGAATATTCTGAACCTTCACCTTTTCAGCGTGGAGCGAGATCGTGGTCTTTTTAAACGGCCGGACCATCAGGGCGCCATAATAACGCTCGTGGTCGTATCCCGCGGGCTCATATTCGTAGTTCTTCTTCTCGGTTACGTGGGAAACCCGAAGGGCCACCTTGTCCTTAATGATGTCCTGATTGACATCGAAGGCGTAGCGTTGGGACTGATTCGAGTCGAACTGCAGGTCCACGCGCGCGAAATCACGGAACTGGGCACGCTTCAGCGTCGAATCGATCGTGCCGGCCGGACTGCCGGAGCCAAACAACAAGTTGTTCGGGCCAGAAGCGATGGTTACGCGATCCAGATTGTAGTTGTCGGAGGGGATGAAGCTTTCGAAGAACTCGCGTGAGTTGGTGGCATCGCGTAGACCACGGACGCGGGTGGGCGGAGGGAAGCCTGTGCCGAAGCCTGCGCCAGGCCCAAGTTCCAGATTGTCACCTGCACCCTCGACATTGGTCGTGTAGATGGCGGCGTCGGCGGCAGAGGTGAGCGCAAAGTCGTTCATGAACTCCATCGTCAGCACCTCGACAGGGGCGGCGATGTCCTTGAGTTCAGTCTTTAGGCGGGAGCCGGCGAGCGACTTGGTGGCAACCCAGCCCTCTTCTTCGGTAGCAGTCACCGTAAAGGGCGAAAGTTCGAGAACGGATTCTTCCTTCTCGGCGGCAGCCTTGGCGGCTTCCGGGGTTAGCTTGGAGGCTTCTTCAGGTTGACCAGCCGCGGGGGCGGGGGCGGTTTGGGCGATCAGGCTGGCCGACTGAGCCAGCAGTGCGAGTGCCGCCAATAAGGCGACGGGATACGCACGACGACGATTATGCTTCAGGTGCATGCTAGTATTCGGGGCTAGGGTTGGGGGCGTGGCTGCACAACACCGAGAGGTGCAGTGTGCTTTGGGGTCGCCGGGACTTTATCTCTCTGCGCATCTTCAAAAAGCATTGGCCTGAATGACCGTAATACATGTCGCAACCCGGATGTGTGGCCGGTTGGTTGTGGTTTGCTGGGCGTGTGCCAATGATTGCGTTAGATGCTCATGACTTGGACCGCCATGATGCCACGCGAATGAGTTGGACAGTAGGACCGTAACCTATTCGCTTGGCCAACCGTCTTCGACGTGATGACAACCCCGCCCAAAGTTCCTGTGACCATGACCATGCTCGCCGAGCAATCGGGAGTGTCAAAAAACACGGTTTCACTGGCACTGAAAAATGACCGCCGTATTTCCGTGGAAACACGTCGACGGGTGCAGCAGTTGGCGGAAAAACTGGGATATCAACGCAATCCTGTGTTGTCCCATCTCATGGCAGAATTGCGCAAGACCAAGGTGCCCAAGTTTCGGTATACTATCGCGCTGCTCAACGCCCACCCCGATTCCCTGGCGATGAAGCGCCACCCTACGATTGCCGCCTGGCTGACCGGTTGTCGCCGTCGGGGCGAATCGCAAGGTTACCACTTTGACAACTTTTGGTTGCATGATCCCGAGATCAACGGTGCGCGCTTGGCTCGTATTCTGCGTTCCCGCGGCATTCGCGGCGCGATTGTTGTGGGATTGTTCAATCAGAATCGACTGCCACCGCAGTTTGACAGCCTTTGGCCGCAAATCGCCTGTGTTGTGACCGGCGTGCGAACGCATGAGCCAACCTTGTCCTTCTGCTGCGTTGATCACCATGCCTTGATGCTGGAGGCGGTCAAACAGGTGCTCGCCTTGGGCTACAAGCGACCCGCCCTCGTGCTCAGCCATACGGTTGATCATCTGGTCGAGGGGAGGTTTTCCGCCGGAATGTGGTTTGGACAGCAGGCACTGCCGACGGCTCAACGGGTGCCCACCTTCGACAAGGCCGACGGTTCCGATATCTGTTTCCAGCGGTTCAAAAAGTGGCTGGAGAGACATAAGCCTGACGTGATTCTTACCCTGCACCGCGACATCAAAATCTGGCTGGAAGACCTGGGTTATAAGATTCCTCGGGATATCGGGTTGGTTGACCTTGAGCATAACCCATCAGCGCAGGAGTGGGCCGCCATGGAGCAGCGCAACGATCTGTCCGGCGAGGCGGCCGTGGATATGCTGATTTCGATGCTCTACAACAATGAGAGCGGAATTCCGGAATCGCCGCGAGCCACCTTGGGCAGTTCTCATTGGGTTCCGGGTGTGACGGTCAGGAAACAGCGGTAAGTCACGCGGTCACCACGCGGTCACATCCACACCCATCTCCCGGAACTGTGCCGCAGCCACAAGGAAGTGGGCGCTGATCCAGTAGACGTTCCACTGCTCGACGTAGTCGCCGCGCACCCCGGCGAGATAGTCCTAGTCATAATGCTGTGCATAGTTTGTTTGGTGAATCTGCCCTCCCTGTCCGCCTCGGGGATCGAGTAACTGGCCGCAAGTGACATAAAGCAGCCGGGCAGCGTGCTGATATTCCGAC
>JACCDR010461342.1_pt1 | contig 17884 bp, 26 predicted proteins | sample 7446431 | NCBI WGS metagenome assembly JACCDR01 (sample SAMN15323443, study PRJNA562643) | freshwater metagenome | isolation source: river surface water | place: USA:Blue River Watershed | collected 2017-08-17
GTCCTATCCGGGCGGGTGGTAAAGACTACTACGTGTGCTTCCTGCATCCGTATCAAGTCTTTGGGCTGCGGCAAGACACATCGACCACGACTGGCTGGCAACTGATCCAGCGTGCGGCGATGACCGGCGGGGATGTGGCTAACAACCCCATCTTTACCGGGGCGTTGGGTGTCTACAACAACGTCGTCCTGCACGAAGGGTCGTATGTGCCTACCGGCGTGTCTGCTTCGGCAGTCGCGACTAACACGATCCGTCGTGCGATCTTCGGTGGTGCGCAAGCCGCAAGTATGGCGTATGGGCAAGACAACGGTCCCAACCAAATGTCTTGGGTGGAAGAACTGTTCGACTTCGGGAATCAACTCGGTGTGTCTGCCGGGATGATTGCCGGGATGAAACAAACACAGTTCAACTCCCAAAACTTCGGGACTATTGTACTGGCGTCCTACGCGCCGACGGTTTAAGGAGAGAAATCATGGCTACCTTTACCGCAACGGAAATCAACCCCATGAAGGGCCTGCATACTGGCGTGAATGTGGTCCGGTCGCGTTATGCCGGATCGCTGACTGTCAGTGAAGTGCTGTTGGTGGCCCGTATCCCGAACAAAGCAACGGTCATTGACTGGTGGGCGGCTGGTGGGCAAGTAGCGTCCGCTTCGACCGGAACTTGGAAAGTCGGGGTGCAAGGAACTGTGGTTGACGCAATCTCCGGGGCTACCCTGACTGAAGATTCGATTCATGCAGGGTTGTCCATCACTGCTTCTGGCGCTGGCGGGAGAAGTGATCGTGCAAATACCAGTAACAAGGTGCCGTTCAAAGTCTCGCTAAGTGACGGTGCCGCCAATCAGTTCATCTGGCTGACTGCTATGTATTCGGCAGGTTCGTTTACTGGCACGCATTCGATGAACTTCACGGTTGTTTACACGCTTGGCGAGTAACTAGATGGGAGGGGTTTCGGCCCCTCCCTTTTCTCATGGAAGATAAAGACTACGTTCGTGTTGTAAAGCAAGCTGAACTTTTCCTTCAACAAGGGCAGTACGATAAAGCCCTGGACCTGTATGACCTAGCCTTAGCTAGGAAACCAGCAGACCCACATCTACGTTACTGCTTAGGTAGTCTCTATTCTGAGCTTTACAAGACGGGCATTGCAATTTGTCTGTTAGAGGGCGTGGTTAAAGACGCTCCTGACCATGCACAGGCATGGAACAATCTTGGTATTGCTTACAAGAATGCTGCGCAGTGGCAGAAGGCTTACGATGCCTACATGAAGGCGTTGGAGCTTAACTACGATCCAATGACGCTGGTTAACATCAGCGGCCTGTACGTCAACAACAACACCCCGGAAGAAGCGATCAAGTGGGCTGAGAAGGGGTTAAAGATTGCTCCCAACACGGTTCAGTTGCACAACCATCGCGCTCTCGGATGGCTTGAGCAAGGACAGTGGGAGAAAGGGTTTAAGGAGTATGAGTGGCGGTTTGGTCTTCCTGGGTATCACAAGCGGACTTACGATTGTCCGCAATGGGAAGGTCAGAAGGTAGGAACCTTAGTCATTCACGGAGAGCAAGGTCTAGGCGATGAAATCCTGTTTCTACAGGCGATGCACAAGGTTCGGCCTCTCGCGGATCGAATCGTACTGGAATGCGCGACAAGACTGGTTGATGTATTTAAGCACTCTTTCGGCGTGGAGTGCTACGGGACAGAGGAAGAAGTAAAGAAAGCCTGCAAGCCTGATGCGTGGGTAGCGATGGGCAGTCTGTTCAAGATGTTCGGCTTCGAGAAGATGGGGCCGTATCTGAAGACGCCTAAGAAGTATCCTCCTAGCACGAGAGCCAGGATTGGAATTTCATGGCGAGGCGGGACGGTCCAGACGCACCAGCACTTGCGGAACTTCGATCATCGTATGTGGAAGCAGTTTGCCGAACTGGATGCAGAAGTGATTTCTATCCAATACGGTCCTGCTGGTGGGATGGCGGCAGAGATTGGCGTTGCTCACGATCAGGAAGCCATTGACGATATTCCTACTCTGATGGCGATGATTGAGTCCTGCAACCTGATTATTTCCGTGTGCAATACGGCTGTTCACATGGCCGGTGCGATGGGAGTGCCTTGCTATACCTTGGTGCCTCACAGAGCATCGTGGCAGTTTCGGTCGGGAAGTCAGTTTTACAAGAGCGTCAAACATTACGTCCAGACGGACGACAATGATTGGCAATCCGTGATCGATCAAATCAGGAGTGATCTTGCTTATTTCCGAGCAGTACCGGCAGCAGAACAAGCAGTTGCATGAGAGTCGCCCGGATTACGGGGTAGGAGGGCACAAGCACGCTAAAGAGATCAAGGAACTGGCTTTAGCGATGGGGACCAAGGATATTCTGGACTACGGTTGCGGGAAAAGGACGCTAGAAGATGCCCTTGGGTTTGAGATCAAGAATTACGATCCAGCGTTTGAGGAACTGTCCTTACCCGCAGAGCCAGCAGACCTTGTTGTCTGCACGGACGTACTCGAACACATCGAACCGGAGTGTCTGGAAGATGTTTTGGATGACCTGCGCAGAGTTACTAAGAAAGCTGCATTTCTGACCATTGCCACACGTCCTGCGGTGAAGACCTTGCCTGATGGGAGAAACGCTCATCTAATCCAGCAGGACTTGAAATGGTGGCTCCCTAAGTTGTGGGATCGCTTCATCTTGATGAGCATCCACAACCTTGGCGGTCAGGAACTTCTTATTGTCTGCGGCTAGGAGACTCATGCTAAACGTCTTTATTGGTGGGGATGCCCGTCAACCTTTGTCTGCTAACGTGCTGGCAAACAGTATCGTCAGACGGTCCAGTCAGCCTGTCTCCATCACGATGCTTCGTATCAGTCAACTGCCTATCAAACGGCAGGGTCTTACCGAGTTTACCTTCACCAGAGACCTTGTTCCGTGGCTGTCGGACTTCAAAGGCTGGTCGTTGTTCCTGGATGCGGATATGCTGGTGCTAGGCGACATTGCAGAATTGTTCGCCCAAGCAGACCCGCAATATGCCGTGATGGTGGTAAAGAACAGGATGCGATTCGAGTGGCCGAGTCTTATGCTGTTCAACAACGAACTATGCAAGACGCTGACGCCTTCGTATGTAGAGAAGTACGGTTCGCCGCAAGACTTCCAGTGGACGAACGGACTAGTAGGACAGCTACCGGATGAGTGGAATCACTGCTCGAATTACGATGAACACAAGCCGGCGAAGCTAGTCCACTATACGCAGGGTGTGCCTATCTGGTTCGAGACAAGTGAAAGCGACTACTCGAAGGAGTGGATGGACGAACTTAAGGAAATGCAGCGTATCTGCGCTTGGAAGGAAATCATGGCTGCGAGCGTACATGCTAAGCCAGTGCTGGAAAAGATGCTGGCCGGTTACGCACAGGCTCAAGTCAACCAAGTGAATGCGATGCAGAAATGAGCGTCAATCAGCCAGTCACGAAGTTTGTCTACAAAGACAAGGAAATTCTGTACGCTGTTGCAAACGATCATACCATTTGGAGAGTAAAGTCGATCTGGACGAAAGAGCCGGACACGATGGCCTGGATTGAGTCCATGCCGGAAGGAGATATCTTTCTGGACGTGGGCGCGAACATGGGGATTTACAGTATCTTCGCTGCCGCGAGAGGACTACAAGTTTATGCTTTCGAGCCGGAATCTTCTAATTATCAGCTTCTCTGCCGCAGCATTATGTTTAATGGCTTCGACCAGTGTACAGCTTATCCTGTGGCTATCTCAAATGTAGCTAGGGCGGACGTACTTTATCTGAGCATGATGCTGCCTGGCGGATCATGTCACACGGTAGGGGAGAACCTAGATCATCGTCTTGAAAAGCGGGAGACGGAACTTAAGCAGGGGTGTATTTCGCTTCCTCTGGATTGGTTCCAGATCAGACCCTACGCTGCTACAGATGCAGAAGGCAACATGCAGGACCATAACCTGCACATAAAAGTAGATACCGATGGGCATGAGCATAAAGTCGTTATGGGGGCATCTGAAACAATCTCTCAGGCAAAATCTGTCCTGCTAGAGATTAACCAGAATTTACGTGAACACATGAAGCTAGTAGATTACATGGAGTCTATAGGCTTTTGGTATGACCCTGTTCAGGTAGAGAAAGCAACGCGCAAAGAAGGTACTTTCAAGGACTGCGGGAACTGGATTTTCTACAGAAAATGAACTTCTTTCAGCAGAACGATACTGGACTGATCGGCCAGCTATCTCCGATAACGCGCTGGAAAATGATGATGCAGAGTCAGTTGCTTGGTCCAATGACTAAGTATTGGCTGCAGGGCGGACGGTGGGATAAGCTGGATTCTGACTATGCCCTGAATCCAAAGCCGTTCAACAAGCATTTCACGATGATGCTTCCGAACGACCAGCAGAAGCTGCTAGAACAGATGGGCTTTCCTGCTTATTATTCGAACATGCCGCAGATCGGTAAGGGGCCTGTTCCTTATATGCCTATCCGTGAGTATGGGCCGGATATTATGGGCGGACCAATGAGGAAGGTTGCAGCAGCGCAAGGGCAACCACAACAAATTCCCATTCCAGAAGTTGATGTTAATGCGATCCCGCCTCTGCAATGGAAAAAAGAATTGCCATTGCCCGAGACAATTCCTTATCCGACTTTACCTCCGCAGAAACCTACGCCACCGGAATTTATAGAGCCTCCTAAAAACGTTCCTCCACCAAGAAATAAGGTTATGCGAGAGTATCTGCTTGATCCACGGAAACTAAAGAGGAAGACGTGATCCAGATTAAAGACTATCTGGCTGATAGACTGAATGCAGCGTTTGTAAGTCCTGATCCGTACCAGCATACCTTCATAGAGCAGGTATTCCCGTGGGATGCCTACGAAGAAATGCTGGACCACCTGCCTGGGGACGAGTGCTACAAGGATAGGCAGTTTGAGAACAGGATGATTGCTCGGATAGAGGATTGTCCTTCGTTCTGGATGGATGTAACGAAGCAGATTGCTAACCGAGAAGTGGTCGAGCCGATCATTACGATGTTCGATGAAACGCTCAGGAAGAACAATCCGGGTGGGCGGTATATGGCGGATGTAAGGCTTGTCCGTGACTTCCCTGGCTACAAGATCAAGCCGCACACGGATATCAAGGCCAAGTGCATCACGATGCTGTTTTACCTGCCTAGAGATAACAGCCTTGTAGATACCGGGACGATCATTTACGAACCGAAAGAGAAGGGATTTACCTCAGACGGGACTAGGCGGTTCGAGTTCGAGCAGTTCGAGAAGGTCTATCAAGCGCCGTTCGTGGAAAATGCAGTGTTCGGGTTTGCTAGGAGCAATGTCAGTTTTCATGGTGTGGAGCCTATAGCCGCTGGCCCACGCGATGTGCTGCTGTTGAATGTCAATGCGGCGTAGAAACCTATTCAGGAGTCTGTATGAAAAAGCCCAAGCAAGCAGCCGGAAAATCCTTGGTGCAGGGTTCGGAGCCGTCGGTGGGAAGCAAGCGAGTGCTGACAGCCAATCCGGGCGGCAGCAAGAGAAGCATGAGCAAACAGGCAGTCCCGTCGGCGATGGGGAGCAAGTGCCGGCCGGGATGACGGTCAAGTGCAGGTATTGCGGTAAGTGGCTGAAGGCTGGAATCTATATGCACGAGAAGCACTGCCATGCGCGTCCCCCTAGCTGAGTGGACACCTGATCTATCCCCCATAATCGGGGACCAGACAGCGGAGAACGTCATCCCGGAGGTAGACTCCTATCTCCCGTGGAATTCCGCTGCTGCTTACAGCAATACTATCTCCGCACGGGCACAGGGCTTCATTGCCGCTAAAGACAAGACGGGAGTGAATTACAACTACTGTGGTGACAATCATGCGCTTTATGTCCTGGCTAATCAGACTTGGACGGCATCTAGTAGAACGACCAGCGCCACGTACTCCACGGCATCTACGCTCTGGTGGGAGTTCGCTCAGTGGAACGAAACCGTCATTGCGACAAACTATGCTGACGAACCGCAAGCGATTTCGTTAGGGGCCACGAACTTTGCGAATCTTGCAGGCGCTCCCCCGAAAGCCAAGCATCTTGCAATCGTCCGGGACTTCGTAGAACTAGGAAACATCCCTGACTATCCGCAACGGGTGCAGTGGTCAGCGATCAACAACGCGGTCTCGTGGACAGTAGACGCCACGACACAGGCGGACTACCAAGACCTAGTAGGAGAAGGCGGGCACGTACAGAAGATCATCGGGGGTGAATACGGGGTAGTCTTTCAGGAACGTGCTATCTGGAGACAGACTTACGTCGGCTCCCCCCTGATCTTCCAGTTTGACCAAGTAGAGAAGAACACAGGCGCATTCACTCCTATGGCTTGTGTCGGGTTCGGGCCGGCAGTCTTTTACCTGTCTGAAGACGGGTTCAAGATGTTCCAAGGCTCCGGGTCTGTACCTATCGGGGCGCAGAAGGTAGACCGGACGTTCTTCAACGATCTGGATACGGCTTATGTAGACCGGGTGAATGCGGTAGTAGACCCTAAACGTAAGCTCTACATCGTAGCCTATCCAGGGTCAGGGAATACGAACGGCAACTGTAACAAGATTTTGGTTTATAACTGGCAGTGCAAGAAATGGACGCTGGTATCGGAAGACGTAGAAATGCTGGTGCGTCACATTTCCACTGGTTACACTATGGAAGGGCTAGACGCTGTTTCTTCCTCCCTAGACGCCCTGCCTGCTTCTCTGGACGATCCTATTTGGGCGGGCGGGTTAATCAATATAGCGGCCTTCAATACAAGTCATGTACTTTCACTGTTTACCGGGACGGCTAAGGCTGCGACAGTCGATACGAAAGAGGTTGAGCATTCTCAGGGGAGACGCAGCAAAGTTCTTAGAGTGCGCCCGTTGGTGGACGGGCTTACGGCATCTGTTGCTGTGGGATATAGAAACATTACGTCAGATACGGTTGCCTTCAAAACGGCAGTTGCACAGAACACGACAGGAGACTGCCCCGTTCGCAGCGATGCTCGATACCACCGTTACAGAATTACAACTGCTGGCGGTGACTTCGATCATATCCGGGGCGTTGAAGTCCTCGAAGCTTCCCCGAGTAGTCAGAGATAAATGGGATCGTTAGCCAACAAGGCCAAGCCTTCCGTCACGCCCTACAGTAAGAACGATGAGGAATGGCTGCGTCGGATTGCTAACGTCGTCCAGAACCTGACGCAGGGGAAGATGAATGTAACCGGCTCTGTTACTCTGATAAACGGAGGGAACGGGGCCGGGGTTGGAAGCACTACAGTATCAGACGCGCGGTGCGGTGTGGATTCGATCATTCTGATCCAAGCCACATCACCTACGGGTGCAGTAGCACTCGATCAATGGAGCATTCAGACAATCACAGATGGCAGCTTCACAATCACGCACATCAGCACGTCAACGGCCAATTGTACCGCAAAATACGCCGTTATCGGTTAAGGCATTCCCGGCACAGCCTCTCTATGTGCCGTTCTATTGGGAGTTCGTGAAGGACTATCTCTCTGCCTCGCTAGAACACGCGACAGGCGAGATAGAACTAGAAGACCTGAAACGGTACTGCGATCAAGGCAAGTTAGCCCTGTGGATCATTAAACACGACAAGGTGTGTGGTGCTGCTATCTGTGAGATTGTGCAATACACCAGAAAGAAGCGCATCAACATCGTTGCTATCGGCGGTGACGACTTCGAGTTGTGGGGCAAGCAGGCCGAAGAAGCCTTGGAGAAGTGGGCGCAAGAATTAGGTGCGGATGGAATCGAGGCGAGGGTGAGGAAGGGATTTGTCCCCAAGCTGGAAGCAATAGGGTTCAAGCAGGTCTATATAGGAATGGTGAAAGATGGGATCGGAATCGGGAAGCAGGACGGTAACGCAGTCTCAGGAACCGTATAAGCCAGCACAGGGCGCGATCAATGCTGGCATTGGACAGCTTGAGCAAACCTATCGACAGTCTCTAGGTCTTAAGTCCCCTATCACGGGTATGCGTTCCATGCCGACGCGGGAGCAATTTACCACTACTTCTTACGCTCCTGCTCCGACCTGGGATGCGACTAGACAATACGCCACAGACCAACAGAGGGTCGCTGCAAGACTGGAATACATCCGAGCTAAGAATGCTCCGCAGACCCCTACCTCTACGTTCAACGCGGATGCTTACAATGCTGCGATGCGGGATTGGGAGGCGGCACAGGCAGCAAGACAGCCGAGTGTATACGAACAGTTACCAGAGGCAGGGGCAAATCAACTCCTGTCTACAATTCGCGGTGATTATCTAAACGGGAATCCGTACATAGACGAAGTTATCCGCCGGTCTATGGCGGACGTGAATTCGCAATTTCAAGGATCGGGGCGATATGGTTCTGGCGCGTATCAAGATGCTCTCATGCGCGGTGCTGGTGGCATCCGGTATGCGAATTATTCCGGCGAGCGACAAAATCAACTCAATGCCGTCCAGCAGGCCCCATCCTACAGTCTCTACCCCTACCAACTCTACAAGCAGCAACTAGAGTCGGTCTATGATCCTCTTGCGATCTACACCGATCTTGCGACCCGGTACGGGAACGTGGGGGTGCAGGGGCAGACTACGGAACCGCTCTACCGTAATACCGGGGCGGGTGTTCTTGGTGGCGCTGCTGCTGGTGCGGGATTGGCAGCATCTATCCCCGCCATAGCCTCTACCGGATGGGGCTTGCCTGTGGCAGCAGTTTTAGGCGGTGTTCTTGGAGGTATGGGCTAATGGCACTGCTACCTATGCACATGCTTGGTCTTGGGCTTTTCGGCCAGCAGGGCGGGATTGTTGCCGGGCCTGGAAATTTGGGCTTACAAGACCCGGAAAGCACTTGGCAATTTCAAGCTCCCCCTTGGGCCAACCAGTTCGGCCTTGGCTCTATGCAGGGCGATATGCTTGGAGAAGGGCTGTATTCTGACCCTTCCTACACACCTGTAATGCCGGGAGAGGCAGGTATGGGACCGCAAGGCGGGCTTGGCCTACAGCCTCTTTCTGGACAGTCTGAAGCCATGATGGGTGACCCCAATGTTTCACGTGGAACAAAAGAACAGTTTGACGCTAACCCGTGGCAACTAGCCCTGCTTGCGGCTGGTAGCGAACTGCTTAAAAGCTCGAACTGGTCACGTTATCCACAAGCCTTGAGTGCTGGTCTAGGGGCGGCAGGACAGGCCGGTATCGGGACTTACATGGGAGCCAAGCGACAGCAAGATCAGTCCGCACTTGCCCGTGAGCAGATAGAGGCTATGCGGGGGACGAGGACGGCTCAGGTTGAAGCGGCAAAGGCGATGACTGAGCAGCGCCGCATGAATGCCGATATTGCCAGACAGAAGCAGGAACTGGCGCAGCAGTATTTCAACCAGATTCAGATAGCCAATAATCCGGGTCTTCCACAAGCAGAACGTGAGGCAGCGCGCGGTTTAGCAATGGCAGCACTACAGCAGCGAGTCTTGCTGGATGACAAGCCAGAAGCTCTGCTTGCGAAAGAGAAGGAGCAGATTCATCCGTTCACGAAAGAGACGGGCCTTGATCCTAACGACGCGAAGAACGAGCAAGTCTATAAGAACTGGCTGAAGAAGCATACTGAGTTCGCCCCTCCGGCAAACTTTAACATCATGCCTGAGAACAAAGCTCAGACAGTTCTAGCCGGGGAAACGGCCAAGAATATCAGTGCTTTCCAAGAGCAGGCGACAAACGCAATGCGTGGTGCTGCTGACTTTCAAGCCATTACAGACATTCTTGGCGACTACGAAGGCGGGGTTATCGATGAATGGAAAGCGGCGTTGGGTCAGTACATCCCGACAGATGAACTGAAGAACATCACGTCTGCGAACCAACTTGCCAACTCTATCAGGCTTCGTGCTTCTAACGCTTTCCGTATGCCTGGGTCCGTGTCTAACTACGAAGCACAGACGTATATCTCGGCAGTCCCGGGAATGATCTGGTATCGGGAAGGGCGGGAACTTGCTTCGTCCTACGCCAGAAAACTCGCAGACCGTATGGCTTCACTTACAGACTTCATGCAAGAAGAAGCGCGGTCTAAAGGGTATGTTTCTCAAAAGGCTCTGAACGAGTTTGACAAGTCGCTTGGGCCTGTCTTTACAGATGAAGAACGGGCGATCATCCGCAAGTATCAAGGCAAGAAACCTCCCGCACAACAAGCCGCCCCTGAAGGAGTCCCGCCGTGGCAGAGAGCGAAATAGACGGTAAGCCGCTAAAGCCTGGGGATATCACGGAAGACGGGTATTTGTTTCTAGGCGGCGACCCTAAGAAAGAGACTAGCTGGACTCGTGCGCCTGCTTGGAGAAAAGCTCTGCGCAGTGCCGCTAAGACTGGCCTTGAGGCAATCCAGCCTAGTGCTATCGGGCAAGGAATGCGTAAGGGCTTTGTTGCCGGCGCAGGGATGATTGCGGACGCCCCTCAGAACGTCCGTGACCTAGCACTTGCAGGGCTTTCTGTTGCACGGCACAAAATCCACGGTGAGCCGCTTGTTGATATAGACCCACAACGCAAGGCTTCTACCTATCTGTCAGAAGCAACCCGCCCTGCATGGGAGTACCAGCCGCAAGGAAGGATGGATCAAGCCGCCTACACGGCCGGCGAGATTGGTGCTGCCGGCCTTATGGGGGGTGGGGCTGGAACGGCAAAAGGACTCATGTATAACGTTGCCTTGCCGGTTGTTGGCGGAACGGTTGGTGAGCAGTTGATGGGCGAGAAGGGCAAATTGATTGGGTCTATCGCTGCCCCTATCGGTGCTGGAGCGGTCGAGGCAGGCGTCAGGACGGCTCTTAGGGCTGGTGGTAGTCCCGGAGCAGTACAGGCCCTAGAACAAGCGGGCGTCCGTCCTGTTGCTGGAGATATCGGTCCTGTTGCTGCAACCGTTCAGCGCGGCTTGGAAATGACGCCTCTAGGGTATGTGGTTGGTAAAAGCGTTGCTGCTAAGCGACAGGCTCAGATTGAAGATGCGATAAAGCAGGCGTCTCCACATGGAATGACTGGAGCGGTTGAGGCCGGGAAGACCATCAAGCAAGGGCTTACGGACTGGACTAATCGTTTCGAGACGAACTATCAGATGCTCCGGCAGAACACGCGGAGTCTGCTTCCTGATACAGACCAAATTCGCGTTACGAACACTGAGCGAGTCCTGAATCAGTTAGCTAACCCGTCTCCCGCAATTGCTGCTGCGATGAGTCCGGGAGACTTGGCTTACTTTCAGAAGATGGCTCAGGCTTTCCAGTCTGGCGTTTTATCTGCTGGTGATGTGCGTAAGATCAAGACACTTGTTGGAGACAAAGCCTACCCCAAGACAAAACTGATAGGGGACTTCGACAAGGCTAGTTACGAACGAATTTGGGCTGCGCTGGCTCAAGACATGGAAGCAGCGGCCAGGACGAAAGGGCCGAACGTTTTGAAAGCGCAGCAGACTGAAAACGCTTATTACAAGGCAGGACGTGAGCGTGTAAGAGAATACTTCGACGATATCACGAAAGAAGCCGACCCTAACAAACTGTTCGAGAGTCTTTATAGCGGCGGGAAGCGTGGAGCGGAAGAACTGCGTACCGTCATGAAGTCTCTCAGGCCAGAAGAACGGGATTTAGTGGCTTCTGCTGTCATGACTCGTCTAGGGAAGGCGACAGGGTCATCTGTAGATGACTTCTCAGCAGAGACTTTCTTGACCAACTGGCGCAACCTGACGCCTGAAGCCAAGAAAGCCATGTTCAGCGGGACGAGCAACAAGAACCTTCCTAAAGCACTAGACCAGATCGCAGAAGCAGCGATGGTGATGCGGCAGACTTCCCGTCATCTGCCTAACCCGTCTGGCACTGCTGCTGCCGGTATTGCAGGTCTTAGCTTAGCTGGAGCCTTTTCTAACTTCACAGGTACGATTGCGAGTATTGGTGGGACTGGCGCTTTAGAAGTCCTGTTTACCCGTCCGTGGTTTGTGAAATGGTTAGAGACAGGGGCAGCACTTCCAGAGTCAGCAATGAAGTCTCACATTGTCCGCTTCGCGGTCCTGGCAGAGCGTGATCCTGTGCTGAGCGAGTACGCTCCAGAGATCAATGCAAGTCTGCCTAAAGATGAGAGCAGACGCGAGCTATCTCCGCAGCAAGTGGAACAGTTCTATAGGTCCGTGAATACCCCTAGAGGCGCACGATGAGCAACATAAAGAACTGGCGTGTTACTGCTTCTGACAATACGTCTGCTGCTCCTGCCGGTGCCCCGGAGGGGTGGGCACCATCTGCCGTCAATAACACGATTCGACAGCAGATGGCAGATCATCGTACTCAGTGGCAGGAAGCCCCGTGGTTTGATTGGGGACACGTATTAGTCCAGACAGGAACACAAGCCTTCCGCGTCAGCATCAGCAATACCGTAGCCTCTACAATCTACACGGCTGGTCGTAGGCTGAAGATGGTAGACGGTGGAGTGACGATTGCCGGAGAGGTAGTGGCTACAAGTGCGTCTGGCTCGAACACCATTGTCTCTGTCAGTTCTAGCAACCTGTCTGCATCGCTTAGTTCTGGTTCAATCTCTATCTTCGATCCTGGGTCAGTTACATGGCCGGTAGCATCCAAGATGGATATGTATACAGACACGATTACGTCGTCCGTAAATTCTGCAAAACTAGTTACACCGGCTGCACTTAAACATCATGTCGGTGTAGCAAAGGCATGGGGGTATGTAGCGTATTCTGTTACAGGTAGTAACTACACTTTAATCAATAGTTGGAATGTGCTTAGCGTTACAAGCACTATTACTGGTCTTGTAAATGTGTATTTTCAAACAAGTATTAGCGATTCTACAGGACCAGATTTCAAACCGATATTTGGCTCAGGGCATGGGCCAGAAGGCTCCCCGTCTCCATATATTTTTTCTGCGCCTGGATTTAACAGCCCAAGTTATTTCACTGCTTACTTATATAAACCAGCAACAGGTTCGTTAGGGGATAGCAGCTTTACATTTGTCGTCTACGGTCTGCTTGAGTCGCCATAATGTCCAACATCAAGAATTGGAGTACAACCCCATCTAACAACGATGATGATCCGCCGCACGGCGCTCCTGAAGGATGGGCTGTAGATGATGTGAACTTGGTAGTGCGTCAACAGATGGCCGATCATAGGACGCAATGGGAAGATGCGCAGTGGTTTAATTGAGGACATACGCCTGTTAGGCTTACAGATTCGTCATTTCTTATTTCAGGTACAGCCACTGAAATATATGCGAATCTGAGGCGGCTTCGTATTTACGATTCCACAACGATATATGCGGAAGTATTAGGAAGTTCTCTTTCCGGTCCAAACACAGTTATCAGTTTTTCCGGGTCTGCAATTACAAGCAGCATAAGTTCCATAGATGTTGCTATGTATAACCCGAGCGAAACGTCTGTTAATTTTGCAACAACAGAACAAACGCGCATTGCATCAATAAGCGCCAGTCAATCTCCTGATTTACCTATCCCAGCCGTAACCATAAAGCAACATCCATCAATGCCAAGAGTTATGGCGGTATGTCATGGGTTTGGAAATTTAGGATTTGATCCTACTAGCCATTTACTTTGGAATTACAATGTTTCTAGCATAACATCAACATGGAGCCGTAGTCCATCAAACACGTTTTTCAGCAGCAGTATTCGAGTAACATTTGCGAAGTCTCTTACTTCGACTAATTATGCTGCCATAGCAATGCCTAGATATGGATTTGTACATACCTATTGTGTGGAAGAACGAAATAAAGGGAGCGTTGTATTCGCTAGACGTAAGTATAACGGAACCACAGAAACATCAAGAGCATATTACCTTACTGTAATGATCTATGGTTCTAGCCTCAAAGACTAGATATGCTGCGTCACCTTTGGGAGTACGTTGTAACCTGTCCTTGGCTATGGTGGCTAGGAATGAGCGAAAATCCTGTCGGTTTAAGAAGAAGAGCCGTAGATGGGAACATACTGGCGAAGCTCGTTCCAGTCCTTCTCGTGCCCATACTAACGGCTGTAGTTACAGCTTACGTTACACTAAACGTGCTGGAGACGAAGATGGAAATGTACATGCACCAGACGGACGAACGGCTCAGGAATATCGAGCAGCGTCTATGGGACATGCGAACACCATCCGTGAGTAACCATCAGCACCCTAACGGGATGGTTGGAGTGCCACAATAGGAGATAGACATGCAAGGTTATCGCACTATCGTAGCGGCTGTAGTGGGCCTGCTAGCCTATCTAGCAGACCAGTGGGGTGTGACGTTCGACCAAGAGGGCGTGACGGATGCGTTCCTTAAGGTCGTGGAGGGTCTGTCCTTCCTGGGCGTCATCTTCTTTCGGTACTTTGCAACGCAGGATATCCGCAGGGGCGGACAATTGAGAAAGGATTAACTACGTGAGTTTTGCTTGAATAGTCCTTGCTGGATGTAGAGTCTTGTGCGGTTTATCGCAGGCTTTAAGCATTTCCTTCAGCAGAGTCTTAAGTTCTTTTACGGAGTCTGCTCGTATAGGAATGCTAATTTCGTAATGAACATGATGTGTTAGTGGGTGCATATATTCATTACGATATGGTACTTCCTCTGCGATAGTGTATTCGTATGTTTCTCCGTCAAAGGTAGTTTTCACAAGGAGCATATATGAACTCTGCTAAGTTGTGGTTGCTGTGCTGTGCGCTTGCTGGCCTGTCCGGGTGTGGGACTCTTACAGGAATTCTCGGGGCAGACGCAAATGCAACGATTGACCGTAATGCGAAGCGATTTGCCGACTCTTACTGTGCGCAACCGCTAGCAGTGCGGGAAGCAGATAGCCGTCCACGAGTAAACAAAGCTATCGGACCGCACAAGGCAAAAATGGACTGTTACGGCGACCCGGATAACCCAATCAAGCCTTAGTAGCCGCGTCGATCAGGGCTTGGATACCGTTGTAGCAATCCCATCCGACTCTAGCTTCGCGCATTGTGCAGCCCACATCTTCGATTCGCTTTATCTCTGAGCGCACCGCCTCCAGCGCCTCGCGCAGGCCGGCGAGGCGGCCAGCACGCTCGCCCCGTGGGTAGCACGGTTTTTGGCACGACTCCCACTTGCCGCAGCAGATGCGTAGGTAGCCGGCTTTCTTGGCATCCTGCTCCAACTCCGCGATGCGCTCCCGTGCTGACATCATGTACTGATACGCTGTGGTTTGCCACAGCTCCAGCTCCGCGATGCGCTGCTGCGCGGCTTCGAGGGCGTTCCGCGTCGATCCCAGGTCTTCGTGCATTTGTTGCTGTGCCTTGGCATAGCCATCTACTAGGTTGTCTGCGGCTTCGAGGGCGTCGGCGGCTTCGTGTATATCGACCGCTATTTGCCTTTGCTCGTCCACCGTTCTGTTCGGCGGGTTGTACGCGCGCAGCCGCTTAATCAGATCGTCACTCACTCTTCCCCTCCTTCGCCAGCGCGGCACCTATCTGGTTTAGCAACACGTCGAATCGATCTTTCCATTCCCGCACAGCCTGCTCTGCTTGCGTGGCCCTTGCTCGATAGAATTCCCGGTCCTTCGCGCACTTTGCTAGGGTGTCACGCAGTTCCCGAATCGTCGCGTTCGCGTGACGCAGCTTTGTGGCATCGCTTGCCTGCTTAGGCATCCCCCACCTCCTCCTGCGCCGCGAGACAGGCGGCGGTGGCACGGTCCGCGTGCGCCTTAAATACGACCGAGGCTGGCTTGGTCCAGCACCAATTGACGGTATCTGGTATCCAAAACCAGCCGCGCTTCTTCAGTTCCGCCTCCAGCGCGAGCAGGCCGGCGTCGGTGAGGGTATCGCCCTCTGTCACCCACTGCTTTTCATCCGCAGTCATCCAGCGCCTGCGCCGTCCTTCATGTATCCACCCGCACAGACGGGCTGCGGCGGAGATTAGCGTGGGGTCCATGTCATCCTCCGAATAGGTGGCCCGCCATCCTCACTGCGATGCGGTCTTCCTAAGACGCGCGTTCGTTAACAAGGCAGCCGAAGCGGCGGGCCGTAGAAGGTGAGAGGCGAAGGCGCTACTTCCACTATCGAGTAGCGTGGTGTACGTCGAGCGATTGCACGACCCCATTCACGCCGCGCCCCTCGTTGATCGTCACTTCCAGCAAGTCCAACAGAACCAGCGCATCACCCCGCGCACTCGAACTTTCCGGCCTTTTCGAGTCTTGCAGTGTTCGCAGATCATCCCGGCCCCCTAAGCTCGCTCGTCGCCACGCTCACCAGCCACAGGGCGAGCATTACCCACGGCAGCCAGCGCACGGAGCGCCAGCGGCGGCGGGAGGAAAAGAGCCGGTCATCGCACCACATCCTAATCTGACGCTCGATCATTCTCGCCCTTCTTCCCAAGGTAGATCATCAGGCATATCAAATATCGCCCGCTCCGGGTCAGCGGCTTCGTAGCCACCGACCCATGCCTTAGCGGGCGGAGTTAGAAATTTGGTTGTTCGTCCGCAGAGACTTCCGGCACAATCTCCACGCGCAGAGCGTCCACCATCTGCCCTTGCATGCTAGTTTTCGTTGCGTACAAGGTAATCTGCCTGCCTTTCCACTCGGCCGTTTCAGGTCCAAAATAGCTGGCAATCAGCATTCCGTTTGTGCGGTTGAGCACCATCCCTTTTTCTTTCCCCTCGAAGTACAACACCGGCTTAGTGTCGTCACCCATCTTCTCTGTCGTGACTTGATCGATAGTTACCTTGATTTTCCTGCCTTTAAGGTCAGTGGCTTTCAGGTACTTGGAAGGAAATGCCTCGTTGATGTTCATCGTTTACCTTTCGAGCGTTTACTGCTCTAGGATGCCACCATGCTTCAACCCCGGCGTGCCAAGCTAAGGTGGCAAGAGCTTGTGCCGGAGTACCCGCGCGCTCTGCTGCGTCCAGAGCTTCGCAGATATCCTGAATGATTGCGTCTTCCTCTTGTGGGTTCACACAGGCCACCATCTAAACAGAAGCCCTATCGCCAAAGAAATGAGCAAGGCGGGGAGCAGTACGTCTCTGAACTCAGCCCACAGTGCGCGGCGTGTGGAGGGAGTCATAGCAGTAACCCTGCTGCGATCAGGGCGCATCCAACGCCAACCCATATCTTGAGGAAAAATGGGATATCCAGACCCGGCTTGGCTGCAATATCAGGTAACCACAAGCCGACCATGAAAGCCCCAAAAACGGTTAGCCACGTCATCGCCATATCTCCCACCCGCACCACTTACACACACACCACAACCCGCCATCCTGATAGCCGCACTGCTTACAACGGGTCGGCTCGATATAGGTCATTTCAGTTTGCCGAAGCTCTCAATTGCGTTGGTCTGGACGTACCACGGGCCGGGAAGGGCTTGAGCATCCTTCCAGTTCCTCTCCGTGAATGCACCGGTTTCGTACACGATAGCCGCATCATGGAGTAACACACAGTTGCTGTTCACTCCAACCAGTTTGCCGGTATAGATGTAGTTCAAGCAGAACAACGTCACACGCTCGCCGAGCAGCGCGTCCAGCCCTTCTCCAGCTACTTCTTCGATCAGTTTACGCATGTAATCCTCCGTTAGCTAAAACGACCACGACCACGACCACGACCACGACCACGACCCCGACCACGACCCCGACCGCGACCGCGACCCCGACATTTCATATCCAGTTCTTGAAATCGCTTGGATCATTTTATTTAACGCTCCTGGGCAATATAAATTTTACTTCCGTGGCATCACGTGTGTGAAATAAAAAAATATCAAAAGATATTTCATTTCGCCCGGCAATCACACATCATTCCCCCATCCCTGCTATAACAGGAAAATTCATTGGTCTTTTCTTCACAATGTACCCGGACCCCCTGGTCCACTTTTAAATCAATGGTCAAATATTCAACTTCCACCATCTCCACGTCGACCGGCGAAGTTA
>JACCDR011834374.1_pt1 | contig 17883 bp, 29 predicted proteins | sample 7446431 | NCBI WGS metagenome assembly JACCDR01 (sample SAMN15323443, study PRJNA562643) | freshwater metagenome | isolation source: river surface water | place: USA:Blue River Watershed | collected 2017-08-17
ATCGGTAGTGATACCATGGGGGACTTTACACCAGCTGCTCTACAAGCTAAGATTGATCAGTACGGACCAGATGAAGTTTATATTGACTACATCCAATTGATGAGCGACAACAAAGGTTCCTCAGGAGCTACTGAAAGAATTCGTAACGTCTCTAAAGAACTGAAGGCTACAGCGATCATGACTGAAATTGCTGTAACTGGTGAGGCATCTGAATCTTCACATGAGACAAAAGAATACTTCAGTCCTCCGCAGATCTATGAAGTTGCAGAATCAAGGCAGTCAGCTTTTGACTGTGATCTTGTATTGGCGCTTATCTCAAAGAAGCAGTCCGACGGAAGCAACCTAACAGAAATTATTGCCAGGAAGAACAGGCATGGGCCGCTGTTTGACTTTATTCTGAGAATGGATATTGCGAACGGCAAGATTTCTGAAGAATGGGCTCTTGAAGATGAAGAAGAGTAAAAATGCACAAGCCAATAAAGATGTTTAGCCAAGAAGGCTTGATAAAAGACGACAAAGATTTTATCAGACTTCGAAATGAGTTTGAGAAAATGATTATAGACCAGATGCGTGACCAGGGATGTTTGCCCATTCATGAACTGGGAACGCACTGGTCTACTAAATGGTTGGAAGACAAATATTCTTTTAAGCTAACTATCTACGGTTGGTATGCTGGTAGAAAGAAGAGTAAAGAATATGACTTTTGGTATGAAGGGAAGTTGGTGAAAATTGGATGAGACATATACACCAGGGCAGGTAGAGGCAGTTCTCAATGATATCGGAGTAGATATCAAAGGGGAAACCGATACAAATCTTCTTTGCCTGTGTCCTTTTCATAGAAATACCGATAGTCCTAGTTTTTCGGTGGCGAAAGAGACGGGTTTATATCTGTGTTTTTCCCCAATCTGTGATGAGCGTGGAACACTAGAAAAACTAGTGTCAGCGATGACAAGCGAAAATCCATTTGTAGTTCGAAGAATTATCAAGAATCGTGAAACAAAAAGAGATTCAATAGAAAAACAAGTTGCCGACCTGCTTGATCGAACAGATGAGTTGCCAACCTTCAGTCAAGACACGATGAATCGAATGGTTGACGACTTCTGGAATTCAAAGGGTCAAGTTTACATGGAGGACAAAAGAAATTTGACTCCTCAGACTTTGGCTCGATTTGGTGTTGGGTACTCTATAAAGAATGATCTAGTTACAATTCCGTTGCATGATTGGAATGGAAAGCTAGTTGGTGTCATCGGCAGGAGTACAGAGGGCAAAAGATTTAAAAACTCAGACAAATTGCCAACAAGTAAAACTCTTTTTAATATTCATCGAGCTAAGAAACTACCTGGTCCACTCGTAATTGTAGAAGCATCGATTACAGCAATGAGAGTTGATCAGGCGGGGCATCCAAAAGTGGTCGCTACAAACGGTGGATTTTTTACAGAACATCATCGCCAGCTAATAGATAGATATTTTGATGAATTAATCATCATGACTGATGACGATGATCCTGAAGATCATAGGACTCCATTGTGTAGAAAATGTGATAACACCTGCCTTGGTCATAATCCAGGTAGAGCACTTGGCGAAAAGATTGTAAAAGATTTACCTAATAAAAGAATTAGATGGGCCTCTTATTCGAACCATGTAATTTATCCTAATGGTGCAAAAGATCCCGATGTATTAGAGGATGAAGAAATAATGACTTGCATCAACAACTCTATTTCTTCTATTGAATGGAACTTCTGGAAAAAAGAAGTTTCACGCTATGCACTCATCTGAGCTGGACTTTGCACCTGCAAAGTGATATACTGGATAAGGCAGCGCGCAAGCGCGGAAGCCAATAAAAATAATAACTAAGGAAAAATAAAATGGCACTGGATCTAAGCGATATTCTACGTAAAAAGCGTCAACAGCAAGGCAATACAGATCGACCTAAGGTTGAGTGGTTCTCTCTCAAAGAGAAGAATCCGATCAAGGTTCGATTCATTCAAGAGTTTTCAGAGGATTCACCAAGCTTCGATAGCACAAGGGGTAAGGTTCTGTTTCTTGCAGAACACACATCTCCTTATGACTTTAGACGTCGTGCTGAATGCACATTCGACACCGAAGGCAAGTGCTTTGCTTGTGAAATGAACAAAGTCGAAACAAAGCTTTCTGTTAATGGGGAAGACAAGAACTACCCTTGGTCACAGAAGACAAACATGTACACTTGGGTTGCAACCGAAGATGGAGACCTTAAGGTTCTTTCTCGTCCAGCACTTGGTACATTTTTTGATCAGCTTCATGATTTCAGCGAAGAAGATGGTGAAGGATCAATCACCAATCACGAGTTCAAAATTTCAAAAGGCGCGGCCAAGAATGACAAGTGGAATTTGAATGTACAGCTAAAGACTTCATTCGAACTTCCCGATTTGGCCGAACTACCTGATCTTGAATCAGCAGTGAGCCGTAAGGTTCCTTATGCGGAACAGAAAAAGTTCTACATTCCAGAGCCTAAGGAAGACGAGAAGCCACAGGTTACTAGCGGCGCTTCTGCGAAGACATCTGAGCAGAGTTACGACTGGTAAGAAAAATTGAGCAAGGGCCAACTTTTGTTGGCCCTTGTCTTCGTTAATAACTATTAATTGGGCCAAAGAGCCCTAAAAAGGAGATAAAATGCAAATTGCAGGACTACATTGTCATTCAGAATACAGCCCACTTGATGGTTACTGTTCTACAGATGAAATCGCTGAACGCGCTGTAGAAATTGGCATGGAAGCTGTATCAATTACAGATCATGGAACTATGGCGGGACACCGTGCATTTCAGAGATCAGCCCAGAAATATGGCATTAAGCCGATCCTTGGTGAAGAACTTTATTACTCTGAAACAGACAGATTCGACCGCCGAACTAAAGCATCTCGCCAGGATGGCACTTCTACCTATGTGCACCTTATCGCACTGGCGATGAACGACAACGGACTTAAAAATCTACAAGCGATCGACCGCGAAGCATGGCTAGCTTATTACAATAAGCCCAGGATGGACTGGGAGCTGCTTGAGGCCTATCACGAGGACATCATCTTTACTAGTGCGTGTATGGGTGGATTGCTGTCAAAGGCGATTGAGCGCAAAGACTATGAATATGCATATGAAGAAGCGAAAAAATTCAAGGGTCTACTAGGAGATAGGTATTACATCGAGCTTCAGGGTCACAATCCAGTTCAATTGAACAAGGATCTTTTGGAGCTTGCCGATTCGCTACAGATCAAGCCAATGATTGCAGAAGACAGTCACTATGCAAGCCCTGATCAAAAGCTCATGCAAGAAATCTTTCTTGTTCTTTCAACACATCCAAAGATGGATAAAACTGCTAATCTGAAGGAAGCATCGAAGCTCGAACTGATGGATAGATTGAACTATCTATATCCCGACAGAAAGATGACCTTCAAGGATATCGATCTTTACATCGGCGGATATGAGCTTAGAAGAAAAGAGCTGGTGGATACTGGAATTACAAGAGAAGATGTTTACCACAATACTCTTGAAATTGCAGATAGGATTGGTGAATACTCTTATCATGAGGGTCTAGACACGCTTCCAAAGATCAGTAAAAATCCTGAAGAAGAGTTGCGGGAAAAAGTTTTCGCGGGGCTGAAGAAAAAAGGTCTTGATGGTATTCCTAAGTATGAACAGCAAGCGAATTACGAAGTTGACACCATTAACAAAAAAGGTTTTCCGACATACTTTCTTCTTTTGCAGGACGTAAAAGCATGGGCCGATAAAAAGGGAATTCGTTCCGGGTTCGGCCGAGGTTCCGCAGCAGGTTCACTAACTTGTTATGCTTTGGATATCACTGGTCTTGATCCACTTGAACACAATCTCCTTTTTGAGCGCTTCCTTGATCCAGATCGTGAAGACTATCCTGACGTTGACTGGGATATTCAGGACAACAGACGTCATGAGGTGAAGCAGTATCTTGCTGATACCTATGGTTATGTTGCAAGTATTTCAAATATCCTTACTTACAAGGGAAAGAAAGCCATCAAGGATGCTGCTCGTGCCCTTGGTGTTCCGTATGCTGAAGTAAATAGAGCAATCAAGGCGATTCAGGGTATCGATGAAGTAACTGGTCACGATGTCATTGCGGAATTCAGAAAAGCAGCAAAGGAATTCTGTGAAAAATATCCAGAAGTTCCAGATGTAGCTGAAAAGCTATTTGGAAAGATTAACGGATATGGAATGCACGCAGCGGGTCTGGTAATTGCGGATCGACCTATTTCGGATTATGCGCCAATTGAAACCAGAAAAAAGACGGGCTCAGATGAAAGAATTGAAACCGTTGCACTAGACAAGAATGAATGTGAGTCGCTTGGTTTGATCAAGATGGACTTGCTTGGCCTTAGCAATCTTACTGTTGTTGACAGGGCCATTAATCTTATTAAGAAGAATAAAGGCAAAGTAATTGACCTGGCGTTGATTAATTATAATGACCCAGACGTATATGATATGTTGAGCAAAGGTAGAACGCTTGGTGTTTTCCAGTGTGAAGCAGCACCATATACAAAACTGCTGATGCAAATGGGCTGCAAGGATTTCAATGATCTTGCAGTTTCAAATGCCCTGGTTCGACCTGGTGCATGGAATGCGATTGGTAAGGATTACATCGCAGTAAAGAATGGAAAGCAGAAGGAAGTAAAAATCCATAAAGATGTAGTTGACTTTATGGACGAAACCTTTGGTTATCCCATCTATCAGGAACAGATGATGAAATTGTCTGTCTCACTGGCGGGGTTCACAAGAGGTGAGTCAAATACTCTTCGTAAAGGTATCGGTAAGAAGAAGCGAGAAATTATCGATAAGTTCAAAGGTCAGTTCATTGAGGGTGCTTCAAAGAAGGTAGATAAAAAAGTTGCCGAAAAGCTTTGGGTATCCTTTGAAGAGTCAGGTGCTTATGCGTTTAACAAATCTCATGCGGTAGCATATTCCATGCTTTCATACCAGACAGCATGGCTGAAGTATCACTACCCACTGGAATTTATGTGCGCTGTCCTTATGACAGAAGAGAACAATGAAAAAATTACAGATTATCTACTTGAATGTAAACAGATGGGCATTAGGATTCAATTCCCTCATGTCAACCACTCTGATATCAAATTCAGTATTGAAGGCGATAGCCTAAGAATGGGACTGTCAAACGTTAAGTTCATCTCTGACATTGTTGCTAGAAAAATTATTGATGGAAGACCATATGCCAACTACGCTGAGTTTTTCGATTACTCAAAGCGTAAAGGCAGTGGTATCAACGCCCGTGCAATTTCTTCATTGAATTCATTTGGTGGAGCTTCGTTTGAAGATAATCCAGTTCCAGAAGATTATAAGAAGCATTTATATGAATTCCTGGGCATCCCCGCCTTCGATACAAATCTGATCACTCAAAAAATGAAGGAACAGATTAGACCGCTAGAGGAATATCTTGATGATGAAACTTTTGTTTCGATGGCGGTTGTTAAAAACATCAAGCGTGGTGAAGGCTGGGCAAGAGTTGACATGGTTGATTCATCAGGAACGGCAGGTGCCTTTGCTGACCAAGACGTCGATCTTGTAAAAGGTGGGAACATGTATTTGTTCCTTATTGGCAATAACAGAATTATGAAATACGTCGATTTGGAAAACGTCAAAGAAGATGATGAAGTCATTATGGATTATCTTCGACGTCCTGTGCTAGAAGAGATCACACCTGGGCAGCACAAAATTCTTTTTGCCAGAAGGCAGACAACAAAAAAGGGCAAGAAAATTGCCCATGTTGTCGTATCTGACGCAGATAAGAATCTTGAAACGTTGATGGTATTTCAGAGTGATCTACCGTTGGTTAGAGCCAGCTGTAAAATCGGCGCGGTGAGAAAACTGAATATTGGTAACTTCAAAGGTACCAGACATATTAAGGAAGCGTATTAATGAAAGAGAGTACCCTGATACCTTATCTGTTTCAGCTAATGGTTGAACAGGCAGGGGGTATCGTTGACTTTGACGCCAAGAGGGTGTTAGAATCAATTAAATCAGAAAAGCCGAGAGTAGCCTCCTTCACATTTGTTGAAGGAGGCATCCTCCGTGTTGAAATATTAGATGAGGATGAAATAAATGAGAATTAAACTGATGGACCCAAATGCGATTGTTCCAAGTTTTGCAAATCCAGGTGATGCTGGTGTAGATCTACATGCGGTGCAGTCCCACACTTTTTATGGTGGAGAGCAAAAGCTAATTGGTACAGGTATCGCTTTTGAGATTCCGGAAGGATATTTTGGGCTTGTTCGTCCAAGATCAGGGCTTTCTAGCCAGGGAGTTGGAATGAACAGTTCCGGCGTAATTGACTCGGGTTATCGAGGAGAAGTCAAAGTTAATCTTTGGTATACAGGAAGCCTAATGGAATATACAATCAGTGCGGGAGATAGGATTGCACAAATTTTGTTTCTTCCTGTGATGTCAGGTTTTGAATTTGAAGTAGTTGAAGAATTATCAGCTACAGTTCGTGGTGAAAATGGATTCGGAAGTAGTGGAGGTTGGGCTGGTTGAGCATTGAAGACATCTTATCGAAGCTAGATAAAAAAACGAGAATGAGGGTGGAGACAGCCTCAAACTTGGAAATTGAAAAACTAGAGCTTGCCAGTGTAGGCCTTAACGCCGCTCTTTTAGGCGGGGTGGGAGTTGGACGTCAGACTCTAGTATGGGGCAATAAGTCCGCAGGAAAATCTTCTATGTGTTTGCAGTCAGTTGGAGCAGCGCAGAAAGCAGGTAAAACCTGCGCTTGGATCGACTCTGAGAATTCCTTTGATCCTCAATGGGCAACGCGTCTTGGTGTTAACACGTCTGAGCTTATTGTTTCTCCATCAAAAGACATTGACAGTTGGACTGCAATTATTTGTGACTTGATGAAAGCTGGTGTTGATGTAATCGTTGCAGACTCAATTTCATCTTTGCTTCCATCAACATATTTTGAAAAACAGGATGAGCTTAAAGAAGGTCTTGAAGGAACCAAGCAAATTGGTACGGTTTCAAAAGAACTTGGTATTGCTGTAAATAAGTTTAATTATGTCAATAAGAAAACATCTCTAATTCTCATCTCTCAAGCAAGAAACAAATTCAATACCTATGGCGCATCGCTACAAGCCATGGGTGGAGAAGCGATGAAGTATTACTCAAGCACTATCATTAAACTATGGTCCTCAGCTTCAGAGCGAGAGCAAATCATGGCCGATATTGCAAGAGGAGACAAAATCATCTCAACTCCAGTGGGACGACCTGTTTCTTTTACGGTTGAATTTAATAAAATTGGACCGCCAAATAAGACAGGCCAATATGACTTCTATTATGAGGGTGACCATGTTGGTGTAGACCAAGTTGGTGAAATTGCCGATCTTGCAGAAAAGAGTGGCATTATCAATAAGGGTGGAGCATGGTATTCATATGGAGATGAAAAATTCCAGGGCAGGCACAAAATGGTAAATTGGCTTAGAGATAATCCAATGATTGCTGAAGAAATCACTCAGAAGGTGCTTTCGATTGCCTAAAGAGTTTATGGGTAGGAAGGGTGCCGATAAGGCACCCGACCTTATTGAAATAAATAATTTGGATACTAATTGTGACCATTGCTTTGCGCAGGCCTCTGAAGTGTATTATAATGTTACTAAGAAAACACTTCTTGTAATATGCGCCAACGGTCACAGATCTAATATAGAAGGAAATTGGCCTCAGATACTTGGATTGGAGAACTAAGTGGCGGATGCGAAGTCAGAGAAAGCAGAATTAAAAAAAGCAGGAGCCAAACCTCAACGAAATAGCGGCCGGAACCCTTGGGAAAAGGGTGATGGCGTTTTAGATCCATTCATTGTAGACGTTAAGGAAGCCAAGACTTCATTTACTTTCAACAAAAAAGTATGGGCTAAGATCTGCTCTGATGCCATTAAGCATGGCAAGGAACCAGCGCTATTAATTGCTATGGGAGAGAACAGAGAGACTGTCCGTACATGGATTATTGGCGATACAATGTTTAAGCAAATGTTGGATGCTTGGAATAAAGAATATGGTGAATTGAATGAACAGTGAAAGCATGTTGGAAACAGTAAGTAAATTGACAGAGATAAATGATCTGTCTGAATTTTTACAAGATCCAGATTTTGATGAAGCTATGGAACTTGTAATTAAATTGATTGTAAAACCAGATGTACATCCAGCAATGGCTCAGAGACTAATTGTAAAACTTCAATCGTTGAGTACAAAGTATGCGATTTATGCTGTGACATATTCTACTATCAAAAGAGATAAAGCTGGCACTCCAAATAACTACAAGAAGAATATCTATCATAGTTTGAAGGAGGCTTTAGACAAGCTTTGTGATGCTCTTAAGTATCCGGCGAGGCTTGGTCTGTAATATGTCACAATTTGCAAATTTATACTTTAAAAGAACACCGTACGATCTAAAAGAATTGTCAAAGGTTCTAGATGCCTCGTATTCAGATTCTTTTACTATTGATGAGGAGATTAAAAAAGAAAGTTTTTCTCCCTCTGTCATTGGTTATGGTTCTGGCACATGCCCACGTAGATGGGTGCTGGCATTTCGCGGAGGAGACTGGTATCAGAAGCACTCATCTAATTCTGTTGATAATATGGAAGCGGGTACTGATGCTCACGCTAGAATTCAGGCCAATCTTCAAAACAGTGATTTGAAAGTAATCATTGAAAAAGAGCTTCTTGTAAAAGATCCTCCTGTTAGAGGATTCGTAGACGTTATTATTGAAGACTTCAATGGATTCAATATCGTTATTGAAATTAAAACAACAAGAACGGAAGCATGGGCCTCACGTCAAGTAAAAAACAAAGGTCCAGCTTATCAGACATTGCAGCTTTTGCTTTATTTGTATTTCCTGGGTGAAGAATTTGGTCTTCTTCTTTATGAGGATAAAAATGATCACAGAAAACTTTTAATCCCAGTGCAAATGACTGAGAAAAATCGAGCGGCAGTAGAAAAGGTTGTAGCTTGGATGCGAGAAGTCCATAAGGTTTACACCGATGGAAAGCTTCCCAAGAATCCTTTTAGATCTAACTCAAAAATCTGTAAAGAATGTCCTCTGCAAAAGTGGTGCTACAGTCAGCCGGAAGGGGATATAGACGTAGAAGTCTTGAAATATGAAGACGACCTTGACTGAACAAATTAACTGTGCTTGGTGCGGCGAATTATTTATAAAGCGCCGCCCAAACATGGTTTACTGTACAAAAGAATGTTGCAATAAAGCAACGAATAAAAAGCTTATTGAAAAGTATCATAAAGAGAAAGCTCGGAAAAAGCAAAAAGACAGAAAATGTGAAGTATGCAATTCTAATCTTTCTAGATATAATTCAGATAATATTTGTCACTCTTGCCAAGCAAGAGAATCAGAATTACAAAGAATGAAAATTTTAAGGGAGCTAGGCTTTGAGTATATTTTGGAGGAGTAAGAGGCCCGTCATGGGGATCGATTGCTCAACCAATAGCTTGGCGTTCTCGGTTTTTAAAGGTAATAAGCTAATAAAATATGGTGAAGTTTTCTTTAAGGGAGACACGGTTTTTCACAGAGCGGCAGACGCGAGAAGGAAAATGGAAGCGCTGGCAAAAGAGTTTGATGTTTCATTTGTTGCAATTGAAAAAACTATTTTTGCCAGATCTATTGACACTGCAATAAAAATGGCTTATGTTGCCGGGACCGTGATAAGCTGTCTGGTTGAGAATCATGCTGAGGTTATAGAGATTGCGCCTATATCCTGGCAGTCAGGGATAGGAAATCCAAATCTGACTAATGCAGAAAAAGCAAAAATGAAAGCAGACTTCCCAGGTAAGTCTAAAACCTGGTACCAAACTAAAGGAAGAGAGATTAGAAAGAATAGAACAAAAAGCTGGGTCAAGAAAGAATTTGGTCTAGACATCGACTCCGATAACGTAACAGATGCAATAGGAGTTGGCTACTACTGTTCTATGAAATTCGCATCATCATGAGTCAAAAATTATATACCTCTGTTGCCTGGCTTAAATTAAGATTTGTCACGCAGGGAAAAACAATTGAAGAAATGGCAAAAGAAGCTCGTGTTGTTCCCATGACTATACGGCGTGCACTAGAGGCTGCCGAGTTGATTAGAAAATGAATGAATTTGCCATAATTAGTATTGATGATTCCAGGTCTGAAAAAAAAGACTGGACTAGGCAAAGATTTATACGATGGCAAGAAGCAGAAATAGATTTTGTCAATGGAAAAGATCCAGGTCAGCTTAGAAAAGCTAAAAGAAAATGGAAAAACATCGACACCCCCGGTCCTTTTAAGGCGGGGGAATTTGGTATTTTCTATTCAGTTTTGAATTGTTTTGAGTATGGTGCAGAGAAAGATGGTATCGTATACTTTGAAGATGACGCACATCCGTGCGCTGATTTTGAGTGGAGACTAGAAAGCTATCTAGAAGATCTTCCAAGAAAAATGGATCTGTTCGCCTGCTGGTCTCCAACCAATCAACAAGGAGATTATAATGGAATCAGTGGATTCAACCAAGTCGGCGAGCCTTCATACGAGCCACATAAAGGTAGCATTTTTGACTATGGAGACCCTGAATTGGCAAGACTTTGGCAGGGCTACGGTAACGTATCAATGTGCTTCACCAAAAGAGGATGTCAGCGAATGCTACAGCATATTTCAGATAGAGGATTCTACTCCCCCATCGACTGTTTAATATGTATAGCAGCGCATACTGATGTGATAAACGGATATGCTCTCAAGCCGGGTGTCAGAGAGCTTATCAACTATGATTGGAATGCACCCACTACTATCCACCATTCAAAATGGGGAATGATTGAGGAATTAATATGACAAAAATGGGTTTGATTGTGCCTTCAAGAGGAAGGCCAGAAAATATTGTACGACTATATGAGGCATTGGCAAAAACAGATTCAGACGTCGATTTGATTGTAGGTGTTGACGGAGACGATCCAAGGGTTGACGACTATGTTGACGCTTGTGTCGATAGAAATTTCATTCTTGTAATCAGTCCAGAAAGACGTAGATTTGGTGCTACGTTAAATGCTTTGGCAAAAAGATTTGCAGAAGAATACGAATACCTAGCATGGATGGGAGACGACCATCTTCCGATTACTGAGCATTGGGATAGACGTTATATAGAGGAACTGTCCAAGATGGATGCCGGAATTGTTTACGGAAATGATCTAGTTCAAGGTGAAAATATTCCCACACAAATGGGATTTACCTCAAATATTGTTAAGGCACTTGGTTATGCTGTGCCAGAAGGTTTCATTCATTTATATATTGACAACTACTTCTTAGAGCTTGGCAGAGCAATTGGAGGATGTTGCTATCTCCCTGACGTCATTGTTCAGCATTTACATCCAAGTGCAGGCGGGGCACAAGAAGATCAAACATACAGAGAGGCCAATTCAAAAGAAAACTGGTCAAATGATCAAAGGCGTTTTCATGAATATATGATTGAAGAACTTACGATGGATGCAGAAAAGATTAGAGAATATGCGTCGAAGAACAAGGTCTAAGTATTCCGATGAAGAGCTAAAAGAAATATACAGCAAGCCACATGACCATAACAATTGGCATGATCATAAAATAAGAGTTGAAGCCACAAAGCAGGTTGCCAAATGGATGTTCGAAGGTCACAGCGTTGCAGATCTCTCTTGTGGTAATGGAGAGATAGCAAAAAGCTTAAACGCCAAGCATACTTTTCTGGGAGACTATGCAACGGGGTACGAATTTACAGGTCCACTGGAAAAAACAATCAATGACTTGCCGATGGGAGTCGAGTTATTTATATGCTCGGAAACACTGGAACACCTAGATGATCCAGACCTAGCCCTGATGCTTATAAGAGACACTGCCGACAAGTTAATCATCAGTACCCCTTTAGATAACTGGAATGATCCAAATCCTGAACACTATTGGTCTTGGTCCAAAAGTGATATAGAAGTGATGTTAAGATTAGCTGGTTTTGAACCAGAAATTTACATGGCAATCGAACTACCGAACTATCTATATAACTATCAGATTTGGGGCTGTAAATAAATATTTGGAGAATATTATGAAGAAAGCATTAATAACAGGCCACAAAGGATTTGTTGGTAGACACTTCGTAAAGAAGTTAGAAAATGAAGGATGGGATATCACAGGTGTTGACATTATTGACGAGAATCCCGTGGACGCGAGAGACTTTTTCCGCAAAGATAATACTCATTATGACTTGGTTGTCCATTTAGCGGCGGTCGTGGGAGGAAGGGCTACTATTGAGGGTGCACCTCTAAGTGTTGCTGTAGATTTGGCCATCGACTCTGAAGCATTTCAATGGGCATTAAGGACAAAGCCCAAGCACTTTGTTTACTACTCAAGCTCAGCCGCATATCCCATTTGGATGCAGGAAGAAAGAGACAACTCTCTATGGGCCAAATCAAATACATATAGATTGAAAGAACAGGACATAGATCTTGATTGTATTGATAATCCAGATCTAACATACGGATGGTCAAAGCTTACTGGTGAAATGCTTGCAAGCCATGCTGAAAAAGCTGGAATCAGAGTGCACGTATTCAGACCCTTCTCTGGTTATGGAGCTGATCAAGCATTAGATTATCCATTCCCAAGCTTTATACAGAGAGCAAGATCGCGACAAAAGCTTTTTGAAATTTGGGGTAGTGGAGAGCAAGTAAGAGATTGGATTCATATCGATGATGTTGTTGATGCAACAATGGCAGCGATTGAAGAAGATGTAAAAGGTCCAGTAAATCTATGCTCTGGAATACCAACTTCATTTAATAAACTAGCATCAATGATGATTGATGAAGTTGGCTATGGAGCCAGATTAATCCACAAATTAGATGCTCCAAAAGGAGTTCACTATCGAGTTGGAGATCCAACCAAATTAAATACTTTTTATATGCCTAAGATTTCTCTAGAAGAGGGAATCCGCCACGCATTGAATAATTGAGAATAGAACTGATATAATGTTTATGTGAGGAGATGACATGGCATTATATCAGTTCTATTGTGCTTTGTGCGACAAAGAAACAGAAGAGAATGTTCCCATAGAAAAAAGAGACGAGCCTCTTGAATGTAAATGCGGAAATACAAAACACAGAAAAATAAGCTTTAAAGGAATGGTCTATTCGGCTACTCATAATGGAGGTATGAAATGACAGAGTATATTTCATATGATTTATTCTTCAAAAAGGAATGGGTCAAGCCGGGGTCCAAGTTAAAAATAAAAGGCAAGTGGAAATCATACACGTATATAAATTTAGTTTGTTTTGGTGAACTTCAAGATACTTGGATTGCCTGTGAAGACTCTAAAGGAATGAAAGTATGGTTCAGGCCTGGTGAAATTAAAAAAGTCATAGGTAAGAGGAGTTATCAGAAGAATGTCTGAACTGGAATCAAAGCATTTGACTGAAGCAGATGTTTTAAGAAGTTATGATGAGCAGCAGGAGATAGTATTGATGTATGTAAAGGGCCATACTGTTCCTGAAATAGTCAGATTGACCGGTATGAAGAGAGCATTGGTCGAACAACATTTACATAATTTTAGAGATTATGCTGCCCAAGATAAAGTAATCAGAACCAGAGCAAAAGATGTGGTACTTAGTGTGGATACCCACTATAGTGATATCATCAAGTCTTTATATACGCAAGTAAAAGCAGCCGAACTATCTGACGATCACAAGTCGGCAATGGCTGGACTTAAAATGATTGCAGATGCAGAAGCAAAACGTGTAGATCTTCTAGCCAAGGCCGGATTGCTTGCCGACAATACTATAGGCGATCAAATTGCCGAAATGGAAAGAAAGCAGGTAATTCTTGTTGAAATATTAAGAGAGATTTCAAGAAAACATCCAGCAATCGGCCGGGAAATTCAAGGTAGACTATCTGATGTAACTGGTAAGACAGAAGGCGTTGTAGTTGGCTAATACGCTAGACTGGTCTGACTACATGGGTGCCCTTGATGAAGATGAATTTGAAACATTGCCAGTTGATGTTGAAACATTTGTATATTCAAAAGATTACTTGGGCTTTCCATCACTATCTGAAAATCAGCTCGAAATAGTTAAAATTGGTTCGCAGATTTATAAAGAGCACACCTTGATTCGTCTTTTTGGTGAGACCGAGGGTCGTCGTAGATGGCGTCAGAACAAAAAAGAGCTTATTATGATGCTTGGCAAGGGTTCCGGTAAGGATGCCTTGTCTACGATTATCTGTGCCTACGTGGTGTATCAGCTATTATGTCTGAAGGACCCTGCTGAGTACTATGGAAAGCCCTCAGGAGACGCTATAGACATTATTAACGTAGCGATCAATGCTGACCAAGCCTCCAACGTATTTTTTAAAGGCTTCAAGACGCGTGTACAAAAGTGCCCGTGGTTCGCTGGTAAGTTTAAGGCATTGCAAAAATCCATAGTATTTGATAAGTCAATTACTGTGTATTCTGGTAACTCAGAAGGTGAGGCAACAGAAGGTTATAATATTCTGCTTGCAGTACTTGATGAGATCGATGGTTTTGACGAAGGTTCAAAAGAAGAAGGCACTCCAGCAGCGGACGCTATGTATAATACTTTAAGTGCCACAGTATCATCTCGTTTTGATGATACTGGCAAGGTGCTCATTTTGAGCTTTCCTAGATCCAAAGAAGGATTCATCATGAAGAAATTTCATGATGCAATTGCTGAAAAAGAAGATGTTCATTATGAGCATACATTCAAATTAGACGAGGATTTACCAGACGGAATAGAAGAAAATGAATTTTCTATTCAATGGGTAGAGCATGAGATTATTTCATATAAGTTTCCAGAAGTTTGGGCTATGTCCAGACCAACTTGGAAAGTTAATCCTACAAAGACTATTAATTCTTTTAAGCGTGACTTCTACAAAAATCCGGATGATGCACTTGGACGTTTTGCCTGTAATCCACAGGATACAACAGATGGTGGATGGTTCCGAGCAAAAGAGAAGATTGATGCTGCATTTAATGGAAGTAATGCGTTGACAGAAGTCACAGGGCCAACAGAATTTATTGGTAAGATTGACAATGAAAAGAAATATTTTATGCATGTTGATTTAGCGCGGGTCCAGGATAACTGTGCTGTTGCTATTGCACACGTAGAGAAGTGGCAGAGAACTATCTTTGATAAAGAAGGGGAGGTTGTTCCATATATTGTTGTTGATATGGTGAAATACTGGAAACCAGACAGAAAGAGACCTGTAGATTTTTCTGACGTTAGAGATTTCATTGTATCTGCTGATAGATATGGATATAATCTAGAATTGGTAACCTTTGACCGTTGGAATTCAGATCAAACTATTCAATACCTAAACGGTGAAGGAATCAAGGCCGAAAGACTCTCTGTAGACAGAGATCAATATACCGATTTGGCAACATTAATGGGAGAGCATAGAATTCATGGACCTGATGTTGAGTTGCTTAGAAATGAATTAAAGAAGTTGGTTGTTCTTCCCAATGGCAAGGTTGATCATACAAATAAGTCTAGTAAAGACTTATCCGATGCCGTCGCTGGGGCTGTATGGAACGCGGCTGTTCACACCCCTAGACAACTGACGATTGAGGCTGTAACATATGCTGACATAATGAAGGCCCGCCGAGACGCGCAAGCCAAGAAACAAGAAAAGAAACAGCAGGATGACAATGTCATTCGAGCACCAAAGCCAAACATGCCACCAGACATTGAAGCGTTCATCTCTGGTCTGAGGATGTTCTAGCTTGACTGGCCCTGACTGCTGCTGTATGATGGTTCGCAGTAAAGGAAGGCTAGATTATGGTGGAAGATTTAATGGATAAGCCAAAGCCTAACAAAGCTACTAGATCAGAAATCGTTGAAGCATTGACGATGCGAGATGGCTTTTTCTGTTATATCTGCAAGAAGCCATTCAAATCTAGGAAAGAAGTTACCATTGAACACTGGTGGCCTCTATGTCATGGTGGAACATGGGCTTTGGATAACTTGAGATTGGCTTGTCAGCCGTGTAACAACTTAAAGGGTGATGCGCTACCAAATCCAGACGGTAGTGTTAACTTTGTAAACAAAAAAATAAAAACAATTAGATTGCCAAGACCGGAGTTTTGCGATCACTGTATCTCTGGTAGAATCCTTCTCAAGGGTGAAACTTGTGAAATGTGTGGTTCTGGTCCGCAACCTACTACATTTCCAACTGCCTACAAAACTAAATCTAAAAATTGTGATCACGATGTATACCACTGTTTTAAATGTATTATTGGATTGGTCAAGCGAAAATCTTGATATCCATCACTTATTTAAAATGGCGGTATGTTGAAGATTACGATTTTTATGATGTGCATTTAGAGTTGGATAATTTTAGCAAGAAAAGACTATATATTAATAGCCATAGATTAAATGGACTGAAAATGCCCGACGCAGTTGCATCTTTGTTAAGAGCTAATTTGGATTGCATTCCAGTTCAAGGAGTTGAAAAAGCAGTTGACAAAAGATGAAGCGCGTGACATACTACGCCAGGCAACGCAGCAAGTTGACTTCATTAATCTTGCCAGAGTAATCTCATCACTTGGTGATTATGGTTATGAATGGAATAAGTATGATGGAAGCAAACTAAAACCAAACTATCAACAAGCATGGCTGGATAGGAAGTGGTTTGCAGAAAATGCGTCGTTAGTGGTTGAGGCGTTAGAGGTCCTAAGTAATGGCAGAAAAACCTAGTTATTGCAGAAGCTGCAATATTAGTAAAGTTAATAGAGCAGAACACAGAGATAAAGTTATAAAAAGAAAAGGCAGCGAAATCCAGATAGAGCATCTGGGTTTCGACTGTCGAAAATGTGAACGCAAATGGGTGCAGATTATAGACTACACCAAAACTGGCAGCGCTCGGATCAAGTGGAAAAAAGCTTGACACCAATGAGCTGATGTTGTAGAGTTGTCGCCAACGGCAACTAAGGGCTAAGACGTCAATTTGGTATCGGCACCACTCTTATAAAGTGGACATAGTGGGTTCAATTCCCACCTAGCCTACGTGAGAAAAGTAGAAAAGAAATTCGGTCTGAAGTTTTCAAGTAGCCAAGGACAAAAAGGCCGGGGTGGAGCAAAAACTACTACCCTTTGGTATGAAACTGAAGCAGAACGTGATCAATACTTCAGGGCTTATGCCAACAATCCTAACTACAGAAAAGTAAAGTCGGTAGACAAAAAGTAATGGAGGCATCAATGCGTATTCTGCTTGAACCAGAAGAGTATGATTTTCTCATGGAGCTTCTTGAGCGTCCACTCAGGAAGCCTGAAGAGATGCCTAAGCTTCAGGAACTTATGAACATGCCTTCTCCATTCGCAAAGGAGTCAGATGTACGCAGTGATGTATAGGACTTCATATGGAGTCAACCATCTGATGAAAGAGTCTTACAGGACACTTGACGACGCAGAGTCCGGAGTGCTAGACTCCTTTCCGTGGGTAAAGGAAGATGGAATACAGCGAGGTAACGACTCAAGCACATTCAATCTTTCAGATGGAAGTTCGATTATTATTTTCAGGGAGCTGTAGTGAACGCTGAAGACAAAGAATATCTGATCAATGAAATTATCAAGGATCTGGATGAGAATCCTGAAGATGCTGAACACATCATCAACGGACTCAAAGAGGGATATCCTGATGAAGCCAAAGAAATTGGTCAGGAAGTAATCTGGCGAATGCAAGACCGCGCATTGCTAGAATCTGTTAATTTTCGACAGAGTCTCCAAGAAATGCGCGAGGGCAAGACGATCAGACTGTAGTTGACAGTCTCGACTCTGACTGCTAAGATATAGAGGAAGCAAAGCCAGCCACACGGTTGTGAAAGCTTCTTAAT
>JACCDR011191022.1_pt1 | contig 17881 bp, 18 predicted proteins | sample 7446431 | NCBI WGS metagenome assembly JACCDR01 (sample SAMN15323443, study PRJNA562643) | freshwater metagenome | isolation source: river surface water | place: USA:Blue River Watershed | collected 2017-08-17
CTCAGAAACGACGTCGGGGCGATGTGATCACGCCACCGCAGGTACAGTTCGGTGGTCGCGGTCACGTCCTTCGCATTGTAGTTCGCGATGTCTTCGTAGCGCCCCGAAGCGTGAAGCATCGCGACGTCATCGCCGGATACGTCGTCCTTCGGGCTCTCTATCCCGAGCGCGCGGCAGTACAGGTGGAGCGATTCCCTTCGATGTGTCGCGCCATAGAACGAGAGTTGATCTTGGAGATCGATATGCAGTGCGCCGCGCTGCTGCGTAAGGTATCTGCCTTCCATCAGGTCCACAGTGGGGACGATGCCGTGCACCATCGAGCGTATGAGCATAAATGGCACATCGAAGCCCCGACCGTTGAACGTCACGAACGTATCGTAGGAACGCGCGCCATCCCAAAAATCACGGAGCATCGCTGCTTCAGTTCGCGGCTTGAGGGTATAGTCACCTGCCTCGATATCATCCGTAACCGTGCCGTCTGCATCATAGAAGACCACCCCCTGCGCACGCTCGAGGTCATAGAGACCGATCGCGACGATCCTTCCCGTAAGCGGCGAGAACCCCAAACCCTCTTTCATGTCCCGAAGCCGCGCATCGCGCGCCTCAGCGGAATCGTTACTCCGCTCAATCCATCGCACGAGCGTCTTCTGTGTCACTTGATCGAGCGAGTCCCACTCCTCGCCGATGGTCTCGATGTCAAAGATAATCGTGCTCATATGCGTATAGGATCAGGCATCGACACGTCCTTACCCGTGATGCTCACCCCATTTCGCCATATGCATCAGGATATCGGTGAGTTCTTTACCCTTCGCCGTCAGCGCGTATTTGTAGCGTGGTGGGCGATCCTCGTACTGTACGCGCTCGACGATGCGTTCGTCTTCGAGCTTCTTCAGTCGAGCGGAGAGCGTGCGTGGACTGATGCCAGGCAATAAAAGCTCGAGCTCACCGAAGGTGCGCGCAGTGCCCACGAGTCGCGCGACGAGGAACGGAGTCCACTTATCGCCGATCACACGGAGAGCTGCCTGGATGCACCCCGGCTTCGACTCAACTTGCTCACACAACGGACCACAATCGCGTTCATTATGTTTTTCTGTGTTCCCCTTCCTCAAAGTCGTTACAGCTGCTTTCATAGTCACTTTACTTTATATAGTATAGTCGCTATACTACAGATACCATAAGTATATACCCAACGTCATATGAATACACCACACATCCTCGTGTTCTACGGGTCGAAGCGCCAGAACGCAGCAGCACCTATGGTCGCATCGTGGCTCAAAGAGAAACTCGCGAGCGAGACACGCGCCACGTTCTCCTTCGTCGATGTCGCTGCGCTCGATTTGCCGCTCTACGATCTCGAATGGCCGATACCTCCGCAAGGCCCCTTCCCTTCCGACGCGCACAAGACCTGGTCCGACGAAGCGAACAAGGCAGACGGCTTCATCGTCATTACGAACGAGTACAACCACGCAGTCGCGCCGGTCGTGAAGAATGCAATCGATCTCTTGAAAGCACAGTGGGACAAGAAGCCGATAGGCATCATGTCATACGGCGGTGTTTTAGCTGGTGGTCGCGCTGCTGAGCACCTTCGTCAAATCTTTGCGGAGCTCTATGCGATGACCATACGCGAACAACTCTACGTGCCACACGTCTATGCAGCTGCGGATAAGCATGGAAAACTCAAGGACGAAGCGGTGGTGGGCGACCTTACAAAGTTCATGGATCTCCTCTTGTGGTGGACGCATGCACTGAAGGGTGCTCGAACGAACGGATAAATCGCCCAGAAATCCCCGTGGGAAATGACTCCCACGGGGATTTTGTGAATGGCATCCTTGAAGAAATGAAAGATTTTCTTTCGAAGCAGCGCAAGTAGTTTGGCTACGCGCTTAAGGGATATTGTGTGGCACACAGAGCGGATGTGAGTGTGCGTCTCCAAGTATGGGCGCTCTCCTTTTATGTGCTATTTACATGGTTCGTCTGGCCTCTCACCGAGACCGAGATTCACTTTCTCGCACTCTCATACACACTTATCATCGTGACCGAGCTTCAGAACACCTCGTTTGAACATGCGCTCGACCGACTTCTTCCTGAACTCCACGACGACATCGGAGCATCGAAAGATATCGCCGCTACTGCAGTACTCACCGCGGGACTCTTGTGCTCATCGTGGTGCTTGTCATTAGCGTCACTCGTCTCACATAGTGATAGTATCTAGGTATGGCAAGAACACCCACAAAGAAGCAGCTCGAGGCGACCGTACAGGTCCTCAAGACAAAAGTGAGCGCGCTCGAGGAGACGAGCACGTTCGCTGTTAAGGTCGCCAAATCGCAGGCGCGATTCACACGCATCAAGAATCCGAACGGTAAAGACGGCGCGCTCTGCGAGTTCTTCATCGAACTCTCTCTCAAGGCAGGGCCGCAGGATCTCTATATTCCCCTCTCGATCGCGTCCGGCAAGAAACCGACCGGGTTCATATACAGCATTGAGGGTACCGCGACGGGAGAGATCGATACCGCGAAGGTCGCGGTGAAGGGTTCGGGGGTGACACAGGTGACGGTCGGCACCATCGTGTACGCGAAGGTTTCTGCCAAAGCGACCGCTACCTTCCGCATACTCATCGATATCTTCGGCGTGATGAACAACACGTATTCGATCTCTATCGACACGATCAATTACAAAACAGATCCTTCCGACGCGCGCTATAAGAAATACGGCAAGAAACTCTCGAGCTCTGTGCTCAATACGAAGTAACAACCCCTACGTTCTCATTCAGAAACCCCCTCATGTGTGACACGAGGGGGTTTCATAATTCGTACTAGTCAACGACGATGAGGACATCAGGAGGTAGGCCTTCTTCTATCACTGCAAGATCCTGCTTTGAGTAGTTTGTGCCTGAAAGTTCCAAACGCTCGAGCTTCTTCAGGTTGCCAATCTCGTGCGGGAGGCCCGTGATGGGATTATTCGAAAGGTTGAGTACGCGGAGGTTCGTGAGTTGACCGACCTCAGCAGGCACACCGGTGTAGTTGTTGTACGAAATATCGAGCACTTCGAGTTCAGTGAGATGACGAATTTCTGCGGGAAGTGCACCTGAGAGCTCGTTGTGCGAGAGGTCAAGGGTAGTTGCTTCGTTCACCATAAGTGCTTCACGTGGAAGTTCCGTGAGTCCCTTACCACTGAAACTCACCACGGTACCGGTGATGCGGTTCGTCTTCGGAGTCACTCCACTCTTCGTCGGTTCGGACACCTTTTCTGGTGTGTCCGATGTAGTAACTGCGTTTTCGACCACTTCACGTGCGCGTTCAATGACACTCGTCTTTGGTGTCACAACCTCAGTAGCAGCCGGCATGAACATCGGCGCGACGTACACTACGAAGAGGGCGATGAGCCCAATGATGCCAAGGATGATGAAGACAAATTTCCCCATACCTTTAAGTATAACGCTTTTACAGTGCCCGGGGGTGCTTGGTACTCCACGCGAAGAGCGCAACAGATGCGGACGCGGATGCGTTCAGCGATTCTGCGCGTGCGCTCATCGGGATGCGGAGCGGGATGTCGCACAGTTCCATCGTCTTCTCACGGATACCCGTCGCCTCGTTACCCAAAATGAGTACCGTCGGCTTCTCGAAACCCTCGTCAGCGACGGACTTCTGCGCGTTCTGATCCAAGCCGTACGTCCAGAAGCCCTTATCCTTGAGATTGCGGAGCGTCTGATTCACGTTACCGACCGTGATGAGCGGGATACGGAATGCCATACCTGCAGACACTTTGAAGACGGTGCCCGTAAGTGGTGCCTGGCGATGCTCCGGAATGACGACTGCTGCTACGCCAAACGCCGCAGCGGAGCGAATGACGGCTCCCACGTTGTGCGGATCCTGGATCTCGCCCAAGACCACGATGCATGAGTCATCGGTGATGCTGTAGGTACTCATGAAGGTCTCGTACTCGACGAGAAGCTTCTTCGGGTCGATCAAGGCGACGAAGCCCTGGTGCACGGCGTCGTCCGGCACCGAGCGCGGCGCCTGACCTGCTGGGAAACCGTCTATTGAGATGCCGCCCGCACGAGCAGCGTTCTTGATCTGGTCATCCTGCTTCCCACCCTCGAAGAGGACCTTCTTCACGGCATGAGGCGCGTTCTTTACCGCCTCGTACACTGCGTGGCGACCCCACACCACCACGGTATCGTCTTTATAGGTATTCATACGTATATGGAGCATACACGAACCGGCCCATATTTGCTATGTCGGTTCGGTCGTGTTCTACTCATGGTATGCCAAAGCGACGGGGAAAGGGTGCGAACTTCTGGGACGCGGAATACACCGAGGGAGGCCACCTCGCGCTTTCGACGGGCGTGAGCGAGGACCTCGAGAAGTTTACTCGCTTCTTGGAGCGCGAGAGCGGGCGAAAAATGCTGAACGTCACCACCTCTGTGGCTGACCTCGGGTGCGGGAACGGCCGCAACATCATATGGCTCGCCGAGCAGTACGGCGTGCACGGCTGGGGATGCGACATATCAGGCAGCGCGGTACGCCAGGCGCAGACACGCGCAAAGGAGCAGGGTCTGCATCTCACGTTCGAGACGCGATCCCTCACCCCTCCCATTCCCCTTCCGGATGCATCGCAGACCATCATCCTCGACATGATGGCATCCCACTTCCTGAACGCCGCTGAGCGTGCCGAATTGATCGAGGAATGCTACCGCGTACTGAAGCCGGGTGGATTCCTCTTCTACAAGACGTTCCTCCTGGACGAGGACAAGCATGCGGAACGCATGCTGCGCGAGTTCCCTTCGGGTGAGGAGAACACCTACATCCATCCCGAGATCGGCGTACCAGAACACGTCTCGACGCAGGAAGAGATCGAAGATACCTACGGTCGTCGCTTCCACATCCACAAGATTCATAAATCGCATCGGCACCGCGGAGAGAACGCGAAACGACGAAGCATCGTCATCTACGCTGAGAAACCTGCGTATTAGAAGCACACGAAAGCGCGATCCCTACGGATCGCGCTTTTGGTGAGCAACTACGGTCTTCAACCTATATTTCTTGGAATGATGGCACTACGCGTACCGTGGCTGACTTTGCTCCGAATCCAGGGCAGGTCAGCGTATACACGACCTGATTCATGATCGGGTTGGTGGTCTGCGTGCCACTCTTGCCTGTCCAGGTGTTTCCGTTGCCAGTAACGACACACTCATCGACGGGGCCACTCCACGTGACGTTCGTGGTATTACCCTTGCGGATCGCACCCGGTGTCGCATCAATGAAGTGAGGGCCAGAAGGTACGGAGCATATGTTCTGTGCGGTCGGATCGCACACGTTCCCGAAGCCACACTGCTGCACACCACACCCGTTGTCGTAGCTCGTAGAGCTGGTGCACGACCACTCGCTACGCGGTTCGGGTACGCACCCAACATTAACCGTCTCCTCATCTTGTACCTCACGATTTCCCTTCGAGCACGTGATGACGAACGTGGTTCGCTCATTCACCCGCACATCCTGCTTACCGTTCACGGTCGCTTTCGAACCAGACCACGAGCTATTCGATTTATCGCTCTTCTTCGCACGAGGCGTGGGAGTCGACCATCCAGCGAGCGGCGATGTGGTCCTGGTGCTGGAGAAGCTACTGCCAGACGACGATCGATTCGCAGAATCGTAATCAAGAATGCTTGCTACACAAGAATCCGGGTCACCAAGCGTCGACCATGAGAGCGTCGTGGAATCGCCAGGCTGTACTGTCCGGGGGTTCGCGATCAGATTCACATCGAGATCCGAACAAAACGCGCCGTCGTTCACGAAGAAACTCGTTTCAGTCCATTCGGAGAACGCACCATCCTCATTGTACGCGCGCACCTTAACGTACTGCTGGTCGAACGGCGTCCACTTCTTCGACACGATAAGTCGCGTGCCGCTGTTCACGTACCCGCTCGCAGGAAGCCATTCATCGATCGCACCGTTGTTGTTCCAGTCGAATCCGTAGCGAATGCGCTTCGCAGCCGGGTCGGTCGCACGGACCGAGACTTCGTACGCTTCGCATCCCACTGCGCGCGCGAGCACCTCAGGCTGGCGCACCGGCACCACCACATCCTGGCTCACCGTGAGCGAGAATGGGATGGTCATCTTGTTGACGCGGTAGGTATAGGGATCGCCATTCTTCGATCCGCAGAGCGCAGGGTCGCCGCTCTTGATGTGACACATCGGCTGTTCGTTGGTACTGCCAGCAGAGCCGATCTTACCCCAGAAGCGGAAATAGAACTGCCCGGTCGTCTCTGCGAACTCGAAGCGAGGTTCGATCGTCTGCCCCACATCGGCGGTTACCGTACAGCGCATCTCCATGCTCCCGTTCACGTTCTGTAGCGGGCCGCAGGAAAGGCCGTTGAGGTTCTCGATCTGCTTCTGTGGCGGCACGATCGCGAGGGGGATATGCAACCGTGTCTCTCCTGCCTGGTCACAACCCTGACCGATACACTCCTTGGAACTCACCACATCCTTATCCAGGCATTGCTGAGGCGGCTTCACGTTCGCGGGGAGCCAATCGCCATACGGTGAGTCGTAGAAGTATCCCGTGCCAAACCAGAAGATATCGGTATACTCGTGCTTCTTGAAACGAAGGATGATGTCGCTTCCCTTCTGCACGGTCGAACCATCTGGGACCTTCGTCATATCCGCAGCCTTGTAGATGTCGGCACCGTAGGTCACGGCCACATTCGGGTTCAAAAGCGCCTCACTCGAACACGAGTTGCTCTGGCTCACGATGGCGCCGCGATATAGCATCTGATTGACCACTTGTTGGTCGGTCACGCTCTTTGCGAACGCTGTCGATGCTCCGAGGAGTACGAGCGCGCATGCGAAACCAGCGAGAACGAATTGGGCTCCGTCAGCGAATGTGAATGAGGTTATGGTAGAACGTCTCATAAGGTGCATGATTACGAGTAAAGCTTACGCTTGCGCTGTATCCTACGAATCACAAGAATCGCGAGGAGTGCGGCAGTAATGTACACGAAAGCGAGAGTTGCGCGCATGAGTTGCGTATTCGCATCGGATGGGCACGTCACGCCTGTCTCGGTGCAGTCATAGGATTGAACGACCTCATCGATGAGCTCGTCGCCTGCATATATACGCGAAGTGAGCATGAATGAGTCGCCGATACCGGAAAGCGGCATGACAAGAGCACGAATATCACCAGGGAGTTCACCTGCATATTCCTTCGTGATGCGCTTCTGTCCGCCGATGAGCGCTCCTATACCCCTGCTCGTACCCTCTGCGATCAGCTCTATGCGAGCATTCGGGATCCCCGAGATACCGACAGTGTGAGCGCACGCAACGACGTTCGTCGAATCAGTGACTGGATATCCGTCGATGCCGATGAAATTAAAACGTGGTGTGCTATTACCCTCGCGCACGAAACGAATGCCGAGTATTGATGCGGTCTCGTCCGGAGCGGATACCACGGCACGCAAGAGATATACTGGGTGCTGCGCGTCCTCAGCGACATACGTGACGGTGCGGCGCTCATTCGGCGCTAGGACGATATTCTCTGGTTCCGTCGCGTTGATGAGATTCTCCGCACGCGCGGTATCCCAGGCGAAGAGTTCCCAGGAAAGCGTCACTACTCGCTCCGCATCAGTAGGATTAACGAGCACCGCTGAAACCTCTGCGGGTCCGAAACCAACGCGCGGAGGGTACGCTGCGAAGTAGTACGGCGCACCATTCACGGTCACCGACTGCTTTTCGAACGCGGCACTTTTCCTGGTTTCGTCACCCACGACACTGATATCGAATTGCCCGCCAACGATATCATCAGTAAAGGACAATCCCTGCATGTTGAAACGATCCTGCGAGATCACATAGGTCACGAAGCGGTATTCGCCGGGTGTCGCACGCTCAGGCACGGTCCACGAGATCGGGAATTGGTACTGCTCGCCCGCTCCAAGGATCACATTCTCGACAGGAACGAACCAGTCGACGACATCGGGACCATTGGGTTCCTTCTCTTCACTCGTCTTCCGGAACACCTTCACGTGGACATCAACGCCCGTGAGCGGGTACGGATTCTCGTTCGAGATGGTCGCCATGAGATCGAGATCCGCGCCCTGTGACACCTCTGAGAGCTCACCGGAGATCACAATCGGAGTGCTGCCGAAGCGGTAGTAGTCAAAACACGATTTGAGCTCTGGGATATCTGCGGATCCTCCGAGCTCGAAAAGATCGGGTTCTTCTTGTGCAACAGCGACACCAGGGAGTATCCCGCACACCGTTGTGCACAGAATGAGTGCGCCGACCATCGTACTGCGCGCGAATGCGTGGCGTAAGACCATATCGTCAAGATTATGTACTTGTTCGAATCATCGTAGCATGGTGCATGGTGCACGCCTCGCTGTGGTGTGTATTGTCGAATGCTACCCACGTAGCGGTGCCTAGCGTATGAAGAGTCGCGCGAGGCGGAGCTCCTCGAAGGTGTAGCGATTCTTCAATATGTCGCGTGCGGGACTGAGCGGCATGGTACCGTCGTCCGTTCGCACGCGTACGAGCGCTCCCTGCATCTTCGCCATATCCTCGAGGTTCGGCATGAGGTGCGCGAGATCTTTTTCCGGGTCGAGCGCGCCGTCCTCTACCAAACGCTCTAAGTGCGACACGATCGTACCTTCCGTGAGCTTGCGCTCCTTCGCCATGTCGCTGACACTCTTCCCTGCAATCGCGAGCGCCCTGGTCTCCTCGAACGTGGACACTTTCGCCACACGTGCGCCGCGCTCGGTGCGATCGCGCGCCACTACCTTTTCCGAGCCACCGATGCCCTTCAAGAAATCCCGCTGCATGGTAGCGATCTCCTCGTCATCCATGGATTCGAAGGCCGCCTCAGCGTCCGACGATTGCCCGCGGAATTCAGCGTCGACCTCGAGCACCTCGGGATGCACCTGAAGCGCCCGGTCATTGAATCCTTCGAGGAAGAGACCCGTGAGAGAACGCACGCGCGAGAGCGCGACATACCCCTGCCCGTATTCGAACGCGGTGCGTAGGTCGATCACCGCGGCGTCGAGCGACATGCCTTGGCTCTTGTGGACCGTGATGGCCCATGCGAGGCGGAGCGGCAGCTGCTCGATCGAGGCGACCACCTTGCCCTGGTCCTCGATGGTCCACTCCGCAGGAGCGACCTCGATCTGACGCTTGTCGCGTGTGAGCACGATGGGTTGGCCGTTGGTTCGAGAGAAATCGACCACCTCGCCAAGCGTACCGTTCACGTATTTGCCATCGATGGCGTTCTTCGTGAACATCACCTTCGCACCCATTTTCAAAATGAGTGTCTCTGGCGAGAGGCAGTTCTTCTTGAGTCCTTCTACCACTGCCGGAAACCCGCGCGACGACATTTCAAAAATATGAGGTTTACCATGAAGCTTCGCGAGCTCCTTATCGTTCATGGTGTCCACGTTTTGGTTCTTCGGGAAGAGACGGGTGATGCCCTCCTCCTCGGGAACGATAGCGCGCTCACGGAGCACCACCTTCAGTTCTTCGACCACTTCCCCGCGACGAACCGATGCGAGTACCGAGAGAAACGACTCATCGTCCTGACGGTGTTGCTCGGTGAGGTAGCAGATGAGCGGCTTCGCACGCTTCCATGCCTGCGCATGGTACGCGAAGTTCGAGAGCGGCTCATCATCGCCGAAGAACGTCTCCTGCGCGTCCATCGGCGACATCATGGCGTTCGCACGCTCGACCGGTGGAAGTTGGAAAAAATCACCGACGAATATGACCTGGAGCCCGCCCCACGCCTCGTGACTGCGGCGCAGCTTCCTGCATACCGCCTCCACGCTATCGAGCGTGTCGCGGGAGAGCATGGAGATCTCATCGATGATCAGCACTTTCGCCGCCATGAGGCGCTTCACGAGTCGCTCCTTTTCCGAAAGCTGATCCAACTCCCATTCGCTCAATCGCGAACGCACACCGATGCCGCTCCACGAATGGATGGTCATGCCGCCCACGTGCGTAGCTGCGATACCAGTCGACGCCGTGATGGAAGGGTCGACGCCACGTTGCACCAGGTAGTCGATGTAGCGGTTCACTGTGTGCGTCTTGCCGCTCCCCGGTTCTCCCGTGAGAAATACGTTCGCGCCCGTCTTCAGTATCTCGAAAGCCTGTTCTTGGGTCATCGCGAGCAAGTATACCGCATCGAAGCGTGCACATAAGAAAAAGCGTGATCCCAGACAGGAATCACGCTGTGCGTCGTTCAGTAGATGCCGTCTTCGTACCTGACGTGTTGCGGGTCATCGAGTACGTCGTCATCGTCATCACGCTCGTCTTCGACGTCTTCGTACTGAAGCGCGATGGACGACTCATCCTCGATGTCGGGCTCGTATGCCTCAGCGTCCGCCTGGCGGTCCTGGTGCCGCACCACGGTCACGGTCGCTCCGATATGGACCATGCGGTAGAGCGCGATAACGTCCTTATTGTGCATGCGTATGCACCCTGAGGATGCCTGCCTGCCGATGGAACCCGGTTCGTTCGTGCCATGGATGCGGTAGGTGCTGTTGCCCAAATACAGAGCACGCGCACCGAGCGGGTTGTGAGGACCGCCCTTCATACCGTTGCGCCACTTACAGTACTTCTTGCAGTTGCGCGCGAGCATGTTCGGCGTGGGGGTCCATCTGGGCCATTCGACCTTGTCCGAAACCTCCCACGTGCCGATGATGCCCTTCTGAGCACCAGGGCGACCCACAGCGATCGGGAACTCGTAGAGCTCGCCGTCATGGCGGACGTAGAGGGTGAACTCACTGAGCACCACGAGCACCTCGCCCTCACCAAGCTTGTGCGCAGACAGAGCATTGGCTGGCAGAGTCCACGCACACACGAGCGCGAGCAGTACCAAAAGGAACCTCATCAAAAAACCTCCCTATTGACTGGTTCTCTTATACCACGAATATAGGAGATATCAATGTCGTGTCGGGTCAGTTGAGCCGAAGCGCGCACTCTACTCTACGAGCGCGCCGATACGGAGCGTCGCAAGGATCTTCTCTGGCTTCGAGTCACCTCCGTGCTGGCGCTCGAAGACGGACGTACCATCGATGCCGCAGAGCCGCATGGCGTTACGCTCGCCTCCTGGGTGGCGTGGTATGTACGACGTGATGTCGTACACGCTGCCATTAATGGCGGTCCAGCAACTCGACTGTGACGCGTGCTGTGCGACGTCTGTCATGGTGTAACCGGATGGCTTCGGTGCAGGTGTAGGCGCTGGGGTCGGTACAGGAGTCGGCGTTGGCGTAGGCGCGGGCACTGGCGTCGTGATGATTGTCTCTTTCGGCGCAGAGGTGAGAGAAGCCGCGGGAGCGGCATCGTCCTCAGCTGGAACAGCGACTTCTGCATCCACATCACCATCAGCGCCAGCCGCATCACGGTCATCGGTCACGATGTACGGAGAATCGTCCGAGACGGTCTCATTCTCCCCGACCGGAGGGAATGCATCCGCGCGTTCTTCAGTCTGCGCGATATCGCCTTCGACGGACGCGTCATCGGAGCCGGAGGAGAGCATAAGATACGACCCGCCGCTCACAAGTGCGACGAGTAGGGCGAGTCCTAGGAGTATACGGATATTCATGAGAAGTGAATGAAAATAGTGCGAAGCACCGTAGAGTAATACACGAGCGATTGGATATTCTTACACGCAACAACTACTCTGTGCGTCGTGGCGGCAACGGTACGAACACCGATGTACGCGCCTTGTACGCCTCCCACTCAGGGTTCCCCGCCCACTTCTTCTCGAGCATCGGGACACCGGACACGAAGAGAAGAAGGTATGTGATGATGAGTGGCGAGACGAACATAAGGAAACCGCCCGCGCTCGACGCGAACGCGACGAGCGCGATACCCCACCACATCATGCTCTCACCGAAATAGTTGGGGTGCCGCGTGTACTTCCACAGACCGTACTGCATGATGCGACCCTTGTTCTGCGAATCAGCGAGGAAGCGATCGAGCTGCATATCGCCCACCGACTCGAAGACGAATCCGAAGACCCAGAGTGCGCACCCCACAAGGGCGAGCGTGGTCAACGGCGCTCCAGTCGGCATCGCGATGCTCACGAGCACTGGTGAGGCGATCGCGTACGCGATAGCTGCCTGGAGTATGTAGATCTGCAGGTAGCTTCGCCACACGAACGTCCGCCCCCATGCTTCACGCCACGCACGGTAGCGGAAATCCTCCGGCTTCCCCGCGTTCTTTCTATGGATGCGCGTCGCAAGGCGAATGCCCCACACGTACACCATGAGTGCGAGCACATATCCGAAGACGCTCGTCTCGAATCCTTGGGACACAAGCACGACTGTGGTCACCACCATGAACGAACCGGCGTATCCCACATCGGCATACCCGTTATTCTTCGCGCGGAGCGCGAACAGAAACAGCGCCGTGGCGTATGCCACGAGCGCTGCTCCAGCGTAGATGAACGCAGTAGGTATCATTCTAGAATTCGTCGAGAGCGTCCTCGATCAAGTCATTCGCATCATCGATCAGGTCCTCGGCCTCATCCTCATCGCCATCATCGATCGCATCCTCAGCGTCATCGAGCTTATCTTCTGCCTGATCAAGGAAGTCCTCAGCATCACCCGTATCTTCGCCATCATCCTCTGCGTCCTCCATGGATGAACGGGCATCATCGAGATCGTCACGCGCATCGTCGAGAAGATCCTCGATATCGTCGCTGTCGCCGATCGCGTCCTCGGCATCATTAGCGAGATCCTCTGCTTCATCAGCAAGATCCATGGCGTCCTCGTATTCTTCATCATCGAACGCCTCCTCAGCTTCATCAAGCGTATCCTTCGCCTCATCGAGAAGCTCTTCCGCACGATCAGTGTCGTCGTTCGAATCATCGATCAACTGCTCGACCTCATCGATCCTGTCTTCGGCGTCATCGATCGCGTCCTTCGCGTCGTTCTTGTCCTCGGATCCTCCTGCGTCATCAATCGCATCCTCTGCGTTATCGAACGCCTTATCAGCCTTGTCGAACGCCTCTTCGAAATCTTCATCGAAGAACGCCTTCATCGCATCGAAGAGGTCGTCTTTGGCATCTTCGAGGTTATCCTTCGCCGACTCCAGGTCGACGGGGTTCTCGCTATCATCAATCGCGTCCTCTGCCTCATCGATGGCATCGAGCGCATCAATGATCTTGGTGCGAGCATCCCCCTCATCGCCTGTCGACGCGGTGTCATCTTCGTCTTCATCCTCATCCTCATCATCTCGCGACGAAGATGTCTTCGAGCCGCCGAGCATTGCCTTGATCTTCTCTTCAAGCGCCTTTTTCTGTGCTTCGAGTGCAGCTTCGGTACCCTGGAGCGAACCGAGTGTTGAACCACCGGTAGTCACACCCGATCCCTGCCTCTCTGCGAGGATGCCGTACATAGCGCGTGACTTCTGTCCGAAATATCCTGACGCGGGCGCGATACCGTTCGCGCTCTGCCATTTCATGAGTGCCTGCTCGGTGAGCGCCTTGAACTCGCCCGTCTCTTTACCAGACGAACCAGGGCCAGTCGCAGCGATGATGTGCGCGGTCGAGTTCAAGTAGACCTGAAGGCATTTCACATCCTCACCGGTATCTCCAAACTCGAGATCGCGGGTAAAACTGCAGGTCGTCGCCGCATATGCGGACGACGGTACGAACGCCATGAATGCAACGAATGCTGACACGAGCACCGCGCAAAGGGCGGTTGCGTCAAAGACGCGAATTGCGGACTGTTTCATATGAAGACAGTATACCCCAAGAGTATTTGCTTTTTATAGTCGTTCTTCGAACTTCTTAAAAAGCTGGCATACCCCACAGCGACCGTGTGGGTGTGGGCTACTCGGAGGTGCTAGGTCGCGTGACCGAAATCCTCGTCTGCGGTGTCGGCATCGGCATCGGCCTTCGTCTCGTGGATACGGCCATCGATATGGTTCGCTGGAGCATATACAGTGAAGAGCTTCAGGTCGGTCGCGCCCCGATTCACCACATTGTGACGCGTACCAGGAGTGACCACGAGCGCATCTCCTGCACGAAACGGCGACTCGATCCCGTTCAAGATAGCGACAGCTTCGCCACTCTCAACGAAGAGAGTTTGCTCGACGTGCTCATGTACCTCCTCACCAATCTCGCCTCCAGGGGGGATGCACATGACGACAAGCTGGCTCTTCGCACCCGTGAAGATCACTTTGCGGAAGTAGGTGTTATTTCGTGTGGCTTCGACGATATTACTGATGTGAGACATGGTTGAAAGATGAATCTATGCTCGTAATGAAACCCATTATATGTGCTTGGCGTGCGTACCGCTCGCGTGGTGCGTGGCACGACCGTGCAGGTGGCCACGATGCTCATCGTCACCATGCGTGGGAGGATGATCCGAGTGGTGTGTGCGGAACGCGCTTCTGCGGATGATCTCCATGGATACGAGCGCAAGTGCCGCACCGACCACGAACGAGAATGCGAGGCCGAAGATACCGGAAATGATACCCGAGGCGAGCGGAGCGATGCCCTGCGTGAGCGCCTGGAGCGAACCATTGATGCCGAGTGCCGCTCCCTGTCTCTCTGGCGAAACCGCTTTCGATACGAGCGCAGGGATTGCGGTCGAGACGAGGCCGAACGTTGCAGCCATGACTGGCATCATCGCGTAGAGGAACGCTTCATGCGGTACGTACCCTTGGAGCGCAATGGTGCCCGCGAGTATCGGAAGCGACCACAGCAGGATGGTGCGCTCTGAGTAACGTGCAGTCATAAAACGCACGACCACCACCTGCGCGAAGATGATCCATACGCCAACGATCGCGAAGTAGATACCCGTCGTGGTCTCCGAGAACCCGAATCGTTCCACGAGAAAGACCGGGATGAATGACGTAAAGAACGCGAAGCCCAGTATGGCGAGGAACCCAGATGCGTACACGGGGCGCGCGTCGACGTCGTTCCATGCTTCGCGGATGTTGTGGAACGCCTTCATCATGGAGGGCTTTCCTTCCCTACCGGTCACGACGCGCGTCTCAGGGAGCACGAACGATACGAGCAATACGTTCACGATACCGAGCATGCCCGCGAAGAGGAACGGTACCGCGGGGTTGCCAGTCGCGCCCGAAAGCCATCCGCCGATGAGCGGACCCAATATGAATCCGAGTCCGAACGCCGCACCGATCAAACCGAACGCCTTGGCGCGCTCTTCAGGAGCGGTCACATCTCCGAGCGCCGCTTGTGCGACCGAATAGTTCGCGCCTGCGAGGCCGGCGATCGCGCGCGAGAGAAGCAATACGAGGAGCGACCCAACCTCGATACCGAACGCGAAGACGAGGTTTGCGATCGCGAGCGTCGCGACGCCGATCGCGAGTAATCGCTTGCGTCCATAGAGGTCAGAGAGCTCACCGAGTATCGGTGCAGCGAGGAACTGCGTCACACCGAAGAGCGCGGTGACGAGACCGGCGATGACGTACCGCCCCGTCTCACCGTATGAAGCGAGAAGGAACGAAGGAGACGAAGGGTCCGTGAACAGCGACGGGATGACGGGGATGAGCATCCCCAAGCCGATCATGTCGAGCAGGAGCGTAAAGAAGAGGACGAGGAGGACGTTCTTTTTGGTTCGGGCCATACGGGGTGGTACCGGTAATGCCCCCAAGTATAGCTCTCTCGAACCTGCCCGGGCAGTACCCCCACTGCGCGAAGAGTGGGGTGGTACTTGATGCACTACTCCTCTATATAGCGCGAGAATTCCTCGAGTGCCTCTAGGGCGAGCGCGCTATCCGCATCGTCCACGATTCCCTGTGAGAACTTCCGGAGCACCTCGTATATCTCGCTCGTACGGTACCCCATACCCTTGAGCCGCTCGGCCTCGAGGAGGATGCGATTCTCTATATCGTCCGGGCGGCTCTTCCGAAGGGCTGCCTGAAACATCTTTGCGAAGGGGTGGGCCATAGTTTTGTTGCACCACACTACCTGATATCGAACTTGACGTCTACCATTTCACACTGTATGACAGAACCAGACGTGCCTGGTCTTCACAACGAAAGGACAGCGCCATGCGCTACATAATTCTGTGTCTCAGTGTTCTACACTGCTTGATCAGCACCATGCTGGCACCCACCCCTGCGAACGCGGGTGAACAGGCAGATGCGCGTTACGAACAGTTCACTGCCGCAGTGCGTATCTACGCAGAGCAATTCCGCATCATCACGCCGGATGTCGAGGTGAGCGGTGACGAAGCGCTCGCGAATGTGGCCATATCGAACCCAACCGTTCCGGGTGCGGGCATTCACCACATGCGCATCACGGTGCGGAAGGACTTCATCGAGACAGCAACCGCCGCGAGCGTCGAGCATATCGCCGCGCGCGAGGTGTGCGCAATCTGGTTGCGCCACTTCGCTATTGCGAAGAATCCGCGCGAGCGGGCCCTGGTGCAACTCGAAGCCGACGGCTGCGCATTCGACTTGGTAGGACTCGATATATTTGTTTCCTCCGTCCAGTCGATTGCGAACCATGGCGTCGGGTACCTGATGTTCGCGAATGCGAACGAGGACCAGATTCGTGAAGCAGTCGTCCGCTCGATAGGCGCGTCCGACATCGAATTGCGCACGAGTGACCACGCAACCGCACCAATTGGAGTGCTCGTCGATGCGCTCATACGCTACCACGAGGAGCACCTCGGCATTCGCTACATGGGTGACGCACCGAAGATCGTATGGATCGCTGATCCTACGGTTACCGAATACGCGGTATCGGGGTACTACACGCACCAAACTCGTACGATCGCGTTGCATCCTGCATTCCGCGGATGCGATGCTCGCGTACTTCTTGAACACATCGAAGATCGACTCCATGTGGCACCCGTGAACGAATGCGACATGCGTGAGTTCCGCGAGGTTCTCTCGCACGAGCTTGGCCACCACTACGTGGGGCTCGTACTCGATCAGACGAAACGTTCGTGGCTCAAGCCGCTCTACAGTGAAGATGTATGGATTGATCCTCTTCTCTTGGTCGCCTCGAAATTCGTGAACGAAGGCATCGGCATGTACTTCGGGATGATATTCCCGGGAGACGTGCCACCACCGTATGCGTTCAGCGCGAATCCACAATTCATGGGAGACTCGGAAGAATCTTTCATGATGACCATAACACGGTACATCTACGATAGTGGCTGGAGGATGGTGCATCCCATCCTTCATGGTCGTGTGGAAGCGGGAGTGAAGTGGCTCATCGAGCACGAACTCGTACTCACGAACGACAGCTTCGCGCCGGCGATCAACTACCGGAAAAGAGCCCTCAAAGCTCTTGGCGGTGTCACAAACCTACCGTAGCACTAACACCCACGCCCGACACACTCCGTGTGTCGGGCGTTTTTTCTTTCATCACATTCCCCACCCCCGCCTGGCCCATGGCCAGGCGGGGGTATACTTACTCATATGAGCGAACGCCAGCAAGACAACCCAAGCGAGGACCAAATCCGCTACTTCTGCGACAACATTAATCTGGGATATACAGACGAAGCGTTCATGCTGCGCCTGGAAAGTGGCGCAACAAAGCTTGCTTTCACCATGACACCAGAGCATGCGAAGCGTCTCATGCTCGCGCTCACCCGCTACGTAAGCGAGTTCGAGGAGGAGCACCGCCGCGTGCGCGCGGAATGGCCACCGAAAATCGAGAGCCCCTACTCCTCAAAGGAGCTTGCCATTCCTCCGCAAGCAATCGACGAACTCTATCCCGCTGCGATGGAGTACGTGATCAAGACACGGCGCGCCTCAAGTTCCCTGCTCCAGCGCAAATTCGGTATCGGCTACATGCGCGCCGCGCTCCTCATGGACCTTCTCGAAGAGCACAAAGTCATCGGCCCCTCACAGGGCGACAAGCCCCGCGCAATTCTCATCCCTCACGAAAAACCTGTCCGAAAGAAGAA
>JACCDR010613644.1_pt1 | contig 17878 bp, 24 predicted proteins | sample 7446431 | NCBI WGS metagenome assembly JACCDR01 (sample SAMN15323443, study PRJNA562643) | freshwater metagenome | isolation source: river surface water | place: USA:Blue River Watershed | collected 2017-08-17
CCGCGGTCGCCGGGACGTGGCACATCCGCGACAAGTACACGATCATGATCGAGTGGCACCTGGCCCGGCGGGCCAGCGAGATCCTGAACCTGCGCGTCGGTGACGTGAACCTCGAACGCACCGCGCACTTCCCCAACGGGTACGTCAGCTACGTCAACGCCAAGACGCTTGACGCCCGGCGGATGCCGCTCACCCCGAGGGCCCGCGAGGTCATCACCACGTGGCTGCGCCTGTACGCCCAGGAGCTGGGCCGCAAGCTCCACCATCACGACTACCTGGTGCCCGCCATCGCGCCCGCCCCCGGGGCGATCGCCCGGCGCGGGCGACGCCGCGCGCTACACCTGGTGCCCCGCCGCCGGTTCGCCTACGACAGCTACCGCGAGGCCATGCACCGCGCCTTCGGCCACGGCCAGACCCACGCCAATCGGCGCGGCGGCCTGCGGGACATCAAGGCCAAGCACGGGATGGACGCAGCGCGCATCGCCGCCGACCACAAGGACGCCGTGACCACCCTGAGCTACCTGGACGAGGAGGAGGAGGCCGTGGAGCTGGCGCACAGGCTCGCCGGTGAGCAGGCCCCAGGGGCGCCTGAGCTGCCCCAGGAGGCCCCGAACGTCGTCAGCCTCACCGGGCGCCGGGGGCGAGGCCCCGGCGGTCTGCGGGCCGTGTAGGCTCGCATCCGAGGGTTGGTTCCTCCCGGGCGGGCGGTCCATCTCTCTCCTCTCTGGCCCCGCCGGTCACGTCTGGATAACGGATCTTCGCAAGAGATCCTCCAGGCCCCGGCGGGGCCTTAACGTTTCCCGTGTCGGAGTCGGGGTCATCCACACCGCTCCGACCACCAGGGGGTTGGTGACCCCCGCCCGGTCCGCGCGTTCCGGGTGGGGGTAACCCCCCTGTACGAACTCCACCCGGCCCCGAGGTCCACGGTGAGGCCGGGTGGGCCACACTCCCGGATGGGCGGGAGGCATGGAGAAGGGCCCCCGCCTGGCAGGAGCGGGGGCCCACCCATACGAGAAGACCCGGGCGGGGGCCCGGGTCTTCTGCTTTCCGCCGGAACGGCGGTCTTTCTTAGCGGTGGCCCCAGGCTACGCCGCCCAGAGCTTGAGCCACACCTCCTTGGACACCACGCCGGTCGCGGTCAGCTTCGCCTTCTTCTGGAAGGCGATGACCGCCGCCTTGGTCTCGGCCCCGAAGATCCCGTCCGCCCCGTACTTGGGCAGCTTGAAACCCAGCTTGATCAGGCGCTCCTGAAGCGCCTTCACCGTCTTGCCCTTGGACCCCACCTGGATGACCGAGCCGGGCCAGACGGGCTTGACCTGAGCCCAGGCCGGATACCCGAACCCGTAGACATCGGAGATGTGGCGCTTGCGCAGCGCCACCGTGTCACTGGTGTTGCCCTCCCGGCTGTAGAACCAACCGCCGGTGGCCAGGTTCTCCACCACCCCCACGTGATCGGCCACGCCATCGTCATCCCAGTCAAAGAAGACGATGGCACCCCGCCGGGGCGCCATGCCCCACAGCCCCCGCTTCTTGAAGTCGCTGGCCCACCAGGGGCAGTAGGCGAACTCGCCCGTCTTGGCCAGCAGGCCCAGCCTGCCGGAGACCCAGGACAGGAACATGGCGCACCAGGCCGCCTCCAGGAAGGCCGACCCGTGCCGGGCCGCGTACCACTCGGTCGCCGCGTTCGGCCGGCCCCGCATCCCGTTGAACTTCCTGGCCTCGGCCAGGAAGAGGTCAGCTTCAGTGGCCACTGAGCACTGCGCGCTTGATGGCGTCGGAGGCGGCGTCGATGAGGGCCTGCTCCCTGGCCCGGCGGATGCGCTGACGCGCCTCCTCCAGGTCATCGGGCTCCCAGTCCGGGTCCTGCGGGACCTCCGGCCCCTCGGGTACCTCCACATCCGGGGGAATCGGCTCGCTCATCCCTCCTCCTCTCTTCTCGCAGTGAGGACGGCCAGCGCCGCCTCGATCCAGGCCTGCTGCACGCCGGGGCCCAGGTCCTCCCAGGCGGGCATCTCCCGGCCGTCGTGCGTCTTGTTGCCGGTGGTCTGCCCGTAGGCGGCGTACGCCGCACGGGCGTAGGTGTCGTCGCTGTTCACTTACCCTCCCTCGCGATCCCCGCGTTGGCCCACATCATGGCCTCCTCCAGCTTGGTGATGGCCAGGGACTTCTCCCGACCCTCCGGCACCAGGTCGTCCAGCGCCTGGGCCGCCCTGAGGCAGGCCTGGCGGACCTGGCCGTGCCGGTCCTGTCGGTCCTGGGTGTCGGCGGGATGGAAGCCGAACCTGACGTACAGGTCGCTCACGAACTCCTCCTGATCTTGGTGATGTCGATGGCGCCCACGAAGGGGTGCCGCAGGCGCTCGTACGGGCCAGCCTGGCTGGTGGCGTAGTGCCCCGCCTCCGGCGGCGCCCCTCCCGGCCCGCTCCGGGTGGGCGGGCCCAGGGGCCAGGCGTCGGGGATGGTGTCGGGGAAGTGGAGGAAGGGCTCGGTCACCGTCCCGTACTCGGTGAAGGGCACCTTCTCCGTGGCGACCACCAGCACGGTGTACATGCCGGTGTTGGTGAGCCAGCAGTCCTGGTCGGCGGAGATCATCTCGATGACCGCGTCATCGACCGGGTTCCACACCAGATGCGGCTGGCGGGCGGTGCGCTCATCGAGCGCGCGATTGCACCGCATGGCCACCTGATGCGCCGACACCTCGCAGGGGTCGTCGCCGGTGATGGCCCACAGGCACTGGACATGCGGGCTCGGGCGAGGGCGGGGGGGTGCGTAACTCCGGATCTGCATGGAATCAGGCTAAGGGCACTCAAAGCTGCGCCGCAGTTGCGACACCTGCCGGGCGATGACCCGCCCCCGCTCGGTGGTCGGGGGCGGGCTCTGGGTCCCCAGGGTGGCCAGCAGGCTGCACCAGCGCCTATCGGCCACTTTCTGCTGGTAGCCGGTCCACCCGACGGTGAAGGCCATCAGGAGGACCAGGGACGCGGCGATGGACAGGGCCGACCACGGCCTCATTGGAGCGCCCCGATCAGGGCGCCGACGCCCCAGGAGAGGAGGAGGAGGGAGGCTGCGATGACTGCTGCTGTGTAGCGGCGGTCTGGGCCATGAGCCGCACGATGTGCGCCGCCCCCGGCGTACCCACCATGGCCGCGTACAGGACCAGGAGCGTGATATTGAGCTGGCCAGTCACCTGCTGGTAGATGATTCCGAACGTCCCAGCCCCAAGGAGGGTGATGTCCCTGACGACGGTGACGACGGTTTGAGGGGCCCACAAAATCCACCAGCTCTCTAGTCCAGGGTCCGCATGGACAGGGTCAGGACTCCACCCCACGTGGAGTTCCATACCTCCCCCGGTGCCACCTGCCTGAACTCGATCTTCTCTATGGTCACCAGTTCACTAAGGTTGCCGCGCAGGTCCTGGAACAGGACCACGGTCCCCTCGGAGGCGATCTCCCGGATGGCCATCAGGCGCTCCAGCGCCCATCCATCCCGGGTGACGCGCCCACCCTGGCCGTCCATCTCACTGTCGTAGCACATGAGGGGGACCAGGTACTCGTACTGGCGGGGGCCGCCGGGCAGTGCCTTGAACTGGTACCCACGGAAAACCGGCCCGGTGGTGGCGGTGTCCTGGGTGAGGGTGAAACGCAGACCCAGGGACTCCTGGGGGGAGTCCGGGGAGTTGATGGCCAGGTCCGGCTCCAGGTTGCTGGCATCGTCCAGCGACGCCACGGTCACCTCACTGCCCAGCCGGTCCACCGTCGTCACCCCCAGGGTGCCCACGATGTTCGCCCGTACCGACAGGCGCTTGTACAGCTTGGGCCACAGGGTGTTGTACCGGGCCTGGGCGGTCAGTAGGAACCCCTCGGTCACCAGGTCCGTGGCGTCCTCGAACCACACCCCCGAGTCGTCCGAGCCGATGGCCAGGCGGCCGGAGTCCCCGATCAGGGCCACCGACCGGATGGTCTCCATCCCCGAGATCCTCAGGTCGTTGGCATAGGCGAACTTGTCGTTGGGGTGCTGGAGGGACAGGTCGATCCGGACCAGCCCCGCGTCCGGGTCACCCCCCGCATCGGTGACGTAGACGAACCGGTCCACACCCACCATGTCGTACACGGGCTCGCTCATCTCGATGAGCGGCCCGTACTCCAGGCCCCCGCCGTCCAGCACATCGGCCACCCGCACACCCCGGTTGGTCCCGATGGCCATCCTGGTACCCAGGTAGGCCCGGATGGCCGTAGGCCACTCACCGGTGGGCAGCTGGGCCACCTCCGTGGCGCCGGTCAGGGTCGGCAGGGCACCGGTGGTCTCGTCCAGCAGCACCTTCAGGATGCTGCCCCGGTTGCCCTTGTACCCCGAGGCGTAGATCGCCTCGGGGCCAGCGGTGATGCTGCTCCACGCCCAGTCGGTGACCAGGGAGGTGTAGACGGCAGACCCGGGCAGGGCGTAGGGCAAACCCCCACCCGGGGGAATCAGCTCGTACAGGGCCTCGTCGATGCCCGCCATGAGGCGGCCCTTGGCCCAGCCGAGAGTCACGGTGGTGGCGGAGTAGGTCCACTGCTTCTCGTAGGTGTAGGTGGAGAAGTCGGTGAACCGGACCTTCCAGATCCCGTTGCTGGCCGCCAGCCAGAAACAATCACCATCGGAGGCGATGGCCTGCCACGGGTTGGCCGGGGCCGTCCCCGAGGTGATGTTGGCCGTGGTCCCGTCCGCCTTGATGTACCCGGTGGTGGTCCCCGACCCGAACAGCACCATGTCGGTACCGTCCACCCGGCCACCGGCCACCAGGACCGGGTTACCGGTGATGGACTTGACCTTCTCGGTCACCGGCAGGAGGGTCACCTCACCCGGGGTCCACACGTCCACCCCCTCGGAGTCCTTGAACCGGAACGGCGCGGACTCGTCCAGCGCCGGGTCCGAGAACTCCAGGCCGGTCCCACCATGGAAGGACTGCTGGGACCGCACCCACCAACCGGTCAGCGACTGCTCGCCGGGCTCCACGCTCTGGTCGATCTGGTCCTTGCGGAAGTCCGCGCTGCGGACCAGGAGCGGATCGTCCCGCGAGGCCGCCGAGTAGAACGGCACCCCGCCGATGGCGTAGTCGTAGGAATGGTAGGCGTCGGTGTACCCCGAGGCGGCCGATCCGGACCTGGTCCCCAGGGGGAAGACCACCCGGTCCCGGAAGTGGAAGTGGAAGGTCATTACAGCTCCACGAGCTGGAACACGGCCAGGCCGAACTGTTCGATGTCCATGGCCGCCGTGGACTTCTGCTTGACCCGCAGGCCCAGGGTGCTGGACGCGGTCAGCTGGACCACGCCCACGGCGGTCACCGGGATCCAGTCGGTCAGCGACCCGCCCGGACCGTAGGTCAGGTTCTCCACCAGGGTGGTGGCCGCCCCGGTGTTGCGGACCTGGACCAGGCGCTGACCGGCGTTGGTGCTGGCGTTGTGGAACAGCGCGAACGCGATGACCAGGGCGATCATGTCGTTCGGCACCGTGATGTCCGACCCCGAGGTCCACCAGGTCCCCGGGGACTCGTAGTCGGTGGCCGTCCAGGTGACGTCGTAGTTGGTGTCGTTGGCCACGTTCGTGGACGCCGCCCGGGTCACCCGCACGTACGCCCCGGCCGTGGACCCCAGGAGGCCGCCCTCGGCGGCGCTGGAGTGGTCGTGCTGCATGTTGGTCAGGTCGGCCACCGTCGGCGTCGAGAGCGACGGAGAGCCCGCCCAGGACCCGCCCCCGGTGATGGTGGGGGCGGAGACCGCCGGAGCCGTCAGCGTCTTGTTGGTGAGCGTCTGGGTGGCCGTGGTGCCCACGATGGCACCGGTCACCCCGTGCACCCCGGTGGTGGCGTCGATGTGCTCCTGGGGCTCGCGCATGTCGCGCGCCGACACCCCGTGCAGCACGCTGGCACCCAGCGAGTGGGACAGGGCGGAGCTGCCGTCCACCCCCCGGGTCACGGTGAAGTTCGTGCCCGATACGTTCGTCACCGTCATGATCTCCTCAGAGCTGGTGCCCTGGTCGACGATGATCGTGAACGGGTAGCTGGTCGGGTAGCCCGTGGCGGACGCCACGGTCAGCGAGGTGGCCGAGTTGCTGATACCCGAGGTCAGGGTCGTGGCGACCGCGTTCGAGCTGTAGTACCGGTTGACCGCCATCAGAACCCCTTGAAGTGGATCGAGACCGGGTTCTCCCGCAGGAACCGGGTCCGCGCCTGGGACAGCGCCTCGGTGTACAGCGCGTAGAAGTATTTGGCGGCGTCACTGGCCGCCCCGGCCTGTACGTAGGTGGACCGCTGGGAGGTCTCCGGGGACCGGGTCTGGAGACGCGGGACGTCCAGGTACCCCACCAGTCGGTGGCAGGTCCCGTACATGACGCAGGTCTCCACGTACTCCTCCAGCCCGGAGTCGGTGAAGTCGTCGGTCTCGTCCACCAGGGCATCGGGCCGCCGGTAGTAGTCCACCTTGACCGTGCGCCCCGGCACGATCATCGACCAGATGTCTATGGACTTGCCCGAGGGGAAGTCGGTCGTGTTGGCCCGGGGGTTGAACTCCCAGCGCTGGATCGTGGGCCAGACCTGGCTGGGCCCGATGGAGTCCCAGGTCACCTGGGTCACCCCGCGCGCGGCGGCGGGCAGCTCGTAGGTGACCTGCGCGGCGGTGTAGGTCAGGTTCTCCGTGGCCAGCACGTACAGGTCCGGGTACAGCATCTCCATCACCTGGTTGATCGTCTTCTTGACCATGAACCGGGGGAAGGACGGGTTGTCGGTCACCATGGCCCCGGAGGCGTGCGTTGCCGCCCCCGAGGACTGGTAGCCCCGCCCGAACGGGGAGACGGTGACCGTGGCGGTGGAGGTGTCCACCGACCGCACCCACATCAGCTCACTGCCCACCTGGACCAGACCCCGGGACACCAGGTCCGGCTCGTCCACGGTGAACGTCAGGTCGTCGGTGTCCATGGAGCCGGTCAGATACGTCTGCTGCTCCTGGTCGCCCACGAACCCCATCAGCTGGTTGGTGACCTGGTCCACCAGCTCCCCGAAGGTGCTCATCCGCCGAACACCCCCAGGCCGAACAGGCCCTCGCCGAACCCGTCACCCAGCTGCGCCAGGGCGCCGGGCGGCTCCAGCCCGGTGGTGCCGGCCAGCAGGTTGCACACCCCCGCCAGGTCCAGGTAGTTGGCCGGGTTGGTGATCCCGGCCGCGCGGTTCAGCGCGGCCACCGTCTCGAGTCCGGTGGTCCCGGCGTAGTCGTTGGCGGCCGCCGCCTCCCCCACCCCGAAGGTGTTGTTGATGCGGTTCAGCTCACCCTGCACCTCACCCATGTCACCCCACCCACCGGGCGGTGCCGTAGGCGCCGCCCTTCACCGCGTTGGTCCGGGTCCCGTCCGTCCCGCCCTGAACCTTCAGAGCGCCCCCGGCCGTGGTGACGATCCGGCCCCGGATCCACGCCACGTAGGTGGTCCCGGCGGTGGTGACCGCCGCCCCGGTGAAGACGGAGTTGAACGCGGTCTTGACCACCTCGGTCTTCCCGGAGGACGAGTTCTGGATGTACATCCAGTACGAGATGAACGACCCGGTCGGACCCTGCACGTACAGGGAGATCGGGGCCGAGGCGTTGGTGTCCCCGGTGTAGGGCACGAAGAACTCGAAGTCGTACCTGGTCCCGGTCACCAGGGTCATGGTCAGGCTGGAGATGTCGGTGGCGCTGGAGGAGTTCAGCGTCTGGTCGGCCGCCTTCTCGCAGTACAGGCCGGTGGCCCGGGTCTCGATCTCCCGGATACCGGTGACCAGGGTGGAGCCCCACGGGGGCGCGTCACCCTGCGTCGGCAGTGTTGCCGCCATATGCCTCTCCCATCGCCTCGCTCAGCTGCATGGCCACCCGGACCTGGCTCCGCCGGGTCCCCTGGGGCTGCACGCCCTGACGGCGCGCATCCCGGTACTCCTGGAGGCCCCGCTCCCACTGCTTCTCGGTGGACAGGTCGAACCCTGCGGCCGACCTGGCCCACCCCACCCGGATGTTCTTGGCCCGCATGCAGGCCCCGAAGGTCGGGTGGTCCCCTCCGGGGCACCGGCACACGTGCGTCTGCATCAGCTGTAGGTGTAGGCGCCGGTCGCGGTGACCGTGCCCTCGGCCGTGGTGATGACCACGTCCACGGCACCGGCCGACTTGGCCGGGGTGACGCAGGAGATGGTCGTGGCGTTGGACCGGATGGTCGTGGCGGTGGTGCCGCCGAAGGTGACCGCCACGGAGGCGGAGTTCAGGTTCGTGCCGGTGATGACCACGGTGGTACCACCGGCGGTGGTGCCACCGGTCGGGGTCAGCGAGGTGTAGGTCGGCTCGTCCGGGTCCACGTAGCTCAGGGCGTAGGAGCCGTTGCTGGAGTAGCCCGCCGCCAGGTCCGTGATGGAGGTCTGCATGCCGGTGGAGTAGGCGTCGCTGCCCAGCTGGTACTTGCGGAAGATGACGGTGCCGTCCTGGAAGACGATGCCGTTCACCTTGGTGTCCGGGGTGGTGCCGGTGGTCATGTTGAACCGGCGCATTTCGTTGTCGATGGCCACGTGTTTCTCCTATCCGAGGGCCACCCACCACGCCACGTGGTGAATGGTGTTCGAGCCGGGGGTGATGGAGCTGGGCAGGGTGGTGGCGCCCGTGCCGTTGGTCGCGTAGCGGGCGGTGGACGCGGTCAGGCCCACGTTGACCAGGCTCACGTCCAGGCCACCGGACCGGTAGGGCTGGCCCGGGGTGGAGGCGTTCATCACGAACCCGATCCAGTACAGGCCCGGGGTGACCGCCTGGGAGATGGTCTCGGTCTGCATGCCGGTCGCGGTCATCTTGGCCGTGATGTCCGTGGTGGTCAGCCGGGTGCCGCTGGAGTTGTACAGCCCGATGTGGTTCTGGCTGGACGTCGGCGTGGTCGCCGCCGTGTTCAGGCCCCAGTAGATCTTGGTGGCCGTGGTGGACCGGTTGACCTGGAGCTGCACGAAGTAGCAGGTCCCGTTCGTGGCGGCCGCGCCGTTGGTCACCACGGCCGGGTCGTAGGCCCAGGCCAGGATCCCGTGGGACCGGGGGGTGTGCATGCCCAGCGCCTGGCCGTTCACGTCCAGGGTCCCGGTGACCGTCCCGCCGGTGGACTGGTAGGCCCCGGTGATGCGGCTGTCGTTACCGACCGCCGCCGTGGTGCTGGAGGTCCCGTAGGCCACGGTCAGGGTGACGTCCGAGGACAGGGCACCGCCCCCGGTCAGGCCCGTCCCGGCCAGCACCTGGCGCGTGTTCTGCACCGCGCCTGTGATCCGGGTGTCGTTGCCCTGGGCTGCGGTCCCCGAGCTGGTCCCGTAGGACACCGTCAGGGTCCGGTCGGCCGCCAGGGTTCCGCCCCCGGTGAGCCCGGTACCGGCGATGACCTGGCGGGTGTCCTGCACGGCGCCGGTGATGCGCGAGTCGTCCCCGGCGGCCACGGTGCCGGTGCCGGTGCCGACGTTCAGCACCGCCGCGCCACCCAGGCCCATGTTGGACCGGGCGGCCGGGGCGTCGGTCAGGTCGGACAGGTTGCTCGACTTCACCAGGGAGGCGGAGGCGGTCGCCTCCACCCCGAGGATGTAGTCGTTCAGCTGCTCGCCCCAGTTCGGGGTCTGACCGGGATCAGGAAGTGGCACCGTCGCCTCCGTAGAAGCCGTCCCCGTAGTCGTAGTACGTGCCGTACGACCCGGGCTCGTAGTAGGTGGTGATGTAGGCGCCGTACCCGGCGGCCACCAGGTCGTCCCGGTCCTCCTGCTCCAGGGTGTGCACATGCCCGCCCAGCCAGAAGGCCTGGGCGGCCTCCAGGGTGGTCTGGGCGGGGTACCGCTGCTGGGTGAACGACCCGTCCTGGAGCTTGATGACCGTGACACCACGGGCGATGCGCACCCGGATGTGCAGCCGGTTGCCCCAGGAGGCGGGGGCCTCGTCCACCGTGGGCGGCGTGAACAGGTACTGGGTCATGAGCAGGACTCCCAGGCCCCCCGGGACGGGGGCGATCGAACCGCCCCGGGGGAGGTCCAGGTCAGGACGCGATCGTGGACCACGTCTCGGCGCGGATGAGGGAGTCCTCCCGGTACCGGGCCCAACCGAGCATGCCGTACCAGCCCAGGGGGGTGAACCGGCGGAGCTTGTCGGTGACCTCGCCCCACACCGGGTGCGGCTCCTCGGCCACGGCCTCGGCCAGGGCCTGCTGGCCCAGGAAGAAGGTCCGGTAGACCTTGGCGCTGGAGGCGCCGTCGGTGGCGACGGGAAGCCGGGGCGACTCGATGTAGTACGCACCCTCGTAGACGCCGATCTGGCCGGTCCAGATGGCCTCGGCTCCGGAGAAGTGGTGCGGGTCCCGCCAGGCGGCCGACCCGGTCTCTGCCCGGAGGTCATGGGACACGTCAGGGTGGATCCAGCAGCCGTACAGCTCGCCCTGGCGGGGGACCACCTTGTTGCTCCGAAACTTGGCCACGGCCAGCCGGGAGACGTTGGAGGTGTAGGCGTCGGTGGACGCGCCGGTCACCAGGGCCGTGGTACCGGCACCGGTGGCCAGCATGTCGGACTTGAGGGTGCCGGAGTTCTTGCGGATGACGTGGGTGCCACCGGCCAGGATGGGAGAGACCAGGCCGTCCAGGGAGTCCCGCATGTTCCACGCGGCGATGTCGGCGACACCGGCGTCCACGTCGGACAGGGCGACCAGCTGGAGCTTGCGGGTCAGCAGGATGGCGTTGCCGTACTCGTTCAGCGTGACGGTCACCGTGCTGGTGCTGGGCACCGCCACGGCGTCCACGTCCACCGTCTCGGACAGGGGCGTGGTGGCGGTGGCCAGGTCGTTGTAGAACTGCATGACGATGCTTGACCCCGGCATTGCCTGCTGGGCAGGGCGCTTGTCAGCAAGGGCCCGGAAGCAGGGGAGAGCACGCAGTTTGAATTCGATCAGACGGTCGTAAGCCGTCTGGACCAGGGCGGTACCCAGCGTTGCCGGGTCCGTGCTGGTGTAGGCGTTGACCATGGAGGTCTTCTTTCAGCGCAGAGGGTCACTGCCCCTGGGCCACGCCCTTCTGGATCATGGCCAGGAGCTCTTCCATCGAGCTGGCAGTCCTCAGTGCGTCGGTGGTCACCCGGCCGGTTGCGCCGGGGGCCTCTCCGGTTGCCGCCACGTCCTGCATCTGCTTCATCTGCTGGGCGGCCAGCTGGGACACCTGGTCCGCAGGGGACCCGGTGGCCTGGTTGGCTCCGTCAGGCGGAGACGTGGTCTGCTGCTCGGGCTTGACCCCGAACAGGTCCCCGTACTCCTTCAGCCAGGATGCGACCCCATCAGGGGCGACGTCGGCGGGCACGAGCTTGGCTACCTTCTCGTTGACCCCGGCGGCCTTGAGGGCCTCGGCGATGGACTCGGTCCGTGCCTTGGCCCGGTACGTGGACAGCTCCTGCTCGAGCCCCTTGCTCTCCTTGGAGAGCTTGGACAGCTGCTTGCGCAGGTCCTTGACCAGCTGGGGGTTGTACCCCTGGTCCTGGCCCTGCTCGTCGTCCTCGTCCCAGCCGTCGTAGTCGGTCATGCGTCTCCCTCTGCGTTGCGTAGGCCGTGGCCCCCCTGGGGAGGGGGAGTCAGCTCCCACTACCGGTTTGCTCGCGGCGGGGTACCGGTCGCTCCCCGCTCGGGCCGCCCGTCCAGGTTTCGAGCCTGGGACCCTCCCGACCACCCCCCCTAGGAGTGCCGGGCCGCTCTACCTCTGAGCTAAAGGGCGCCTCCGGCCACCGAAGTGACCGGCTGGTCATGATGATACCTATCCGTGACCTTGACGCAATACGCTGCTGCCCGCCGGGGGCACCGGAATATGTCCCTCCCTGTTGACCCGTGGGGAGGCTGGAACGGGTCCAGCGCTCTGCCCCCGGCACCCCGAGAGGAGAGGGATGACCACGATCGACTACCGGACCGTCGCCCAGGTCCTGTGGGACCTGCCAGAGCTGGTGCGCGGACACCGCGCACGCATGGGGCTCTCCCTGCGAGATGCGGCCGAAGAGATCGGCATCTCCACCGCCACCCTGCATCGGCTGGAGGGCCGCAAGGGGCCCGGCATCGGCGACACCACCACCGCCGCCGCGCTGCTCACCTGGATGGGAAGGACTGGAGCCCGATGACCGAGATCCAGCTGGAGGGGCGATGAAGCCCTACCGGGTCCTGGTGACCGGCTCCCGGGAGGGGGTGGACCAGACGACCGTGTTCGAGGTTCTGAACGACATCGTCCTGGAGCTGACCGAGGAGGGCACCGAGGTCGTCATCGTGCATGGCGCCTGCCCCAAGGGGGCGGACCGGCACGCCCGGGACTACGTGCGCCTGATGGCCCCCTACTTCATCCACACCCGGGGGGTGGCCATCCGCCAGGAGCGGCACCCGGCCGACTGGGACAAGGGCAAGGGGGCGGGCTTCGCCCGCAACACCAAGATGGCCAAGCTGGGAGCCGAGGTGTGCGTGGCCTTCATCGCCCCATGCACCAAGGAGCGGTGCCCCGAGGGCCCCGAACCTCACGGGACCCATGGGGCCACCCACTGCGCCGGGGAAGCGAGTGACGCGGGCATTCGCGTCATCCGCATCCCCTGCTAGTACTCACCCCGGGACTTGGTTCCCAGGGACTTCTCACCCGCCGCCCCGGAGCCCCGGTACTGGCTCAGCTCGAACTGGGCCAGCCGCTTGCGCTTCTGGGCGGCGGATTCGTTCCTGCCCAGGAACTCCTCCTCCAGGACGTCCTGGGTGACCTGCTCGCCGTACAGGTTGGACAGGGAGTGGGCCCGGGGCAGGGCCCCGGCCACCTGGCCGTAGGCCTCCTTGGCGTAGCCCATGTCGATGGTGCCGTCGGCACCGGCCAGGATGTCGTACCAGCGCTTGTTCCGCTCGGTGTTGAAGTCCAGCCCGGCGCCCAGGGCGGCGGAGCCCAGGCGGCTGGTGCCCACGGCCTTGCGCAGCAGGGGCATGGCCCGGCCCTGGTCCAGCATGTTGGCCACCAGGTCACCCTGGCTGAAGCCCATCATGGTCAGGGCGCGCAGGTAGTTGGGGTCGCTGTTGTTGACCGCGTCGGTGGCGAAGCCGACCCGCTCGGACACCTCGGCGGCGCTCACGTTCTGGCCAATCCACCCGGCGAAGTCGGCCGGGTCGTCGTAGAACCCCTTGGGGAGGCCGGCCGACTGGAGGATCCGCTGGTAGGAGTCCTCCAGGGCCAAGTACTCCGAGGGCTCCAGGGCCGCGTAGCCCTGCTTGATCCGCATCTCGTTGCCGCTGAACCGCTTCTTGTACGGCTCGCTCTTGCGGATCTCCAGCAGGATCTGGTTGGTCGAGTAGTCCTGCTGGATGAGGCCGGTGATGACCGGGACCAGGGACTCCAGGCCCCAGGCCTGGAGCATCATGGTCAGGCTGGCGACCGCGTCGGCGTTGGCGGCGGCCTTGTCGGCCGCAGCCTGGGCGGCGGCTCCGCCGTCGTCCTCGTCGTCGCCCTTGCCGGTGTCCTCGTCCTCATCCTCGTAGCCGACTCCGGCGTAGCCGTCGTCGCCCGCCTGGGGGGAGTTGCCCCAGGGGGTGTCCCACATGAAGGCATCGCCACCCGGCTTGATGTTGCCCGGGAGGACCTTCTTCTTCTTCTTCTTTTTCTTCGGCTTGGGCTTGGGCTGGGGGCGGTAGATGGCGGAGCCCCGAGTGAGGCCGGTGTTCAGCGGCATATCACATCAGCCCGAAATCTTTGAGCACCGCGTTGCCGACGTCCAGGACGTCGTCACGCGCCTTCTTGGTCTGCATGTACCGGGGGTCGGCCTTGAGCTTGCGCCGGAAAGCGCCCAGGCTCATCAGGCCGGACTTGCCGTCCGGGTTGGCCCACTGGAGCGCGTCCGCGATGAGCGGGTTCTTCAGATCGATCCCGGCCGGGTTCATCTCCAGGATGTCGGCCATCTCCTGCATGTACGGGTCGGCCAGCTGGCGCACCGTCTTGCCGGACCGGATGTACTCGGCCAGCCCCCCGTAGGCCGACTCGGCCTGGCTCATGATCCAGGCCTTGTAGTCCTGGACCGTGTTCTTCTGGGCCACGATGGCCTTGAGCCACTTGGCCAGGGTGGTACCGGACAGGGTGATGCCCTGGTCGGACGCGTACTGGCGCAGCTCCATCTCTGCGGTGCCCGCGTCGCCGCCGTAGTGGCCGGTGCCCCCGCCGACCTGCTTGAGGTAGGCGGACAGGGTGTTGCGCATCTGGGCGTCGTTCCAGCCGAACAGGAGCGACTTCTCCGCGATGGACCGCGCCTGGGCGCGGGACAGGGAGACACCGGTCAGCTGGACCGACAGGTCCTCCACCTCGGCCTGCTTGGCGTCGATCCGCTCGGACCAGGTGTCGGGGTCGGAGATCTTCTGGACCCAGTTCTCCCGGTAGGTCGCCGAGTGGGTCTTGAACCACTTGGTCTCCCGCAGCTGGGAGATGAACTTGCCCGGCTCCCACTCGCCCTCCAGGGCGCGCAGGAACAGGCGCCACAGCTCGGGGACCGAGCGCAGCACGGCGACCGACCAGCCGTACTGCTTGGCCAGGGCGTCACCGCCGGGGGGGCTGGCCTTCTTCGGGTCGCCGGAGGCGTCCTTGAGGTCCTTCTCAGTAGGCATCTACACCAGCCCCGGGAAGCTGAACAGGGTCTCGGGCTCGTAGCTTTGCGGCTGCGTCGACCCGTTGTCATCAGCATAGTCAGCCGGGTACTCCTTGGCCCCGGCCAGAGACAGGGCGATCCCGACCATGCCGCTGCGCACCGGGGTGATCCGCACCTTGGCCCCGGTGTAGGGCGCCTCGATCATCTTCCCGTTCCCGATGTACAGGGCGATGTGCGACCCACTGGGCCGGGCCACCAGGTCACCCGGCTGGAGCTTGTCAATGGACGTCTGCTTGCCCAACCGCATCTGCTGCGCCGCCACCATCTGCGCCGTGGTGACCCCCCCGGCCGCCAGGGCGATGCGCACCAGGCCGGAGCAGTCCAGGCCGCCCTTGGACACGCCCGGCTTGGCCCCGTGACCACCACCCCACACGTACGGCAGCCCGATGTACTTCATGGCGGCCTCGATCATGCGCTCCCGCGCACCGCCACCGGCGAGCGCGGTCAGCGCGGGGAACCCGTCGTCCTGGCCCGGGGTCAGCTCCCGGTCCACCGGCACCTTGCGAGCCGGGAGGACCACCCCCTTGGTGGCGTCGCCCACACCGGTGGCCACCGGGGCAATGTCGGACTCCATCGGAGTCTCCGTGCCGGTCCCCTGGACCAGGCCCATCGGGTCGAACGGCTGGGAGTCGTCCAGCAGGCCGTCATCGTCCAGGTCCATCTGGGGACGCTGGAGCGGGAAGGGCAGGCCGCCCTTGTACCCCATGTCGTTCATCAGGGACCGCCCGGCGTTCTCCCACTTGGCGTAGGCCATGGGGAACGCCGACTTCTGCACGGTCTGAGCGGCCGCCGCCAGGGACATGTTGTTCCGGTTCTTCACCGACCTGAGCGCACCGAAGAACTTACGGCTGGCATACAGCGGGTTGGTGACCTGCTGCACCGTCCCCCACCCCTGGGAGGGGCGCTGCTGGAAGAGGCCGACGGAGTCGCTGGACCCGTACTTGAGGTTGCGCAGCCCGGATTCCTGCATGGCGGTCATCAGGGCGATGACGATGTCCCGGTCGGACATCCTCATCTCCTGGCCCACCTCGATGATGACCCTGGCGTTCGCGCGCTGCTCGGGGGACCAGTTAGGCACCGCCGATCGCCCCCATCCCGTTGACGAACTCCTCGAAATACCCGGCCAGCTGGTAGGCGCGACCCTCCTTCTCCCGGGCTCCGTCACCGGCCACCCACTCGTCGGCGAACTCCTGCGGGTTCACCCCGCCGGAGTTGGTGACCTTCTCGTACTGGCCGGTCTCCCGGTTCAGCGCCGACTGAATGGTGACCTCGGGGCTGTTGCGCTGCTCCTCGTTCAGGGCCGCCAGGAAGGACGCCTTCTCGGCCTTGGTCGCCGCCCGGCCCAGCCTCTGCTTGAGGATCTGGTCCACCAGCTGGTGTGCCGACCCGGCGTCGGACAGGTTGACCTGCTCGTGCCGCTGGGTGGCCGGGAGGCTGGCCGCACCGGACTCATCGGCGTAGACGCCGCCCTTGACGGCGGTGTTCAGGATGAAGTCCAGGGTGGGGGCCTTGTTCGGGTCCGAGGCATAGGCGAAGGCCGCGTTCTTGACCAGGGGCTCCAGCGCCCTCCAGATCAGATAGGCCGGGGAGCCCTCCGGCATCCCGAACTTCCTGGCCAGCTGGTCCAGCTTCTTCTGGTCCCACTGGTACAGGCGCCACATGACGTCTTGGACCTTGAGCAGGGGGTCCTTGGTGGACCCCATGAGGCCACCGTTCTTCAGCACCATGGTGGTGGTGCCGTCCGACTGGTACCAGGGGCTGTCCTGGCCCACGTACCCCGCCACCTGCTGGGGACCGGACCCCGAGGCGTTCCAGCGCTGCATGGACGGAGGCTGGCCGGAGGTGTCCAGCGGAGGGCGGTAGGGGTTGGGCTGACTACCTGACCCACTGGTGGACGGAGACGGACCCGGAGTCGGCTGGGCGTGCTTGCTGCCGTCCTGGGGAATGGCCATTAGCGCCCCACCTCCTGGAGGTAGTCGTTGCTGAAGTACCGGTCCAGCCAGATCTCGGAGAACCGGGTGTCCTGGGCCAGGGTGTCCCGCATCCCCTCCCACAGGTAGAGCAGGTCCTGATTGGGGTGGGCGGTCAGGGTGATGTTGCCCCCGGCGGCCTTGCGCGCCTCCAGCTGCTGACGGATGTAGACCCGGCCCTGGAGGTACTCCTGGAGGGACCCCAGTTCCGTGGTCCGGTGCGGGTCCGTGCGCAGGCGCCGGTCCTGGACGACCAGGGCCGCCTGGTCCAGGATCCGCTGAAAGCGGGTCGGGTCGATCTGGTTGTGCTCATCCGCCCAGGACGGGTTGTCGCCCTCCAGCCATGCGGTGAACTCGGCCTTCATCCCCTTGAGGTCCTCCGCACCGGGCTGGTTGAACGAGATCAGGCCCCGCTTGTCCAGCTCGTTGCGCAGGTAGTCCATGGTCTGCCCGTACTCCCGCCAGCCCTGGCGGGCCTCGGCGGTCTTGGGCAGGTTGACCAGATCCTCGGGGGACTTGGTGCTCCGGTACTTGGCCCCGGTGTCGGTGTTCCACACCTGGTCCAGCTGGGCGTCGTAGACCGCCGAGTCGAACCCCTCGTAGTCGTGGTTCTGGATACCGGCGACCGAGTCGAAGATGTCCGGCATCTGCCGCGCCAGGTCCTTCACCCGCTGCGACTTGGACCACCCGTTCTTGGTGGCCGGGATCCCGGCGTTGTTGTTGGACACCGACTCCATGTACAGGAACGCCTCGGGGTGCTCCTGGAGGAACAGGATCTCCCCGGCCTCCTGGCCCAGGCGGGACCGGTAGTCGTGGAACTTGGCCACCAGGTACTGGAGGCCGTTGTTCTCCGTCCCCTCCCACTCCTTGGCATAGATGACCGGCTGAGAGGAGAACGGCAGGAGCCAGGACTCCATGGACCGGATCTTGGCCAGGTTCGCCGTCATCCCGTGGATCTCCTGGGGGGTGGGCGGCTTGTCGCGGTCGCCCTTGCGCCACCGCTCCACCTGGACCCGAGTGATGTTCACGAACAGGTTGGCGTACGTCCGGTTGTCCAGGTCCTCGCCCTGGACCATCGCCTGCTTGGCATAGCCGGGCAGGAGAAGGTCGCTGGCCTTCTCCCCGGGCCCCAGGGGCAGGACCCCGGTCTTCTCCGCCACCCGGGCCAGGTCGGGGCGGCCCCGAACGATCTCGGCGATGGGGATGGTCACCCACGGGCCGAACCCGGGGTTGTAC
>JACCDR011255353.1_pt1 | contig 17878 bp, 23 predicted proteins | sample 7446431 | NCBI WGS metagenome assembly JACCDR01 (sample SAMN15323443, study PRJNA562643) | freshwater metagenome | isolation source: river surface water | place: USA:Blue River Watershed | collected 2017-08-17
CTACGCTCACAGGATGTAGTGTTTCATTGGGCGTATATGAAAACGGAAGTGGATGGAGGCATAACGATGATGGGGCAGGCTGCGCTAATCGCCGTAGAAGAATACAGGTCAGAATGAATGTATCAGGCGCTGGAGCGATTAAACGTATCCGAGCAACGTATAATTATGCGCTAGGGACGATTTACAACGTTGTAAATAATCAAAGTTACGTCATGCAAGATTTAGCTATTTACACGAGTGGTTTATCTTTGCTCCAAAGAACGTCAATCCCTTACTCTAACTCTGCGTACAGAAACGGGAATGGGCTTTATCTGGATGTAATTCCAACAGAAGCTAATCAATCGAATGTTGGTTACTGGTATTTTACGGCGGTCACATCGGATGATTATACATCTCCATATAGCTATAATGGGAGTGCGTACCTAACAGGATTAACGATTTGCGGAACTGGTACTAATCCGTTTGTATAGAATCAATCTGTTGACTTATAAAAATAAAGACCTCCGATGTTGAAGGTCTTTTGTTTTGGCTAATCCTTAAGCAATTCGTGTAACACATGCCACATATACTGTGGTGCAAGTTTATCATAGTGTTCGCCACGTTCAAACACCCAACGCTCGTTCCAGTAAGCTGATGATTTGACGATGATGTACTCGCCTTGCACAGTTTCTACCCATAGCGTAGGGTTATTGACAGTGTGCTTGGTCATCATTGACCGTGCAAGTTCAAGGTCATCCAGACGCATGATATTGTACGTGTTCATGAGTAAAGAAAGCCACGCATCGGTGAATAATTTTTGGTCATCATTGATGCCGTACAATTTGTGAACAAGTTCATCACCTCGCCAAACACCACCATCGCCAATATGACCAATGTGTTTAATCATGGTCATTGCACTATTATTGCGTTCGACTTCCTCCAACGGTTGCGCCAAGTCAACGCGAGTGTTCCACACAACGTTAATTTGCACCCAATCAGTATGGGTGACAGTTAATGTTTGCTTGACATCACTAATCAGGTGGTGACAACGCACAGTGTCGTCGCTCGTATAGATATTATCTTCGTCACGGGTTAGGTAAAAACCATCACTTGTCGGGAAATATTCCAAATTGTCGTCACGGATATGCTTAATCAGGTGTTTGTTTTGAATTTTGATAGTGGCTTGAACGTCAAATGTCATCTCACCTTGACCGATTTCACCTGTAATCTTACTCATTAACTTTGCATACTCAGATACTTGCATGGATTTACTCTTTCTCTTATGAATTAGTTTTATTATCGCTCATAATCTCATTCTGTCAAGACTGAATATTGATTACATTTGACCATTGACAAACACCTAGTTAAGGTCTAAAATTATGGTTAAATTCATATACTGAAAGAGGTAAAAAATGCAAGACGCAAACGATGTGGGCAAAGAAAAACCCTTAATCCCCGAAATCAAGAAACCTGATTTTAGTGGACTTGGTGAAGGTCCGGTCTATTTTGTGTTTGACGATACTCAAAAGATTGGTCCTATTCAGACAATTCCTATCCGTTTGCCCGATGCTCCACTATACACATTTTCAGGAACTGCTGAACCTAAGAGTTTGGCGATTGAACACCTTCAAAATGTCATTGTAGGTGGTGGTGATGTGTTCGATACCAGTTCAACATCAAAAGAAGATGTAAACGGATTAAATTTTTCTCTTACGCCTGACATGCTGGAACGTATTGCACAAGTTTATCGCGAAATGCTTGAAGAAACGGATGTTGAAATAACACCTCTTTCATCAGAACCAAACTCCGATGACAGGTTAGAACGGTTTAAGAAAAAATGACGTATCTCGCGGACATGGATAGGTACGTAAACGAGAAAGTTTGTCGGTGTAGTGTTTGTGGACAACCGACAGGTTCGTATGACTTGCGTGTCAAACGTTGTTCTCTGCATACTCACGTTGAACATTATGGACTTAAAAAGTTACGCATGTTAAGAGGGAAGGTGCAATCGAAATGAATGGGCAAGAACGTTTACAGTGGATTAAAACGGCATCACCAGACAAGCTGTATGAACGTGCGCTCGAACTGTTGGGCGTAAAAGACGGTGAACTAGGGACACGGACAGAGTTTATTCTTGGACTAAGCGTTGTTGACAATAACCTTTGGATTAGGCAAAGTAATTACGAAAACCTTAATCCAAGACGCTTCATGTCTGAATATATGTCTTACGATAGCTATGGTGCAATTAGTGAGTATGTTTATTACAGTTATAACTTGCTTGATGCTATTTTAGGTGCATGGGTAACATGGGTAGATTGCATCGGATATAAGGGTATGTGCTTTATTGGTAATCATGGTGCTATAACTAAGGAAAGAGAGTGATAAATGCCATCGAACAAGTATCTAGCAGTTAAAGACTTCAATAGTCAAACCGAATACAAGGTTTACGATTATGAGTTATGGAGAGAAGATGACCTTGTATCACCAAATTTCGGACGTGGTGTTCGCATGCCCGATTTCTCACTGTGCTTATTTGGGCGCGGTGACGGTGACGACTGGTACTTTGTACGTGAAGATGCAGAACTCATCACATTTGCACTCATGTTGTCACCACAGGACGCTCATGGGTTTGTGTCTTTCTTTTTGAGAGACATGCCTGACGTTGATAATGGTGACGGTTTTTATTCTGAACTTCCTACGGATTAAGCAAAGGATTTTAGTATGAGTATGTTAAGTTTAGGCACGATGTTGTTAAGCGATAATGGTATGATGCACACGCTCCATGATACACGAGCGTTTTTTGATACCACCTCACCTAATAATGTGGGTGTAGGAATGATTGAGTTACCGAGTGAAAATAAGCCCGTGTTTTGGGGCGTGATAGATAATGTGTCGTTTTTAATTCCAGACCACGCCACATTATCTATTACGATTCTTAAAGTTTTTGGATTTTTTGACGTGGAAACCGTTGAAATATACCTAAAGGTATTGAGAGAGGAAATTGAAGAAATGGTGTCGATGAATCCTAATGTAACTCCCCTTAACTAATCGAAAAATGTGTATCACAAATAAAAAGACCCCCAACACTGGGGGTCTTTTCTCTAAAGCCTTATTCCTAATACATTTCATCTTCTTCGTTATACATTTCATCTTCTTCGTTAAATTCATCCATCCCGTCTAACATTCCAGCAATGTAGTCTTGTTTATACTCATTCATAAATTCAATTGCTTCGCGATAACTTTCAAACTCATAGCTTTCATTTCCTGATGCTAATAGAACGTATAGTTCTCCAAATTTCCCTAAATCAAACTCAAGTTCATGACCATGATAAAGCCTAAAAGTAATATTTTCATAAGTGACGGATTCTATCTTATCTTTATATGCTATCATCCAACACATTGTAAGCATACTGCGTAATCTTGATTCTATCTCGCTAGTTTTATTGGCAACACTTGCCTTTGTCCAATACTCATTAAAATAGTCAGGGCGATTATAAAAAATTATATCGACACGTTTGCCATCATTACTCTCTTTTAACCTTACACGAAAATTCACCTCATCTAGCCCGTGCCAAAAAAACTCGCAATACAAATCAATGTTAGGAGAATCTGATAATTTTCTTACGTCTAATTGTATCTCGCCAATATAATCTTTTTTTTCTAATTCAAATATATCCCACTTGAGTTTCGTTTCAAATTTGTTGCACCAGTCAAGAAAAAATTCGTACTTTATCCCTATAGGGTCCTCAAATGTTCTCAAAGCATTGTAAAGATTTGAACCTGTTTCATCTAAGTTCTTGTAAGACATACTAATCTCCCTTATGTTGGTCAAATGTCGTTTTTACCTATTATTGTAATTATACTATAAGGTTTTCACAAAAAAACCTCCAGTGTTGGAGGTCTTTTTGTTTTAAGCATCGGGTCTTATTCTCCATTACTTGCGGAGAAACATACATCACCTCCTTCGACACGCATGTCACATCTATCAGTCACCGAACTATGATTGAATTATACGCCTATTTGAAAACCTGTCAAGCCTTAGTTTGTAATGACCAAAAGACATAATGCTCCTGATGGACGCAATACTTGACATGATAGATACCAAATTTGTCTACAAGTTCAATATCATGTCTTAATTCGATTGCGGACGGTGACATACCGAACGCTTTCGTAAGAAAACCATCATCACCATCGCCATAAACGCAGACATCGCCACAATCAATTCCCCGTTCATACATATTTTGGGATACGGAACGTGAAGCCACCTTAACCGAGTTTGATTTATCATCCACCTGAGAAATAGACTTAACATAAACTCCATTCTCATTCAGTGCCTTGATGATTAAATCAGACACACGATATGGAGCATGTCCTTTTAACTCCGAACTCTTTGCAAATTGATACATTTCAAAGTCTCCTAAATTCGGTTAAAATCACGCTTATTGGCATACAGTTCATCCACCCACGTACTTGATTGAACGCTATCACCGTCAAACCATGCACGCACAAAAGGGTCTTGCACAATACCACTTTTAGTCACAGTGTGGAGCGAGATAGAACTAATAGTGCCATCACCACTCATCATTCGCACTAAGAATTTTACATTACTGAAATTATTCCGACAGGTAACATAAACCCCATCACCTTCTTCAAACACCTTCACGGTTTGAAGTGGTGTATGAATTATTAACAAGGCTTTGGTCAGTAGTTGTGCCAATGCCTCAGTTTGTACACTCGTCAATCCCACTACAATCGAATTCGCATCAATACGTGTCATGATTTACCTCGCACATCTACTTCATACGTTTAAGTGAATTGTATCAGGCATACATCGTTTGTCAAGCCTTAGTTTACACAAAATAAAGCGAACACTGTACGCCTTACTACTCATTTATCCCTCAAAAAAGTGTTAAAAACCGTGCTATACTGATTAACAGGTTAATTAAGACCTATGCAAAGGAACACAGACATAATGGCTATGCAGGGAATTGTTAAACATAAAGAAGGTGGTTCGGTAAACACCGCAATCAAAGCACAACTCGATTCCAGTCCTGATGGATGGATTGAGGGGTATTTGGTTAGTTGGGGTAATCCGAACGACACAGACCTGCAAGGGGAATTTTTCACTCCCCGTACTGAATTTTGTCTTGACTGGTTCAAAGACCGCCCTGTCCTTTATCATCACGGGTTGGATAGTACCACTGGTTTGCGTAAAGTCGGTGTGATTAAATCCATTGAGCGTGACGATTTAGGGTTATGGGTTAAAGCACAGCTTGACATGCGTGACCGTTACGCTCGTGCTGTCTATGATATGGTCAAAGCTAATGAGTTCGGTTGGTCTAGTGGTTCTGTTGACCATCTTGTGCAAATCGCGAGTGACGGCGAAATCGCTGTCTGGCCCATTATTGAGGGTAGCGTTACTCCTACACCGGCGCAACCTGCTAAGACGACTGTGCGTGCTTTGAAATCAGGTCGGTATAATGCCGTACCTAACATTCCTTTGAACGCGGTCAAAGCAGTAATTGAAAGAGATACCACATACGGACGCGATTATCTAAGAGAGCTTGATGCTAGAGTAGGTAACGGTGTTAGTGTGAAGTCTGCGGTGAGTAGAAACGAAACTGTCAGTAAACGACTAGCACGCGCTTATGCCTCAGCACTTGGAGTAAAAGCGAACGATGATATGTTAGATGCAATCGCGTCCGACGTTGAACCAATCGTTGATTCCGAAGTTGCACAAATGGCTGCGGAAGAATTAGAAATGGAAGCGACCTTACAGGCGCTTGAAGATGAAATGATTGGTGGAACTCCCCAACCAGACCCAACGCGCACATACAATCGCTCTTTTGCTCGAAATATGGCAAAAAGGAACGAAAAAAGTGCAAAAAATCGTGGTAATATAACTCCTAAGAGTTTTACACAAAAAGAAAGGATGAAAAATATGCCTCGCAATAGACGCAGTAGCAGACGTTCATATCGTAGTGGGGATGAGTTAGCTCTCCAGACTGCGGATGAACTCGCTTTGCAAATGGAAGATGAACTCGCAACACAAATGGACGATATGACCGCAACGATGGCGGACGAAATCGCAGCCGAAATGGAAGCAGAACTTGCTACCCAAGCAGATGAGATTGCTACCGAGAAGGCGATTGCTCGTCGTATTCGTAAGAAAGCCCTTCGCCGTGCCATGATGAAGTTGGATGCTACCGACGATATTGGTGCATCACTCGACAGCGAACCGATTGTTCCCGGTGGTACTGGTTCAAGCAATCCTTCATATTTAGGTCCTACCGTCGCGAGTATGCGTAGACGCGCCCGTCGTAATGCCGACCTCCCTGTCATGGGTGATGATTATGGCATTATGGACGACACCGAAGCCTTGTTGACGGATGAATATCCTGTCGCTAGTATGCGTCACGCCCGTCGTGGGTATGCCCGTCGGAACGTAGACGGTGAACTCGCCCAATTGACCGATGACTTACCGACACTCTCGGATACCGAAGTTGCTCAATTGTCTGATGAAGCTGTTGTTATGGCTGACCCCGAAGTTGCCCAACTCGCCGATGAAGAAATGGCTAAACGCTTCCGTAGACGCGCACGCCGTAGCATGTCAAGACGTGGTTTCCGTAGCACTGGTCTTGAAGTTCCTGTTGCTTCCGATGAATTCCCCGTTATGGCGGACGAATTTCCTGTCGCTTCATATCGTAGAGCGCGTCGGAATACGGACTTGCCTGTGATGGGTGATGAACTTGACGCGACAATGACCGATGAGATTGCAAACGAAGCCTACGCTAAGGGTTTGCGTCACGGTATTCGTCGGGCTATGCGTACTGACGTAACGGGTGTAACGCCCGTGCTTGGTGGTATTAGCGAAAACAACTCCGAAGTGGGCGTGAACACCTCACTTGGTGGTGCAGAAATGACGACTGCTAAAGCCTTACGTCGTGCCAAGAAGCTCGCTGCGTTGCGTTCAAGCCGTAGACGTGCTTATCGGAACGTTGAAGATTTACCAGTCATGGGTGACGACGAAGCGATGTTTAGTGACGATTTTGATGCGGACGATGCTCCTGTCGCTAGTATGCGTCGTGTCAATCGCGCCCGTCGGAACGTTGAAGATTTACCGGTTATGGGCGATGAAGAAGCTATGTTTAGTGATGACTTGCCGGTAATGGCAGATGAAGAATTCCCCGTTGCCTCATATCGCAGAGCGCGTCGTAACACCGACCTTCCTGTCATGGGTGACGAATTAGACGCTGTGATGGGTGATGAGTTTACGGAAGGGGCAACTATGAGTTTTAGAGGTAAGAGCGCATATAGCTCACAGGCTGATTATTGGCGCAATCGTGCTATGAAAGCCGAAATGAGTGAAGCGCCGGGTCAACGCGGTTTCAAGTCTTTGAGTGTTACGGATGTTGCTGACCGTCAAGGCACATACACCCACGCATTCAAATCGTATCTCAAATCTGGTTTTAACTTGATGTCACCGACTGAACAATACGTTTTGCGTGCTAAGGGCAAGACCAATTGGGGTGATGCTAAGGGTCAATTTGAGTATGGTGGTCCGGGCGCTATCAAGACGTACTATGGTGGTAGCGACGCGAGTGCAGGGTTTGCCGTTCCGCCCGATTGGGTTGCGGAACTGAACAAGAACGTGATGACCCAAACCGTTATGGCTCCTGAATGCCGTACTCGTACAACCACGAGTGACCGCATCATCCAACCGAACTTGGTAACGACTGATGCACGCCGTAGCCACGCAGCGCAAGTAAGATGGCCCGGTGAGGTTATCACTACGCCGTCGATTACCGACACGACTGAGGATACCTACAGCCAAGTTGAAATTCCTATCCATGTCATGCTCATGAAGCTGAGTGCTGGTAACAGTGCGTTAGAAGATGTGGCATTCAACTTGGAAGATGAAATCAACGAAGCGTTCTCGGAAGCAGTTGCGGTTGCCTACGATGAACTCATCTGGGGTGGTGACGGTCAAGGCAAGCTCGAAGGTATCGTTGTTAATCCGCAAGTTACGGGTCACGCAAGCACGGGCGTTCAAACCGTCGGTGGTTACGTAGCAACTGGTTCTAATGCTGGTATCATCAACGGTGACGTTCTTAAGCAAATGCTGTTTAACCTTCCGCGTGGGTATCGCCAACGTGCCAAGTGGTACATGAACTCTAACACTGGTTTGCAAATCGCAACCTTGAAGGACGGTAACGGTAACTACTTGATTGACCAACGTGACGACAGTCTCCAAAATGCTGGTGTTCCTGACAAGTTGTTGGGCAAGCCTATCATTTACAATGAGTATGCTGACGACATCAGTAGCGGTGCTTTCCCGATTATCTTGGGCGACCTGAGCCGTGGTTATATCATCGGTAAACGTGTAGACTTCTCTATCCGTCGTTTCGATGATAGCTACCAAGCACAATATGACCAAGTGATGTTCTTGGGACGCGCTCGTTTAGGTGGTCAAATCCTCCAACCTGCTGCGGTCAAGGTCTTGAAAATTAGCGCAAGCTAGTTGATAGATAACCTGAGCATCTTGAAATGAAAACTAGCCTCTTACCCTGAAAATGAGTAAGGGGCTTTTCTGTTGCGTAAAAGTGTGGTAGAATAAGTCAAGCGTTTATGATAATTATGAGATAAGGGGTTTCAAAAAATGAGTGACATAGATGACAAACAAGAACTTTTAGCCGATACAAAAATATTTTTAGACCAAGTAAGAGCGTATATTCGGTGGGCAGAAAACATTATTGATGCTGTCAATGACCCTTGTCCGGTAAATGCGTCTGAAATGATTGAAAATATGGAAAATCTGTACATTTACGGATTAGGTTACGACAGAGATGAAAAAGACGCATATTACGAAGCTAAAGATACTCTTAAATCAATTGCTTCAAAATTGAGATTTAGTCAAATAAATGTCGGTTTGAATGAAGTTGATAATGTTATAAGCAACTTAAGCGCCCATTACAATGAGGCTCGTGGAGCTTATGATTCCGTTAGAACTTACAGAACTATTCCTCGTCGCTCAAAATCAGTTTATCGTAAATACCGTCGATAGTGTGAAAATAATGTATAAACATCACAGGCACAAAGCGAGAGTAATCTACGAGAGGTTATCCGTATGAACCCACAGAAAATGTTAGACACTATCGACAAAATCAACACGTTATACTCACAGATGTATGACTTGGCTTATGACATCTCGAACCTGTTGATAGAGATGAAAGATGACAGTGACGTTTACTCTGACCTCCAACGTGACCTAATTAGTCGTTACAGTCAACACACAAATGTTGAACGCATGATTATGAACCAAAAAGAATTGGTTGCAGACACGTTCGATGCGCTTAAAAAGTCATTGGGAAGCACACGTTCATATTCAGTAAGACGTGTGGGACACGGTAGAAAGTCCATTTATCGCCAGTACAGGAGAGATGCGTCATGGTAGATTACATTGATTATCATGTTTTTAATAGGATGTTACGAATTGGTTCTTTGACACCATTAGATAATCCACCAATAACAGGTAACATTAACAATGCTAAAATTGGCGAAAACAAAAACGCTGGTTCATGGATAAGTAGCCATGAGATTTATGCTGAATCGACACATGAACTCGAAGGGTATGATTGGCATATTATATCTAATGGGCGTTATGAACGTATTCCTGTAGGACGGACAGGCAAAATCCGTACAGTAAAAGGAACTATCGAATTTCGCATCATTCTGCGAGATAAAACTTTTGAAGAACAAATTGTGATTGACACTAATGTGAAGGAAAGTCTTAATCTTAAAACTCAAATCTGGAGTGCGAGTATGCCAGATACGGACTATGCAATAAACTTCTGTGTCAAGAAGATTTGGGAAACTATGACTAAGCTCGCTACCAGATACGACAGTATGATGAGAAGATAATTATGGGAACTTACGAAGATGACGAATCGTTCAATAAGTATGTGCTTCAAGTAAAAACAGGATATGAAGCAATAGAACAAGGCGTTGCATCAATCAAGAAAGGCATTTCTGGTCTACGTGTTAGTTTACCCCATTATCCTGAAACTAAAACTAGCACAGATGAAGCAGAATCGGCTGTGAAGGTTTTTTCAAAAGCCGTCAAGAGTTTGCATAAAGAACTCATAGGTATGTCTGGAGAAATTCGTGCGCCGATTGATGAACGTATGCGAATAGAGTATGAAGAACAGGAACGTCTGGAGCGTAGTGGTAAACGTTTTAGTAGGTCAATTTATCGCTCTTATCGGCGTTCTGTACAATCACCTATCCGTAAGGCGAAAAAACCCAACAAGTGGGACATTGCTATGGGGGAGTTAAAAAGTAAGGTGTTAGCATCATCATTCGCTATCAATGACTGGTCTAGGAGTTTCCCAAATAAGTTTACGGACATAGCACTCGACTACTCACGTCAATCACTCGCTTTAATGGAAACGATGGACTATAGAAATCAATCCCTAGTGAACGGTCTTAAAACAATCATCAGCGTTATTGAGGCACTTATGAAATTGAATGAGGTTGCTGACAATAACCGTAATATTGTTACTATTTTAGATACATACAAAGAGAGCAATGTAACAAATAAATCAATCTACCGTAAGTACAGTTTGTAATGTGTAATAATAACTGCGATAAAACAATAGAGGCGTACAGTGTACGCCTCTCTTTTCATTGCCTGACATGTCACCTTGAATGATAAACATCTACGGGCATGTCATCTCCCACATTCCTAAAGACAAGAATGGTATGTGGATAAGCACCAAACCTAGTATAGCACATTTCTTTCGCGGTTTGAATATAGTCAGTTTGCCCACCTTCAATCTCGGTCAAGTGAAGTATGTGTCCATGCTCAAAACGGCTATCACCAATATCCCTATACGTTACTCTCGCTATCATACATCGTTCCTTAAAGGTTACGCACAGCGTTTACTGCCATGCGTTCTAAATGTGAAACAACATCTTGTACACGGGTTTGGTTAAGTCTAAGGTGCTGTGAGGTTTCGTACTCACCACTATTGAAGCAATCTTCCAAATCTCTGATATGTTGCTCGACCACTGACAACAGGCGTTGGTAGACACCTTCGTTGTGGTCATTCTTGATAGCCAACAAGCCGTCACGGTCAAACAAAATATGCTTATCCAGACGAAAGTCGTACAAGTCTGTATGAAGCATGTTGTGTACCATGTTCAAGCGACGTAATCCAGCCACAAAATCCTTGTAATTGACCTCACCGCGTCGATTGTGCGACTGAATAATACCTTTAGCACTAGAGAGTGTATGTTGTAAAGTTGAACGTGTTAAAAACTCTGTCCTATTAGTATGAAGATAATTTGCCACATTATTCAAGACTGTAACACGTCCTGAGAATAACCATTCGACACTATCCCACTTGCCTAAGAAAGCATAGCGCAACCATGCCATCAAGTCCATGTACACAACATCTTCACCATTGGTTTGGCGGTGAATAGTTTCGTTACGTGGTGCAATGCCATAGAGTGAGCGCATGGTAGGAATTGTCAATACACGCACATCATGGTCAGATGTTTCTGTGTGAAGCCCGTATCCTCTCGAACCAACCTCACACGCATAGATAGAGTGTGCGACCAAGTGTGCTTGATTTACTTCATACTCGAACTTTAATTGGTAGTCCATGAAAGATTTCTTTCGCTAGAAAAAATAAAAACACAGTACGTTTAATACTGTGTAGTTTACCATGAACAGTGTGTTTGTCAATGGTAGATTATTGCCACCCTATCAAAATGATAATCATGTTAAAAGTCGTAGGTTTCAAATCTTTGACCCATATAGACACCAGACGATGCGTTTTTGGTTATGGCTTCTTCGATTGTATCTAACATCTTCTGAAAATCAAAAGGTTGGCTACTGTCATGACTATATGCCACAACCGTTTGTTCCTTACCAGCACCAATTCCTTTATAGTTATGGATATATTCTATCAAACCGCCATAGGTAGATTTTACAGCTTCGCCTTTAATCTTGTATGTGATACCAAGTAATATCCTTGCCCTTGAACCCTTGTCTCCCATAATAAAATCAGCAGGTTCAGAAATGGTATAGAACTCGTAACTCACATTATTGATATTATCACTTGTTACAGTAACTTTTATAGGTGGCATGTGTTTGAAATATTTGGACTTTGCGATTGCAGGTTGAACAATATCAAGTACAGTGTTTTTTATGGAGGCATAAATCTCTTGATTAGCCGTTTTAAGTCTGCTCAACAAATCGCTCGAAATCTCACCCATGAAAGTTCCTACATACCCAAATAGCGCATCACGGTTCAAATAAACATTTATAGGTTCACAATGAATACGGTATCCGAAAGTTTCAGAAAGTTTTCGGTCATAATAACCTGTCGTAATAAAGTTAATTTTGTTATCGAAATTTTTTACTTGACGCATTATGAAACTAAACAAAACGCCATGAGAAAAAGTTCCATAAGAACTACTAAAACTAACATCGTATTCACGGTTACTCTTTTTTGAAATCTTGAAAGAGTCACTTTCAGACATCATTCCGTTACTAATAAGCATGTTTTTTAACTCTAAAAATATGAGGCTAGTTTCATCGTCTGTAAAACCAAAATTCGCATTAACCATAATAATTGCTCCATTATTCGCAAATTAAATCAATGTTCTCTATTGTACCACGCTTTTTGTACGATGTGTACGGATGCCCATAATCTATGCACACAGGGGCGCTAGACATCGTTTCTAGGGCGTAATTGGTGTGACTAAGGTCAGGATTATCTAATCGCTCACAAACGCCTCTAATGTCCTTGATAAGTAGTTCATCGTTGAACATATACCGATACCGTTTACCTATCAGCATAAACCCAAACGGCAAGCACCAGTACACAGGCATGAGCGCGTGGTGATGTTCGATGTTCCAGAAACGATATTCCTGATGATTAGAGTATAGACCGAGTAGGAATTGGCGTACAGTGTTCGCTTCATTGTTATCGGGATTGCGAGCGAAACTAAGACGTGGAAACTTAAAGACTAGCCCTCCAACCAACATCGCAATACGAGTAGTACCATATTCGATAGCGAACGGGCGACGGTCAAAGGGCTTTATCTTTTTGAATAGGTTATCCATCAGATAACTTATTGACGTTCTTGCTCGAACTGCAAATCTGCTACACCAAACTCAAACAAAAACTTCATGAGAGACTTCCTGAAATTTTCAGTGCGTGGATAAATACTCCCAGACGACATTGGCACTCGACCTCGAAAGTCATCCACATTATACACAAAGCATTCAATACTGTCACCGTTCAAGTCCTGAATGCCTAGATTGAACTTCTTTTTCCTAAAAGGATTCATCCATACAATGTTAAACCGGTAAATACCTACACCTGTAGGGGTAAGTGATAAATCGTTAAAAATCATCGTTCCTTCAACACCGTTTTTTAAGCGTATGCTTATAACATCATCCATAAATTGCGACATGGTATCCACAATCAGTGCTTGGTTTGGAGTTTCGTTGGTCATAGTTCTTTTCCTTAATACGGCTTGCCGTTCATGTCTACGCTTAAAATCGACTTAATATCATCTTCTAGTTTTGCAAAAATCTTACCAATCAACACATTTGCAGTGTTCTGAGCATCACTCTTTTTGACATAAGGAACTGCTAATCCAGCAAACTTAGACACTAACGGAGCTACAAAATATCCAGAGGTAAGCTGATGTGTTCCTAAAAGCATGTATCTAAAGAATACTAACACTTCTACACCGTGTCCGTATCCAAGTTCTGCATCAATCCTAATCTGAATAGGCTTACCGTTTATAACTGTATGATAAGCGCCTATGGTTGCCATAGGTTTTTTATCAATGCGGTCTACTTCCAAACCACGCCTATTCTTGGTCTGATAATACCCACGCGCCTTACATTCGTCAAGTATCAGTTTCGAGATGTACTGCGTTGTCATTAACTGCGCCATATTTATCCCCTAAACTTCAAGCGTTTGTACTCTGCTGATAACACACTTGCCATAGATTTTACCATACTATCTACGTCAGGATATTCGCTACCTTCACCTGTGTAACGATTACGGGTTGTGCCTTCCGTCGCTAAATCCCATATCGCATACGCATACTCCCAATTCCAACTCGCCTCACCTTTGCCGTATGCCTTCCATGTGATTGTCAAAGCAACATTATAGTGTTGACCTTTAGACTCTAACCAAACGGTAAAACTTCCGAGTGATTGTGGGTTTTGGTACGGAACTACTTTCTGCTCGACCTCTACTGGTGCTACCCGTTCAAGTGGAGAGATGTAGTCATCCATGCAATCTTTGAAATCATCGGCGATAAAGTCAATCAGTTCTTGGACGTTGGACGTATCTGAAGGTGTAAACAACTTGTCGAATAATTTGCTCGCACTCGCCAAGACATTCTCATCACCAGACAGATAGATTGTGTCTGATTGTACTTGACCGTTGGGATAAGTAATACTGATAAACACCTTATACTTGTTATTCTGCTTCCAGTATTCTACCACATGACGGATAAAGTATCCGCTACCCCGTGCATCCCAACTCTCAGAGTAACCATATCCAGCTCGAAAATTTTGACGAAACACCTCTTTACCCTTAGTGATTTCTCCGTATTTCAAGTCAGGGATGTGTTTCTTTTGAATGTAGTCAAACAGTGAACGGATGTTGTATCCAGTAACTTTAGGCATAACTAACCTCCATACCCAAACTTCTTTATAAGTTTATCAACATTATTCATGTACATTTCTAAACGAACCCCAATCTCTTGGAGCGAGTTGTTTGGCGATTGAAAATAATCCCATGCTTCCGTTTGAGGAAAATTAGTTTCATCATCAAAAAGACTACTCCACGCATTCTCGTCATCTTTTCTTAACGGGATTAAATCTAATGAAAATTCAACTAATGTTACATTACCATTAAAAGAAACAGTTACATAAAAATCGCAATCCGCAACATTTTTGTAAATAAAGGTAAATATAAACGTGATAGGTGGCACTTCATCTAAAGTGTCTGTTTCTTTCTCGTGATTAAAAAAAACTTTCTTAACGCCATAACCTTTAATCATTTCAATCACTTTAGATTTTAAGTTACTGAAATGTTTCTTTTGCTCTTGTTTTGTGTATTGCGTTCCGATAACACCCATTTTATTTGCTCCTTTTTTAGATGATTTAGGTGCTGGTTTTTTACCCTTCCAACGCTTAACCTCTTTCCATGTACCCATTACCCAACTAGCGTCATTCACCTCCGTTTCGAAAGCATAATCAACATGCTCGCCTTCAGGTATAATCTCATCGTTTGGCACAAGAGTTATTGCATAAATCTCATTACCCCAACGGTCAAGTTCAGTTCTAATGTCCCAAACCTCATACATATCCCCACCTTGTCTCACGGTATCAGGGAGTTCATACTCGACCACGTACCAATTTTTAGGAACGGTTTTAAGGTCAGGCATGTTGTTGCTCATTTCAGATACATAATCATTATAGTCGATAGTTATAAATACACTAGTCATTATTGATACACTTTCTCAAACTACATGCGCCATTCTTCACCATAATCAGGGCTTGGGTCAAACTCATCTAAAGTCTGGTCAATAAACCGACTTTCATGCTCCTTAACATACCGCACTAAACGTATGTTATCAAAGAATATGCCAACTGCTTCACGCCAATCCTCCAAATCAATCTCTATTTCTAAATCAGGATTATATTCATCTACAGAAAGCCCTAGTTTTTTGATAGCTTCATCCATGAGAATATCCCAATCAATTTCAACATCATACTCACCACGACGTGTTTCATAAGTTGCTGTACTACGCAAATTAAGTTCTTCTGTTTCAGACTTTATGTAAATCATTTGCTTACGTACATTAGCCGATATAAAAATGCTCTCCTTCAAGGGTGATGTCATATCGACAAAGAAATACCCTTCATTTGGGTCTACCCCTGTTTTCTTAATGGCAAAACTTAGACCAAATTGATTTGCACGTTCATTAAAGTATTTCATAATGATACGCCCGATGTTTTGTGATGCAATCAGCGTTTGTTCTACGCTTTCAACCAATCTGTCATTGCGATTACGCACGTTTAACTTCGCGGATTCATATTTTGCCCCACGGTAATGCTTAACCCCCTTCTTTCCATATTTGTCAAAGAATTGAGCAAGCCTTTTCTCATAACCGAGAATGGCGGAACGGAATTCTTTCTTAAACTTTCCTAGATTTCCAAGTGGGTCATCGACAGTGCCTAATGGTGTTGAAATAGTACGTGACATGCGAGGCGCTTTCATTACCGCGTCAAATTCACTACGAAACAAAGACATATCAATCATCTGTAAGTTTATTCTGGGATTAACTTCGATGAGACACCACTTAGTTCCCGTTACTAAATCAATATGAAGTCCAGTTCCTGAAACCGAACTGGTTGAGACTTTTAACGTTAAGTTATATGTTCCTTTTTCAACTTCTTGTATCTGAATATTACTATTAGCATATTCTGTTTGGGGCAAAATCTCGGAAATAACATCTTTAGTCAACTGGATAAAATTGTAAAATGCCATATTCTAATCCTAACAAATAGGTCTAAATTATCATGGTATTATTATAGCATGGATATTAGAGGCTTTCAATAGTCAATATTAGGATAGAGAGTAGAGAATATCAATGAGTAAACGCAAGCGTGGCAATACCCCTGCACGGATTAAAGCACAAGCACAAAATGCAGTAACACCGACACAATCCACACAAAACCAATTACCTACTGGTTACACACCACGTATGACCACCCTCCAGATGCTTGACCCGTCACAAATGGCGGTGAAAGCGGACGTATTCAGTCGGTCAGCCTTAGATTTCATCAATCAGGGCGCAAGTGGTGTTGGAACTCAATACACTGAAACACAACTCTTGTCCGCAGCCATGACGAGCGTGTACATGAATGCGTCACTAAGACGTATTTCAAACTTGATTAGCCGTGTTAAAATCGTTGCGGAAGTTAAAGACAAAGACGGACGTTGGATAAGAACGCCCGACAATGTTCGTATCAACCAGCTGTTTGCTCGTGATGGTAGTGAAATATTATCACGTATGTGGCTTAACTACGCCGTGTACGGCAACACACTCGTATACAAAATTAAAACCAGACGGGCTATACTCGCCGAGAGCGAAGGAAACCCGATTTATGATTACAAAGACGGCGCACTCGCAGGATTACTGGTTCTCGACAAGCCGATGTATGATATTGACGAGGACGGAACGTATGGCGATATAAAAGGTGCATACGTCAGTAATGAATGGGGTATGAACCAAGATGTTGCTCCGGACGGATACCTAAAACGCCCTGAGTTCGCTTACGTTACTGACTGGAATCCAGTCAATCCTAATCGCGGTAAGTCCATTGTCAGTATTGCTATCCATGAAGCGGTTGCCAATAGTGCGATTGCACAGTGGATGTCAGAATACTTTACTCGCGGTGCTATGCCATTTGTGTTAGTGTCAATGGAAGATGACCCTAACCTAATGTCGGATGCAGACATACGTAAGTACAAACGTCAATTTGAAGAACATTGGCAAGGTTTGGGGAGTAGCCTTCGGTCAGCGTTCATAGACCGTAAAGTCACCGTCGAACAAGTCGGTATCAATGCGTCTGACATTGGCGCATCGGACTTGAATGAAACTGCATTAGAAGGTATATCGGCTGCGTTCGGTCTTGACCGTGAACTTATAGTAACGCCTAGTGGCGGTTCACAAGCACGTCATGATGAACTTGTGCAACGGGCATGGAACGATACGATTATTCCTCTTGCAGAAAAATTTGTTCGGGCGTTTAATACTGATTTAGGTCTTGCTGAGGATATGCGTCTTGTGC
>JACCDR011737722.1_pt1 | contig 17877 bp, 35 predicted proteins | sample 7446431 | NCBI WGS metagenome assembly JACCDR01 (sample SAMN15323443, study PRJNA562643) | freshwater metagenome | isolation source: river surface water | place: USA:Blue River Watershed | collected 2017-08-17
ACCTTCCGAGTTTACGTAGGCGCACGCTCAGCGATCGACAGCGCCGTTTCGTACCAAGGCCCGTTCTCGTTTACCGTCGGCACCGATTACAAGATCGACTGCCGCGTCTCGGGGCGCTACATCAGCTTGCGATTTGAGACGTCAGTGACGAACAACTGGCGCCTGAGCGGTATGGACATCGAGTTTGAGTCGGATGGACTGCGCTGATGGGCAGCTATGTCCCATCGATGCCACCAACCGACCCGAAGCAACTGGGTGAGTGGATACATCGAGAATTACGCGCCATTGGCGCCGCGTTCGCTGACCCTGCCGACGCCATCCATTACATGACGCCATATGCGGCCGACGCATCGTTGTCGAACGGCATCAGCGCCAACTGGAAGTGTCCGAATGCGACCATCATTCGCTGCTCCACGTCAGCCACGATTACCTTCGGTGCGATCGCTTACAAGCAGGCGAAGCGCAATTTTACCTTCCTCAATGTCGGCACGGGAGTACTGGTAGCCAAGCATGAAGACACAGGATCCTCGGCAAGCTTTCGGCTCGCGCTCCCCGCGGCGCTCTATCAAATATCGGCCGGCCACGCTATGACAACCTGGTACGACCCATCGAGCAGCCGCCACAGGGTAGTAGGGCGCACATGAGTGAAATGAAGGTTCATGAGGTGCCGCTCGAGATGGTGACTGACTTCTGGTCGCTGGTCTCGCCGCTCCTGGAGAAAGCAGTCGCACTGAATCCGCACATGGACATCCAGGGGCTGTTGCAAATGCTGCTGGCGGAATTCGGTCAGCTCATCGTGATGACGATCGACGGTGAGCTGCAGGCGGCTGCCGTCATGGAGCGGCACCGGTATCCGAACCACGTGGTCGGCAACATCATGCTGCTGGCGGGCAAACGCGGCACCTACAAAGAAATCAGCCGCCTGTTTCCGCATCTTGAGAAATGGGCAAAGGCCCGCGGATGCGATAGGATTGCCCTGCTTGGACGGCCGGGTCTCAGCAGATTGGTCAAGCGCCACGGTGGACGCAGCATCCCGCTGATCCACGCGTGGCGCGATCTGTGAGGTCACGCCGTGGGATTTTTATCCAAGCTCAAGAAGACGACGCGGAACATCGTCGACCCAGCGCACATCATCCACAAGGACAAGAAGCCAGCGCGGCAGGCGGTTGATCCAGATCCCGTCAATCCGTTGACCGGTCTACGCGCTAGCCAGAGTGCCGCGCAGGATCCTGGTGGTTATCCTCAGGGCCTGGGACAGCTTCCAAGCTTCCAGCCGGCGCCGGTATCCGCCGATCAAGCCATCCCGCATGGGCTCGGCAGCAATGTCTTCCGCTCGACGCTCGCGCCGCTCCAGCAGCAGGGCTACGGCCTCGCGCAGATCGATCCGCGCCTGCTGCAGAGCACGGTGAGGTTTCCGGGTGGTTCGACGTTGCCGCCGCAAGTCCAGCCGCAACAGCCCGCCGCTTTGCGGCCGCTTCCATTCTTTGATCGGCGGACCTACCTGTGAGCGGCGGTGGCGGCAATACCACCACGGTCCAGAAGTCGGACCCGCCGGCCTACGCGCAGCCGTTCCTGACGGATCTGCTGCAGACGGCGTATCGAAATTCCCAGACGCCACCGGCTTACTATCCCGGGCAGACGTTCCTTGGCCCGACGCAGGGCCAGCTGGATGCCTTCGGCCAGCAGTTCGACTATGCGAACAGCGTGTTCGGTGGTGCCGCGGCGCCGAAGTTCGGCGATGCGACCTCGGCGCTCCAGCAGAACCTAACGGGCACCGGGGGTCTCGGGCAGCTGTCATCCCAAATCACGCCATTCGCCGGCCAGCAGCTGACGCAGGGCTTTGGCTCGCCACTTTCGCAGGCGTCAGGGTTCGACACTTCGGCCGCGTTCAATCGGGCGCTGAGCGGCCAGCCCGACTACGCCGGACTGCAGGGCTCCATCGATGCGGCCAACGCGCCGATCCTGCGCCAGTTCAACGAAGAGTTCCTGCCGGGCCTGAATCAGCGCGCAGCCTTTCTTGGCAATCCAACAGGCGGCATCAAGGCGCTCAACAAGGTACTCCCACAGCTCGGCCAGCAGCTCGGCGAGAATGCTTTGCGCGCGACCGAGAACGAGCGCCAGCGTGCGCTGGCGGAGCAGACGGGTGCAGCGCAGTTCCTCACCAACGCCGGCCAACAGAACCGATCGCAGCTGCTGGGCCTCGGGGGTCTCGCGCAAGGACTCGCTGGCCAGGTTGCTGACAATCAGCTGCAGGGTGCATCGCTCTTCCCGACACTTGCGCAAGCCGGACAACTGCCGGGTCAGCTGTCTGGCCAGTTCGCCGACTTCGGTCGGCAGTTCCAACAGATGGCGCTGGACGACCAGATGAACCGGTTCAACTACTACCAGAACCTGCCGAATCAGACGCTCGGTAGTCTCGGCGGCTTTGTTTTTCCGGGCGCCGGGTTCGGTGGCGTGCAGACAAGTCAGCTGCCGCCCGCGAATAGGGGCGGTGCTGCGGCTGGAGGCGCGCTGGCCGGAGCCGCGGCAGGCGCCAAGCTTGGCAGCATCTATCCGGGCATCGGCACTGTAATTGGCGGCCTCGGTGGCGCACTGGTTGGCGGACTTGGAGGGTATTACGGATGACCCAAGGACTTGGCGCCGGCTTAGTTAGCCTGTTCTCGCCGAATCCCGAAGACCCTTCGGGCCAAGCACTGAGCACGATTTTTCAGCTTGGGCTAGGCACTCTGGCCGCCTCACAGCAGCCAGGCGCGACGCTGGGCGGCTCTCTTGCGTCTGGCTTTCAGCAGGCTCAGCAGAGCCTCCAAGGCGCTCAGCAGCAGGCCTTCCAGAACCGCCAGGAGAAGCGCAGGGAGGAGCGCGAAGATCGACTCCAGGACCAGGAGAACGAGCGTATCAAGATCGCTCAGGCGGAGCAGGCGCGGAAGGATCGAGAACAAGGATCATCGGTTGCGCGACGACTCTCGACAGGCCTCACAAACTACAAGGGCAAGGAACTTGAGTACCTGGACTTGGTAGGGAGGCAGCCCGAGGTCGCTGCTGCATTCCAGCAGTACGGCATCGATCCGACCGGCATCACAACGCCAGAGCAGGCACAGGCATTGGCGCAGCAACTCGGAGCGCTCGGCGGCCTCGGTGCGGATCCACAGCAGCAGACAAGCGAACCGCTCGAAGCGGTGGTCGATCCATTGACGAAGCAGCCAGTCCTGCGTCCCAGGTCACAAGCCGTAGGCGCGACTCCATATTATCGGCCAAGTAACGCTTTGGCTGTGACATTGCCCGATGGCACCACCATCAGCGATGGCCCGCCTGGCGTCGTTGGACCCAACGAACTGACCAAGCCGACGGTGAACAAGCTGCAGGAGACGATTGTCACTGCACAGGATCGACTGGACCGACTTGGCCAGACGATGGCTGCTTACAAGCCCGAATATCTCCAGGCGAAGGGACTGTTGAAGGCCAAGGGCGGTGAACTGGTCGAGTTCCTGGGCGGCGAACTGGACAACGAATCCAAGGACTTCCTGAGCAAGTACTCGGAATTCCGCGCCAGCGCCGCGAACGACTACAACCAGACCCTGCGGGAGCTTTCGGGTGCGGCTGTCACCGATGGCGAGGCGAAACGAGCTCAACAGGGCGCCCCGAGCCCGGATGATCGCTCGCCGACGCAGTTTGAGGCGAAGGCACGGGCCACTGAGAAATTCATACGCCGCGCCATCCTGCGGGCCAACTACGCGCTCAAGAACGGCATCGGCTTCAAGACCGTCGATGAGCTTGCCAAGAAGGTCCCACTGGAAGCCGTGGACGGGATTTACGAAGCGCGTGCGAACGAGATTTACGAAGAGCTCGGCGGCACGCCTGAAGTTCGCGCAGAGGCGATCAAGCGCGCGAACCAGGAGTTCGGCCTTGCCCGGTAGAATCACACTGGATGAGGCCCTTGCGAGCACGCAACCAGATCCCACAGCAGCCCGGATATCCGGACAAAGAACCTGGGACGGATACCCGGCGGTTGACAACGGAGACGGCACCTTCTCTACGAGAATTACCGCAACCGTCACCGACGAAAGATTGAACGGTGGCGCGCCAACTAACATCCCTACGCTTTGGAAAGGTGAGAAACTTGAAGAAGAGCAGGCGATAGAGAATGCTGTTGCATCAGGCATCTCATTCCCAAAGTTCGATGACATACCATCCGCAGTCGCAGAAGCTAAACGAATATCTGAAAGCATAAAGCCTCCGTCCAGGAGAATCACATTCGATGAGGCCACCAAAGCGCTCGATGCAACCGAGACCACATTGCCGCAGGGCTTTGGCGTCAGTCGAGGCATCGAAGGCTATGAGGTAGCCAAACCTGGCGGGCGTGGCACGCCAGCAACTTTCGTGAAGAAGCCGGTGCCAGCCGATCGCAGCAGATTCTCGACCGCCCTGAAAGCTGATTTGCCCATCGATGAGCAAACGCGGCTGAAGGTGCTCGCAAACGATCTCTTCCCCAACGACCCTGCTGGCATTCAAAAGGTCGGATTTCGCAATGGGCGGCCCGTGTTCGTGAATGCTGATGGTCAACTGCAATATGTCACAGGCAGGGGTACCGGACTTGCAGCATCGGTAGTGGCCAACGGACCAGAAATTCTTCTCAGCACGGCAGGCGCTTTGAGTCCGAGTCCCGTTGCCGGATCGGCTGCAGGCGGCGCTGCAGGCAGATTGATCAAGAGAGGGATATCGAATGCGATATTCGATGAGCCTGTAACTGCAGGGTCACTTGGAAAAGAAGTGGCAATCGAGGCGGCGATCTCAGGCGCTGGGGCGCTGGCCGGTAAAACCACCGGCGCTGTGCTGGACAGCGGCCGTAACTTGAGGCTTTCGAATGCACGTGTTTTGGCGGGCGAGCGTCAAAGGGAACTCATCCGCCGGCAGACAGGCATTGAGCTAGACCTCGCGCAGGCAACCGGTGACCGGCGACTGATTGCCTTGCGTGATTATGCTGGACGCTACCCGGGAGAGAGTGCTGAGCTGATCCAGGCTCAAGATGAATTACTTTCCGGGCAATTCGATGCCGCGGTGAATAGAACGCTCAACCTTGTGGCGCAGCCAACATCGGCTTTTCGCGCAGGACAGACCGGAATCAATGCGGCTGAAGAATTGATTGAGGGCGCCAAAGTAGCGGTGCAGCAGCAGGTCAAGCCGCTTTATGAAGCGGCTTATCAGGCGGTCCCAGAGGTCACGGACCCAAATATCCTCAAGTTCATCAAGCTGCCGTACTTCAATCAGGCGCTTCGTGCTGGTCGTAAAATCCAGGCATTGGACGCGCGTGTCGAGGCCACTCCTGAGTTCCTCAACAGCACGAGCTACAGCCTCAAGGATCTCGACTATCTGAAACGCGGACTGGATCAGCAATACAAGAGTCTGGCCGGCCAGCAGGGAAAAGGTAACGAGGCTCGTGCTCTACTCGATGCAAAAAAGGAGTTTGTGGCTGAGTTGGACAACTTTTCAAATCAGCTATATCAGCAGGCGCGGTCCGCTTATCAGCAGGGAATCCAGCAAACGGTTGAGCCTCTAGAGAGCGGCCTGGTTGGGACGCTTGCCAAAATGGACCCGCAGCAGGCGAACATTGCGGCTAAGCTGTTCACTAGCAGCAGGGCTTCTCCTGAGTCTGTGGCCCTGCTGAAGGCCAGTCTCGAGCGATTCAATCCCGACGCTTACAAGGGTCTGGTTCGTTCATATCTGGATGACGCCTACAGTAACGCCAGAACGCTCACGCAGGGCGGGGATTTGGTTAACGTCCCGGGAAAGTTCGTCAATCAATTGGCGCCTAATCCATCCGATCGAGACTTGCTGAAAGCGATTCTCCCAGCTGGAGCGCTCCCAACATTCGAGGCACTGCTGGATGCCGGACAGAAGCTAGCACGCACGCCGCTTGGCGCATCTCGTGTAGCCGGATCTAACACCCTGCGAGATCAAACAGTGAGTGAGGTTCTCAAGGGCCGCGGGAGAGCCGTACTCAAGGCTCTGACGACATCTCGAGAGACCATCAGGGATGCCGCTGACTTTCAGTTGCAAGAGCAGGCGATCATCAAAGTGACTGAGGCGCTCATCGATCCTGCTAAACGAGCGCAACTCTCTGCGATCGTGAAAATGAGTGACGAAAGCAGGAAGTTGATTTTGCTGGGCGGCCTGCTCTCCGGGGAGTCTGGAGCCGGCTATGTGTCAGATCGCGGCGAGAATGCTGGCCTCCAATGACCACCCCCGAAGACCGCCGCCGGGATGCGGACGGACAAGACACCGAGGACGACGACAGCATGCGACAGGATGTGCATATCGAGCGGCTCTACATACCGGCCAGCACCAAAGTGTCCTTCGGGGTGCTGTTCACGGTGCTCGCCGGTCTCGTGGGGTGGAATTTGATTGAGACCATCTCCAACGGCAAGCAGCAGCGCGATGACAAGCGCGAGGTGTGGATTGCCATTGGCAAGCAGGAGGCTCGGATCGACGTCCAGGATGTACGATTGAACGCGGCCGAATCGCGGCTCAACAAACTGGAAGAGCGCAAATGAACGTCGTACCTGAGCAGACAAAGGTGGAGCAGGGCGGGACGCTGAATACCAACAAGGCAGAGATCCACGGCGTTGGGCTATTTCTGGCGATCGGTGCTATTGGACTCAGCTTGTTATCTACAGGGCTGTGGGTTGCGACGATGGTGTTTGCACCGCAGATCCTGGACTCAAAGATCAAAGCGGGCTCGGCAGATGCATACGCGCTCGCCGAACTCGCCCGCAAGGAGGCCAGTGCCGCCAAGGACATGGTGGACATCGACCGCGCAAAGCGCAAAGCACTCGAGGAGCTGAAAGATGCCAAGCGATGACGAGGAAGAGGAGCGCCGCCGGCGCGGTGAGTTCTTGCGGGCTGAAGCTCGGCTGCCTGGCCGCACGCCAGAACAGCGGGCCTATCTGCTGGACTGCGCTAGCACGATCGAGGCCGGTGCCAGCTTGCACTGGATCGACAAGCTGCGCGTTGGACGCCTGGTATTGGGGTGATGGGTGGACCAGCTCACCTTATGGATCATCGGCATCCTGCTGGGCCTCGTGTTCAGTCTGATCGCAGTGATCTATTGGAGCCTGCGCCGCGAGGTCGAGCGGCTGGCCAAGAACATCCACCAGCTCCGCGGCGACTTGTCGCCACTCGCGCTGTGGGTCGCGGTGATTCGAGAGAAGCTGGGGCTGTGAGATGAATGTCACCGAGCTGATCAAATCGAACGAGGGCCTGCGCCTCAAGCCCTACCACTGCACCGCCGGGAAGCTCACTATCGGATACGGTCGCAACCTGGATGACAAGGGCATCAGCGAGGCGGAGGCCGAATCCATGCTCTGGGCGGACATCGCCGAGTGCCGGCGCTGGATCTCGGAGACTCTGCCATGGAGCCGGCATCTCGATAGCGTACGTTTGGCCGCGCTGACGGACCTGCGATACAACCTCGGCGGCGCTCGGCTGCTGACCTTCAAGAAGTTCCTGGCCGCCATGGAGGCGGGCAATTACGCGGCTGCGGGCGCCGAGCTCGTTGACTCGCTGTGGTACACGCAGGTACGCGATCGCGGTCCGCGCATCGTCAAGCTGATTCAGTTGGGGGTCTGGGAATGAAGATCGACTGGAAGCAGATCCTCGGCACTGTGGCGCCCGTATTGGCCACTGCAGCCGGCGGCCCGCTCGCAGGTGTTGCCACCAAGGCCAGCGCGGCAATGCTCCTGGGGAAGGCTGACGCTCCGCCTGATCAGGTCGAGGCGGCGGTGATTGGGGCTAGCCCGGAGACACTGCTGAAGCTTCGTGAGCTCGATCAGCAGTTCGAAAAGGACATGCAGGCTGCCGGGATCAAACTCGAAGAACTGGCGGCGAACGATCGGGCCAATGCCCGGGCCCGGGAGATCGCCGTCAAGGACCACATGCCGGCCATTCTCGCGATCGGCGTGACGCTCGGTTTCTTCCTGGTGCTCGGCTGGATGCTGGTGAACGGCAAGCCAGCTACGGGCGGCGACGCGCTGCTGGGGATGCTCGGCTCGTTGGGCACGGCCTTCGCCGCGATCATTTCGTACTACTACGGCAGTTCGGCCGGATCCAAGCTCAAGACTGAGGCGCTGGCGAAGCGCTAGACGGACTCATCGACCGCCTCCCGAATGGCCGCCCAAAGCTCGAGCGCCCACTGCTTCCCATGCGCCGCCATCTCCCGCCGGCACAGCTCCTTGGCCGGCCGATCGTCGCCGTTGGCGAGTGCCGTCGCCGCCAGTGCGAAGGCCGTATTGTAGCCTTCCACCGTGGCCGCCTGCGCTGCCTGGATCGGGTCAACGCCTGACTCCTCCATGATGGCCTTGCGTTCCCAGAAGGCCTCTTTGTCGAGGATGACGCGGACGCGGTTAGGCATCGTCCGGTGTCGTGATTGGCATGAAGAATTCTCCGCAGTCAGGGCAATGGTGACATCCATCCGCATTCACCAGAGTTGACCTACGGCCGACCCAGCCGCATTTGCAGCGAACCAAAGGATCTTCATTGTTGCTCATTTCAGCTCCGCAACCGCTCAGCCCATGCACCACACGGACGTGGCTCAGTGTATCTTTTCGCGATCCATCTCAGCTTGCTTCTCATCCAGCAGCGCAGCCAGGCCGGCATCGCGTCGAAGTCCTGATATAACTTCTTCGACGAACTGCGCCTCATTCGGCCCGAACCAGCACAGCCGCAAGAAGTCGTTCCGGATCTTCGCCCACCAGTACTGCAAATGCCGTTTCACTTCCGATACCTCCTCTCAATCTCCACCATCCGCTCCCGCCAGCGCTCGGCCTTCCGATATCCGATCGCAACTCATTGATCCGACTATACTCAAATTTCCAACATTTGCCCGACTTTCCGATACATCGAAATGGCCAATTTACCATTTTGGATCATAGGCTTGCATTCGCAGCCAGCACCTACGGGATGCATAGAAGCTACACCTCTGTTGCGGCCGAAATATTTATGTTTTCCGGCGGCTACCGATTCCCTTCCGTTTACTCTCAGAATCCACATATGCGATCGATCCCGTCGAGCAGTTCCTCCAGGCGCTGCTCCTCAGCCTCCAGCGCTGATACGTAGTGCTTAGGATTGAGGTGTGCTGGTGCTGGTCCGTCGGCAGCGTGGACCATCTTGAGACGCTGCTGAGCATGCGTCAGTGAAGCACGGATGTATGGGCGGCAGGCGGCAAGCATCTCGACTGGTGTCATCGCCGATTCCCGTCAATGTCAGGTTTCTTGCCGTCCAGATCAATGCTCAACGCCAGCCACCGCAACGCGTACTCGATGAACTTCGGCACCGCCGCATCCCCGGCAACATACCGCCGCATCTGCCGCTCGCTGATGCCGATGGCCTTGGCGGCACCGCGCTGGGATAGGCCGGCATCGTCGAGAAGGCGCTGCAGTTGCTTGCCGGTCATGGACGCTTTGTCCGTAAAAGTTGATTCGCCGTGCGCGCCCATTCAGAAAGGGCTAGCTTGACGTCATTCCGATTGCGCTCGATGCACTGAGCTGGAGTCTCTCCTGGCTTTAGGTACTCGGCGCATTCTGCAAGAATCCTTATTCGATCAGCCACGACGCGAGCGCTGACCGCGGAAATTGGGTCGTTCATAGTGGCCATTCGACGTAGCTTGGATACGTTCCGGCGGCATTGTCAGCAGCAATTCTCATGAATCTGACAAGTCTTCGGCATCGCATGTGCCGTATGCGCAATCGTAGCTTCTTCTGGTGTCCAAAACCTCGGACCAGCGATAGCAGCAACTTATCCTGTCAAGGCGAACGTACCGCCTATCGCCTTTCGCGATCCTGAAATTAGTTTTGATCACGGCTTGGCTCCGCAGTACACATACCGGCGCTGATTGCTCTCGCGCTCGGCTTGAATCTTTGTCTGATTGATCCTGCGCGCACGCTCTGCCCATTCGTTCATTTCTCGCCGTCTTGCGGCGTCAAACTTGGTCTCCGCAGCCTTGATCATGTCCATCAGGAGGCTGCTAGAGGGAATAAATTGCGGGGTGTTTTGTGATTTCATGGGCCAATAATACGCCTTCAAGTCCTAGGCCGTCAAGTCCTATTTCACGCTTACCTTCACCCACTCTCCACGGGCATCCCCATATAGCGCCGCTGCACTCGCACTGCGATGCCCCAGCAGCTGCTTCGTGTCCACGCCTCCCTGGGCGTCGTAGAGGCGTTTCGACAGAGAGCGCAGCTCATGGAAAGTTGGCGGTGACTTGTCGCCCCAGTCCAGCCCCAAGCGCTTCACGGCCGCGGTGAAAAGGTTGGTGTAGGCACGGATGGCGATCGGCGCACCCGGCTTGCTGCCGCCGCCACGGTACGTCTGATGGATCAGGTAGGGTGACAGAATGCTGGTGCTGCGGCATTGCTCGAGCACATCGGCGAGTGACATGCCGAGCACGTCCAGGCGAATGCTCAGCGGGATGGCAATGCGGCTGCCCGTCTTGTGCTGCTCGACCCACCAGGAGCCGTCACGGATGTCACGGCGCTGCGCACGGGCGATATCCTCGCGTCGCTGGCCGCTGACGAGCGCCAAGGCCATGGCGTTTCGGAGCCAGGGCTTGAGCAGGGGATCCGCATAGATCGTCCTGAAATTCTCCAGCGTGAGTCTGGCGCGCTTGGTCTTGACCCGCACCGCGCGAGTGACCTCTACAGGATTGTGCTTATCTGTACGCCAGCCTTCGGCGATCGCACTGGCGAAGCAGTCGCTCAGAAGGGAGCGGTACGACTGCGCCATGCGGTGCTTGCCTGCGCATGTGAGCTGGCGGATGGCATCGGCCACCATGGCCACGTCGATGGCGTTCACGCTCGACTGGACCGGCCACTGTCCACGGGCGCGCTTCATCAAGCTCTTGCGGTGGTTGCGAGTCGCCTTGGTCGATTCACGCTCATCCAAGATTTTCTGGTAGCGATCGAGCCATGCGCTCCATGCCTTGCTCGTAGCTCCCCGCACCCATTCGGCGGCCGAAACCTCGCCGCGGATTCGCTGAACCTCGACATTGGCGGCGCGCGCGAATTGGATAGCCTTAACCCGATCACGTCCCAAGCCCTTCTCGCGACCGTCCAGAGGATTGGTATAGCTGTAGAGGCCATGCCTGACCCTCAGGCCATCGGGCAGCCCTGCGTTGCGCGGATGACGTCGGCGAGGGCTCATATGGGATTGCCATCCTTGTCGATATATTTGGCATCAGGCGCCACGTAGTAAGTGTGGCCGACGCGCTCCGGTTGTGGCGAGATGCGGGCATTGCGAGTCCAGTTGATCAACGTCCGTTTGCATGGCGGGGGATCCCACTTGCGCTCGGCCCATGCGGTGAGCTTGATTTTCGGCTGCTCTCTCATTGCGACCTCACCACACAAAACGCCTCCACATCCGTGATCTCCCTCCGCCTCACACTCCGCAGCCAAAGCTGCTTTTCGGCCAGGCACGTCTGATAGTCCGGCTGCGGTATTTCCAGCGTCATGGGCTCGCCGCGGAGGGTGAACATCAACAACAGGACGAACACGGCTTCACCTTCTTTGCGCAGCACGCCCCGACGAACTTTCCTGTAAATCCGCCGATAGTCCTGCTGCCCTTCATGGGAGCCGGGCGCTTGCAGACACTGCAGGTTCGCTTGGGGTAGAAGCTCACTGCAGATGCCTGCGGCCTTTCTCGGTGATCTGCAGTGTCCCATTGTTGGACTCTACACAGCCCATCTGTACCAAGTGCAGCGCAGACACGGCTGGCATGGCGAATGCTTTCATTCCCTCCAGCGGAGACTGTCCTTGATGCTTTCGCCACGTCTTGTGCCACAACGCGTAGTCTTGGTGGACGATCTTGTCTCGATAGCACACGGCGGAACCGCCCACATCCGCGAGCCATCGCAGGGTTCTGAATTGGGTGTTCGTCATGGCTTCAGCTTTGCTAGCACGGTACGTGCAACCTTGACGCCCGGCATGTGATCCATGGTGCCGTCACGCCAGCGACGTGGCAGTAGAGCCTGCAATCCTGCTTTGGCTTCTTTCAACAGATCGCGCTGGGAATCTTGGCCCGCTCGATAGGCCTCGTTCATCCAGTCGCAAAGCTGCTTTACATGTTCCTTGTCAGCGAATGATGTGCTGATCTGGCACTCCTCGCCGTCAGCGTCAGTGAAGACGACTGTCCAGTAGTGGCCGGCGCTGCAATGGCTGCAGCCTCTCTCAGCTCGCTCGATACGATAGTGTTTCACTTCAGCGGTACCTCAGTCTCACTTCCATCGGTATGCACGATCCTCAGAAATGGATGCTCGCCATGCCTCGTGAGATAGTGCACCCACCGCCCACGCATCAGCACCGAGTCCGGTGTCGGCTGAGCAGAGCCGGTACGGTAGTAGAGCACGAGCTGCTTGATGACGGAGGCTCGGCCTGTGCCATCGCGCTGCATCTGGGCGAGTTCGGCGTCGGAGGCGATCATGGAATGCACCATCCGGCTTCCTCTAGCTTGGCCAGTATTCGTTGCGCACGCGCCTTCTTCCTCGGAGAGTGGCTACGGCGAAAATTCAGAAATTGCCTAACCTGCTTGACGCCATCGTGAAGCCCAATCATCAGATCACAGCAGTTGATTGCTACAGCCTCCATACCAACCCCGTTGTCCACGTAGTGGTATGGATCTTGTTTGCAGAAGGGGCAGCGAATCATGGCTTCATCGCCTCGGCGATCACGAAGTCACGCTCTACAAGAACTGGCTTGTCGAGCGCCTCGCGCATTTTGTCCAGAACCCAGCCGAGGTCAGCCTGATTGCCATTTGAATCACTCGATGTGACGCTGGCAGGATCTTCGCCGTACGACTCAGGCATGCCGTGCTCGTCGTAGAAGACCTCGTGGATTGCCTGCCATGTCTCATTGCTCATCGGGCAGACGAACTCGATGACACGATAATTCCAGCTCATACCTTCACCGCCTCGGCGATCAGCGGTGCCAAAATGCGGCACAGGGATCTCCATGGATGAGCGTCTGTCTTGCCTGCCAGTTTGCAATCGTCCGCATGCACAAAAGACATGTCGGCTTTGCTGGCGATGTGCGGTCTGTTGCACTTGCGACATCTCAGGTAGTCGCCATCGAGCTTCCAGTGATAGCTGAAATCGATTAGGGCATCGTTTACCGGCTCACCCATTACCAGACTCCTTAAGTGCCTCGGCGATCAGCGGGGCGAACATCTCTGGAGGATTCACCTAGACGTTCTTCACCACGAGCTTGTGCTGCATTCGGCGGTAACTTGGATGCTTGGCGCCATTCTCCAAGCACCACCGCAGGCACTCCAGCAGCAGCGATTCGCGCTCTTCCCATGCTTCGCTGAGTTGCACGGCATCCTGGAAATTAGGAGTGAGAGCGGTTACTTGCCTCTCCAACTCCGCCACGCGTTCGCGAAGGCGGGTGAGCTCGAGATCACAGGCATCCGCGTTGTACATGCGCTCCCGATAGCCGTCAGGCCTCGTGAAAGTCTTTCGCACGTAGTAGCTCTGCATCACTTCGCTCCTCGGGCTGCGTCGTAAGCGGCGCTAGCCAATTCCTCTGTTTCGAATGTTCCGATATGCTTTTTGTTCTTGCCGCTGCCAATCTGGGCTCGCCATTTCCCGCTAGCTTTCACCAGACTGACTCCCTTGAAGCGACTTGTACCCGGCCTCTTGCCACGGTTTGCGCAATTTTCTTTGTGCGTCACCCATCTGCAATTGCCAGGCTCGTAGTTGCCATCGTTGTCGATGCGGTCGATTGAATACCCTGGGCCGGGTTTCTCTCCCATGTCCCTCAAGAAGGTCTCAAAATCTAGCCACTCGCTGCAAACACGAATGCCGCGTCCGCCGTATCTGTGCCAGTTTTGCGACTTCGGATTGGTGCATCTCTGAATGATCCCGTTCCACGAGTTGTATTCAGGTGTCTTGTATCTTCCATGGCTTTGCTGGAACTGGCCTAGGACGGCTTTTTGTTTATTGGCTACCGACATACTTTCAACCGCCCGCAACTCTTGTGCTACTAGTCTATGCAAGAGATGCTCTCTCTGTTGTGTCAGCTGCTGAACTTGCGCGCGAAGTTCGGTAACAATTGATTCTGGGTAAAGCACGTCTTCCTTTCGTATCCAGCCCTGTTCATCAGCCATTGCCGCTCTCCTTATCCCAAAAATCCCAAAAGGGATGTGAAGCATCCTCTTCAGGATGAGGGTACTTCTGCTCCGCCTGCGGCTGGGCCACATTGCCACCCGATGGATCGCAGTACGGCTCAAGGGCTGTCGCCACCTGCAACCAAATAGGGTGATGATGAGAGCCGCCACCATCACGCCATTGGCTCGCGAATCGGTCGACGTGCTCACGGAAGCGAAAAAGAACCTCAGCAACCTCGCGTGCGGCGTCATTGGCAGAAACTGTGGCCTGCGACTGGGCGAGGGCTGGGCTGCAGTGCTTCGCCATGTCGCAGTATTGTTTGTGGACAGCAAGCCATTCCTCCAACTGGCGCACGCGACGTTCGGCGGCAACAGTCTTGGACAGGTACTCGTTGAGTTGTCCTTCGGCCTGCCGGTGCATCATTTGCGCCACCTGCCACGCGTTGACCGTCCGCGCCAGGTCCTGCTGCGAGCGGTCGTAGGCGGAGAGGAGCCCTTCGATCTCTGAGTGCGTTGCTGGTCCTTTGAGAAAAGTGCAGCGCACGGCATCGACGTACTTGTTAGGTTCCACCGCCGCCGGCTTGCGCAGCTCGGCGATCTCACGCTGTAACTCAATGCGCTTCTCGGTCTGCTCACGCAAATTATTGCGCAGTGTTTCCTGATCGGCGATCGCAGTGCTCTGCTGCTGCTTCAGGGCGCTGCGCAGCTCGGCAATGGTGGCGTCGCGCTGCTCAAGCAGCCGGCTCAACTCAGTCACCGAGGACTGCCGCTCTCGCAGGTCAGCCTTCAGTTGCGCATTCTCAGATTCAATGTCCTCTTTACGGTGGATCGCTCCAGCTAAGGTTCCCACAAGACCAAGCATTTTGGAGTGCTGCTCATTTATGCAGTCTTCGTTCTTGTCGAGCTGCCTCTTGAGACTTGCAATCTCGATGTCCCGCTCCCGCAGGTCAGCCCAGGCGGTCGCCAGTTGGGTGTCGCGTTGCTCTATCGCCAGGAGCAAATCGTCCCGCTGGACGCTGTGCATTCGACCGTCTGTGCCTTCGCGAATCGCCTGGATTTGCTCGTCTGAAATTGGCTCGCTCATTTCGGCTCCAGTGCCTTTTGGGTTTCCTTGGCGCTCAGGCCGATGGCCATGCAGCCGTGAAGGGTTGCGCAGAAGTAGTTGAGCCGGTATTGCGTAGCCAAGCCAGCAACCACAAGCCTCACCATGGACTCGTAGGTGTCAGAACCGGGTTCGCTGTTGAAATAATTTCGGTAGCACCACTGCTTTCGCGGCTTGTCACTACGCACGCCCAGCATGTGGCGGAGGTTATCCATGTCCTGGATGAGATGCTCGGTAGTAGTTCGAAAGCTCATTTCGGCGCTCCGGGCAGGGGCATCCAGTATGTGATGTGGTCGTAAGAATCGTCGTCCCAGTCAACGAAGCCAGACCATTGTGGTCCCTTGAGATATCGAATCATCAATGGCGACTTCGCGTTGTCCCACTCCTTTGAGATGGCCAAGAACCAGGTGCCGTCTCGTGGTGCGCTCTCGACAGGCAGCCACTTCGGCAGCAGCGCGTCCGCCTCGAGGAGCAGCGCGGCGAGCTTTTCTCCGTGAAGTTCATCGAGCACATCGGAGGCCGCTATCCAATCGAACGAGTAAGGCTTTTCCGACTGCATCGCCTTGGCGGCGGTGATGTACTTTTGGAGGTTCATTCGATATTTTCCCTTGGTTCAAACAATTCCTGTTGCCCGCTCGATTGCTTTCTTCGTCAGCCGGTAAAACCGGTCTGCCCGCCGCTTCGCCGCGCGTCCACGCTCCGTCTTGATATAGGCAGCCCGTGCGGCCACACGATGCGGGAGCATGCCTCGCTCGCGCTCCTTCGCCTGGTAGCATTCGAACTTGAGCTCCCGATTGTCCTTCGCATACTGGCGCTTGCATTGCTTACAGTGGTTCAGGTGGCCGTCAGCCATCGCCGCGAACTTGTAGAAGTCCTGCAGGCGCTTCTCGATTCCGCAGGACTTGCAGACTTTTCGGATCATTGCGGGATTGACTCCGACTCGGCCTGCTCATCGATCTGCTCAGATGAAGGAGCCTCGCCGTACTTGTGGCCACGCGACTTGACCCAAATCTTGTCGCGCACCGCAAATACGAAGGCTGGTGCCATGGACTCCAACTTCGCCCATGAGCGCGTCTCTGCGATCTCGAATAGCAGGTTGAATTTGGCAGACTTGGTAGCCGCATCCATGCCGTGGCCGCACAGCTTGATCATCTCCTGACTGATCTCGTCCAATGCAACTTGCTTCTGCCGAGCCCGGTCCATCCCTTCATAGTTCTCGGATGGTGCCAGGTTCTGAGAGCAGGACTCACCAGCCACCGCGCCGGTTGGCACGTCGACCAGATAGCGCACGAATGGGCGAAACTGCTCGTACGTGGGCTGCTCAAACACCTGGCCATCGATCAGCCCTGAGCGGTCCTTCATCACCTGAGCCTCGCGCCACACACGCAGCTTGCCGTCCTCGATCTGCTGGTGCTGCTCCATCCAGATGTTCAAGTCAGGCTCGAATGGCGTTTCACCAGCCAACTTCATCTTGACGCCTGACTTCACGAACTGGCCTTTCTTTACCTTGCCGGTGCGCTCGTCCGTGATGTCTTCTTCTTTCTCGTAGCTGAACCCGCCGCGGCCCGTGAACACGATGCTGCCCTCAGCTGCTACGAAGACATCTGAGAATGTCTCCTGCCACTTCGGCAGCAGCTTTCCCCAATCCTGCAGTTCCATGAACTTTCGGTTGTTGTTCTCCAGGTACTCCCGCACATAGCGGTACCAAACCTTGGTCAGAGAATCGATCAGCAGGAACTCGGTTTCACCCTGCTTGAGCAGCTTGAAGGCGGTCAGAACGTCGGCCAAGCTGGTGGTGTCCTTGACGTAGGCCGGCACACCAGCAGCCTTGAATGCCGGGATTAGGAATCGAGAGCCCTTCTCGTTGTCTATGATCAGGACGGGCTTCTTGTAGCCTAGATCCTTGTAGGCGCCGATGACGAATTCACTGGCGGTTTTGCTCTTGCCGGCGCCGGCGAAGCCGCCGAATCCAGCCTTCACGAACTTGTTGCTTGCAGCCAAGTCACTTGCGAAATCTTCGAGCCTCATACTCACTTGCTAACTCCTCTGGAGGATCAAGTTGAAATCGATCGTCTATCGTCTATGCCGCGTTCGGGCCATCGCCCCGCGGCTCCGCGCTATCAGGATCTGGCTTCTCCGGCAGTTCGTCATCGAGCACATGACGTCCAGGAATCCGTTGCGCGGTGATGCGGTAGCCATGGACTGTGAGGATCGATATCACGCTAACGAAGTCCTCAGTCCTGATCTCGAGGATCTGGTTGGTCTGGAGTTCGGTGCTCATGCAATTCCCCTTGACTGAAGGCATCGTTGAAGTCGGCTCGAAGATGCAGACAACCGCAGCAGGCTGCGATTCAATAGTGATCTGTAAGCTCGATGACTCTTGACCTCGCGGGCGCGCTCCTTGTCCTGCGCCTGTCTGCGCAGATTGATCATGAGCATCACGTGCGAATACTCGATCTGTAGTTGCGCTGGCGTTTTCATTCCCGCTCCGCCACCGCCTGACGCTCGCCGTCCTCAGTCATCAACAGCATCGCATACAGGCGGTCGATCATGTTGGCCGCGGTGATCAGCTTCGCGGCCGTCTGCTCGCTATCCAGGGTCACGGCGTGCTCGTGCAGTTCGCGGGCCAT
>JACCDR010154750.1_pt1 | contig 17876 bp, 9 predicted proteins | sample 7446431 | NCBI WGS metagenome assembly JACCDR01 (sample SAMN15323443, study PRJNA562643) | freshwater metagenome | isolation source: river surface water | place: USA:Blue River Watershed | collected 2017-08-17
CCGCTGTTTTATTTTACTTAACCCCGCTTTAATGTCTCCTGCCACAATGCTCCTAAAGTCGCATAATCACTCTCTTTTAATAATTCTTCATTAAATAGAAACTCCCCTTTAGAAATCACCGCAATCGCCTGATAAATTTCTTCTAGTAACGATTCTCGATCTGCCTCACTACTAACAAATTCTTCTTCCTTAATTCTGCCCTTGCTATCAGGTTCAATAAAAGACAAAAGGCCAGTATCGCTATAATAACGTCCGTTGTCGTACTCTTTGAGTAAAAGTGAATAGAAAGTTAGTTGTCGACGATAGTTGCCGTCAGCAGCCGCTGTCTCTCCCATGATCTCTCGCCTACTTTTCGCCTTCCCTGTTTTGTAATCGACTACTCTTAGCACCTGTCCGTCATCTTTCAAATCTAGGCGATCAAACTTACCGGTCAAAATGATTTCCGGTAATTCGGGTACCGGTGTTTTAAGAAGCACTTTAACGGACAACTCTTCTTTGGTACTTGTTGGCAAGGTCGCTGCTAAGTGTGGCAAATAAGCTGCCAGACTATCCTGCCCTTTAGCAAATAGTTCACTAAACTCTACCGGAGAAAGCGGTAGTCGCTTAAGGGCATTTTCTAATTCGGTTCGAGCTGTTGAAAAATCCAATATATCGCCCGTTTTAGTATGTTGTTTGGTCACGGCTTCTAGTACACCGTGCATGGCCGTACCAAATTGCATGGCCTTGTTTTGTGGTTCTGGCAAACGAATAACATTGCGATAAAAATAGTGCCAAGGATTTTTAATAAAGTTGTTTAAGGAAGTAGCCGAAAAACCGCGACGAGCCAAAGTTCCCAAGAGCAGAGCTTGTATTTCTCTTGGCACAATATTCACAGACGACAAAGTGGCGAAAGTAGAAAATTCTTTACTTTCTACTATTTCAACGCTACCTAAATGACTAAATGTTTCCAAGAGCACCGAAGGGGTCAATAGTTTCCCTTCGACATTGGTATCGGCACTGCTGATTATCAATTCCCGTTTTGCTCGCGTCAAAGCAACATAGAGCAAACGTCTTTCGTCCTCATTGACAGCGAGCTCTAAATCCGCCGTACGCACCAAAGGCAGTTTGAAATAATCTGGGCGTTTACTGCCACTCCAATTTTGCTCTGTCACATGCGGCACGTACACACGAGAAAACTCCAAACCCTTGGCCTTGTGTGCCGTCATTACTTGTACTCCGCCACCGTCTAAAGGCATAAAAGGTGCCAAGAGTGGCAAGTTGTGCAGACGACGAGCTTCAAGCTCTGTCACCACCTGACGCAGATCGTTGACTCGACCAGACAAAACCAAGGCTTCGATCTCATCATAAAGGCGACGCAAAACGCGTGCGCCCTCAAGTGGTGAGGTAGCCATCACATAATCAAGCAGACCACTAGCCTTAAACAAATCTCCACACACTCGCTGCGGCGAAGCAGTAAGAAGATTTGTTCTAGCTTTTGTAATCGCTGAAGCGAAATCATCGACAGCTTGCTCATCAAATAGATTAAGATCTACTCGTTTTGATTTATCGAAAATCAATTCTGCCAGAGTTTGACTATAACTGCGCGCTGCTGATAGCACTACCACATCATTGGCTTTAATCGACCAATACGGAGCTTCAATCGCTCGTGCTAAAGCGGCTTCATCTTTTGGTGAGACAACAACAAGGAGAAGGTCAATAACCGCTTGGAATAACGGATGACTAAGAATATCTCCATCAGCACTAGCTTCAACTACAATGCCATTTTGCCGCAGTTTATCAGCGAGTATGGCTACTTCACGATTGGTTCTGACAATCACAGCAATTTCAGCCGGCGCCACACCACTTTCTAAAGCGGCTTTGATATCATCAACTATCCACTCATCTTCTTGGCTTTCGTGAGCAAATTGCTTGCGTTGCGGTATTGTCGCTTCTTTACTATAAGCCGTGAGCGGAACACGATAATCAAGGAGAGGACCCTCGTCCACCTTTACCAACTCATGCGCCCAATCAAGGATTGGTTGGGTCGAGCGGTAATTATCCACCAAAGAAATAACCTTAGTAGTCGGATAAGCCTTTTCAAAGAAAATAAAATTATCGAGTGATGCCCCTTGAAAACGATAAATGGCCTGCTTCTCATCACCGACCACAAACAAATTTGGCGAATCATGGAAATTGGTTAGGCTAAGCAGAATTTGGTTTTGTGCACCGTTTACATCTTGATGTTCGTCCGCCAAAATATATTGATACTGTTCTTGCAGATCAAGGAGGACCGATTGATTGTCACGCAAGACTTTGACCGTTTCCAAAATCATATCGTCAAAATCATATCTTCTTTCAGTCCGCAACATCGCTTCGTATCTTTGATACACCACAAGCAGACAACGCTGCTTTTCTATGCGATCGGCCAACTTTCGATACTCACTTCTCTCTTTACCTTTGTGAGCGCCTTTTTCGTGGTACTGCGGCATAGTAAGTAGCTCACCCTCAGTCTCACCAATCAGTCTAGAGAGATCATCTGGTCGGACATTTTCCTGCTTCATCTGACTAATCGCCGACAAAATAGGATTAATGTAAAAATCCGGCGCATTCATTGGTCTAAGCAAAGACAAATCAGTATCGTCTAAAATACTGGCAATGTATGATATTTTCTCTAGATCCGTCGCCGCTTGACCGCCAATTATTTTTTCGTAGGCATCGGGGTAGCGACGTATCAAATCTTCAGCCAAAGCATGAAAAGTAAAAATGCCCACTTTATAAGCGGCGCTGCCGATAAATTGGCGCAGGCGCTCGCGCATCGCGCGAGCGCCTGATTTGGTAAAAGTCAAAGCCAAGATACTTTCTGGTGCCGTATCAGTCTGTCTTAAAATATTGGCGATACGCAAAGTCAGTATCTGAGTCTTACCAGTCCCAGGACCGGCAATTACCAAAACTGGACCTTCAATCGTTTCTACCGCCTCTTTTTGCTTGTCGTTTAGTCTACTTAGTGCTTTCAAAAAGGCCTGATCAAGAGGAGTTTCCATGTCCACCAGTATAGCAATTTTTACTCTTGCGGCCAAAAAGCTAAAGGAGTATAGTGCTCACCTATTAGTGTGATTAAATAAATTATGTTGACAGCCAATGCCACCCTTGCCATCTTTGCCATGCTCGGTATTTCGAGTCTGGCTATTTTTTGGGCAAAAAGAGTGAAATTACCTCATACAGTATTTTTAGTGATTATCGGACTTGTCCTTGGACTGATCGCGCAAATCCCTGCTTTTCATTTCTTTAGTGAATTTAGTCTGACACCAGAACTACTCTTTTATCTACTCTTGCCGACGCTAATTTTTGAATCAGCCTACAATATCAATGTCAGGCGGATGGTGGAAGATACGTGGATCATTCTGATACTGTCTGTCTTTGGTCTAATTGTATCCACCGTCGTGATTGGTGCTGCTTTGTACTATCTACTTGGAGCTATTGGCTTAGCTGTACCTTTTATGGTCACGCTACTATTTGGTGCTCTGATCTCAGCCACCGACCCTGTCGCTGTTTTGGCACTATTTAAAGAATACGGAGCTCCCCGTCGCCTCTCGCTTATCTTTGAAGGCGAAAGTCTCTTCAACGACGCCACCGCTGTAGCGCTGTTTTTGGTGTTGCTTGAAGTTGCTCGTTTTGGCTATCATGGTACCGAGACTATTCTAGAAGGTACTATCGCTTTTACTTCGATGATGGTAGGGGGTGTTTTATTTGGTGTTTTAGTCGGTGGCATTTTTGCCAAGCTAGTTGGTCTAGCTCGAGAAAACGAAGTAGCTAGTATTACCCTTACTATCGTATTGGCTCACATTACCTTTATTTTGGCTGAAATTGTCTCACACCATCTACACATCGGCGAGACCCACTTGCCACTTTCTCCGATCATCGCCACGACTGTGGCGGCGCTCCTGATGGGTAATTATGGTCGAAGTAAAATTCACCCTCGCGCCGAAGAATTTGTCGAGAAGCTGTGGGGTCAACTCGCCTTTTTGGCCAACTCTCTCATCTTTATCTTGATTGGTATCTTGTTTGTATCGGTACCAACTCTCGATACTGCTATGCTCGGTGTGGTCGCCATCACGATTGTAGTTGTTGCTATTGCACGTGCCATCTCTATCTATCCGGTAGTAGGCGCCTTTAATTCGGTTGTAAGCGACAAAACAAAAGTACCCCTATCATGGCAGCACTTACTCTCATGGGGATCACTTCGTGGTGCCTTAGCAGTGACAATGGTGCTCCTTATCCCAGCTGATCTTACTTTTGCTGGTTGGGATCTCTCGATGTCACCGCGAGATTTTCTACTATCACTGACTGTCGGTTGTATCTTTGCAACCTTGTTTATCAAAGCGACTACCATCCAAAGTTTGATGAAGAAATTGAAGCTTGACGCTTTGACCGATATCGAAAAAGTCGAAGCGCAAGAAGCTCGTGCCCTCATCCATCGTGAAGTGACTGAAAAGATTCGTCTATACAGCGAACGTGGTTATATCGACAAAGATGTAGCAGAAAGCCTATACCAAACTCACCAAGCCGAGTACGAAGCCGCCTGTAAGAACTTAGCTACCAAGGACAATCAAGAGCTAGCTTTTCGTGTCTTGCGAATGTATGCCATCGGCATTGAAAGACGTCACCTCAAAGAGCTTTACCACCACAATGAGGTCAACGAGGCAGTCTTTAGACGCCTAAGCGGCAAATTGCAACTCCAGATGGAAGAAGTTGAACGTGGCAATCTAGAGCCTAATATGTCGCTTCACACAGACAACAAAGACGTCTTTGAAGTTATGGCCGCCTACTTGAGACGCCTCACACATAAAGAAACCGAAACTGAAAAGATCGATAACCTCTACATGTACTATCGTGCACAAGCTATCATTTCAAGAAAGGTTTTGAAAGAATTGTCGAATCTAGATGAAAAAAGCGCTGAGCACATTTTTAGCAAAGATGCCCTCAACCACGTGACCGAACTATATACCACCTTCCGTACTCAATCGGAGCGCAAGATGAACGAAATTGCTAGTCAGCACAAAGACCGCTACGAGGCTTTAGCCAAAGAACTAGCTGTACATGGAGTACACAAAATTGAAGAGCATGTCCTAAATGAATTATTTGAAAGACAGCTTATAACACCAAAACTCTATATTACCCTAAGTGAAGAATTGAAGGCTTAAGAGGAAGACAAAGAGCGGCGCCTACGGCGCCGCTCTTTGTCTTACTTTCTATTATCAACAAACAACTCGTAGACCAAAGCCAACACCACCGGCAGAGCAAACAGCAATAGCATCTCCTCTACGGGCACTTCATAACCAGCAAAATTTAGCGAAGCCAAATAATCATTAGAAAAAGCAAAGACACGTACACCATAGTGCATAGCCACCAGTTCAAAAAGGAGAGACAGCGGCCAAACCAATATTCCAAACCAACTGATTTTTATCAGTAGCGCCGACTTATTTGGCACCTTAGCCAGTACCAATGCGCCCAACACAGCCGCTAGCAAAACGAAAAGTAACCAAGACAAAGCATAACTAACTACCGCCACAGCAAAAAGATAAGTGTATGCGATACCCAAAACTGCCAACCAAAGCACCAACCAAGCCAAGCGATTAATCTCTAGTTTTTCGCTTTTATTATCATCAAAAAAATGTTCATAAAGCGCCAAAAAGTAAAAGGTATGAAAGAAAGCAAACAATACTGACTCCAAAGATACCGTCGAAAATAACCGCCATGTGCTTGGAGCCAAGGTATACCAACTCCCCGTAAAATGAGCAAAGGCTTCCAAAAGTAACAACACAGCCGCTCCACCCAAAGCCGCTGCGACTAAACTACCCAAACTGATTTTCCCTTGTCGCAACAAAAGAAAAAGAGGTACCGCAAACAATAACACGAGCACCACACTAAAAGGCAGCATGGTAGTAATGGACAGTAGCACCGCCCCCAAGCTATAAAATAGCAAAAGCAAATAATCTCTCATTACTAATAGCTTCATACTAGGAGTAATTGTAGCAAATTGCCGAACACAAAGAGACCTAGCCTTGGGAGTAAACAAAAGCGCCGCGGCCGTAGGCCGCGGTGCTTTTGTTTTAATAAGACTTCAAACGTCGTGCTTTGTCGTGACTGCGGATTTTTTCCAAAGCCTTGGCCTCGATTTGGCGAATACGTTCGCGTGTCACACCAAACTCTTTACCTACTTCTTCTAGTGTGTGGTACGTACCATCAAGTAGTCCGTGACGCATCTCGAGAATCTTGCGTTCCTTTTCAGACAGAGTATCTAGGATCTCAGTGATTTGATCGGTCAAAATACTATGCGAGACTTCTTGGTCAGGAGCAGTGATCTTATCATCAGCAATAAAATCAGAGAGACGTGAATGATCATCCTCATCACCAATTGGTAATTCGAGAGAGATAGTATCTTGGCTGATTTTTTCGATTTGATAGATCTTATCTACTTCTACACCCATTTCAGTAGCAATCTCCTCTGGCATTGGGTCACGACCAAGATCTTGTGACAAACGACGAGAAACTTGTTTGTACTTCGCCATTGTTTCCACCATGTGCACAGGTATACGAATTGTGCGAGACTGGTCGGCCAAGGCACGAGTGATAGCTTGGCGAATCCACCAAGTAGCGTAGGTCGAAAACTTAAAGCCTTTGGTGAAGTCAAACTTATCTACCGCCTTAAACAGACCAAGATTACCCTCTTGAATCAAATCGAGGAGAGTCAAATCGGGACTGCGACCAACATACTTCTTAGCAATCGAAACCACAAGACGTAAGTTGGCACGAGCGAGTAAGTTGCGTGCCTCTTCATCACCATCAACAATACGCTTAGCAAGTACACGCTCTTCGTGGGCAGACAAAAGTGGATACTGACCAATCTCCCGCAGGTACATCTGAATAGAGTCGTAACTACTATCGTTACGCTTAAAAGCATTTTTCTGAGCGAGCAATTCCTCCGAAGGATCGGCTCCGAGCATACCACCACTTTTTAGTACATCCACACCCGCCACCGAGAAACGCTCGTAGAGCTCATCAAGAAAGATAATGTCCTTTTCGATTTCAGGGAAACTGCGTAGCAATTCGTCGTAAGTCACATAACCGCGCTCACGACCAACCTTCATCAACTCCGCCGCTTTGAGTTCTAAAATCTTCTCGTTGCGAGTCAGTGCTTTAGGGGCCACTGGTGCCACTTTCTTAGACTCAGGCTTTTTGACGATCGGTTTTTTTGGGACAGCTTTTTTAGCGACCGCTTTCTTGGGAGCAGGCTTTTTGGTAGCAGCTTTTTTTACCACCTTTTTCGGGGCGGCTTTTTTGACAGGCTTCTTTTCGACCTTCTTTGCGGCTTTTTTTGTAGCGACGACCTTCTTAACGGTCTTTTTTGCTACTGGTTTTTTGGTATCTTTTTTGGCGGTTTTGGCCGCTTTTTTCACAACTTTATTAGCTTTTTTTGCGACTTTCTTGGCTGTTGCCATACGTGAGCACAACTATACAGAAAAATAGGAAAATGTCTAGTCCCCAGAGCCAAATATGGCGCTGGTGTAAGGCGGCTGCTGGAGAAGCTTAGTTAGAGCGCTTATTTGCACCAACCCCTCTTCCCCATCATTTTGCCGTGCTTCGGACAAGCGATCTTTCAGTACCGCTTCGCGATATTGATTCAATTTATGGACCAATTCTCCCCGCCTTACTTTAGTAGACATTTTATCAAACTCAGTTTCAATCGAAAAAGTTAGAGCCGAAATCAAGGCAGCATCCGCTTTCAGCAGCACATCCTCTAGACCAATACCAGAAACTTCTTCTATAATTTTTTTCATCGCCGAAGATTCATCTTCTGTAACAATAGTGATAGCTGCCAGTAGATAAGCTTCGGTCTTAATTTTTAAAGCGAGGGTGTTATTGTCTTTCTTGTTTTCAGTAGGCGGTTGCGGCGCTTTATTTGGCAAAACCACCACATTCTTTTGCTGCTCTAAAATCCGTGTGACCTCAAAATGAATAGCTTCCTTGGTAGTCCCTAAAGTGCCAGCAATAATATTTTCAAAATGCTCTTGGTCGATACGGTTTGGTATCTTGGTCACGAAAGGTATGACTTCATCCCGCACATGAAGCTTGTACGCTCTATCGTCGGAATGTTGCTCGCGCAAATGTGCCAGTAAAAATTCGATAATATGCACCGATTGACCGATCGCTTGCTTGAAGCCTTTTAGATCTTTTTGCACCATATCAGCTGGATCTGCACCATCAGCAAAACGCGCGACTTTCACATCCATGCCACGGGCTAGCATTAGATCGGCCGCTTTTTTCATAGCTGCGATACCCGCCTTATCAGTATCAAGACCAAGGACGACATTGGTCGATAGTCGTTCAAGAAGCTTCGCGTGTTCAACAGTAAAAGCTGTACCAGATACTGCCACCGCCGTAGCGTAGCCCGCTTGATGACTCATCACCACATCAAACTGTCCTTCGACCAAAAGCCAGAACGGTAGCTGACGAATATGATGTTTGGCAAAATCATAACCATAAAGAAGCGAAGACTTGTGAAATAGTTCAGTCTCAGGTGAATTGACGTATTTGGGGGCTTTATCATCGGGATGAAGTATCCGTCCCGAAAAGGCCACTACCTTGCCGTTGACGTCTCGGAGTGGAAACATGATACGATCGCGAAAAACATCAAATGGCTCTTTGCCAGCACCAGCTTCTTTGATAAGACCGGCTTTAAAAAGCAGATCATCTTTGTAGCCAATTGACTGTAGATAAGCTCGTAATTCTCGCCAGCCGCCTGTAGGCGGACCTGATGCATAGCCGATACGCCATTTCTTGATAGTTTCTTTGGTCACTCCCCGCTTTTCAAGATACGCTAATGCTTCACTGTTTTCACTAAGCTTCGCTTCATAATAGGCGGTCGCCGCTTCGATGATAGCAAAGAGTTGTTCACGCTCCGTACGCTTTTGCGGATTTTCTGGCACGAGCTCGACACCAGCTTTTTGGGCTAGAGTCTTTAAAGCCTCCTTAAAATCCACCCCGTCAATCGCTTCGATAAAAGAAAAAATATCCCCCCCTGCCCCACAGCCAAAACAATGATAAGTGCCCCGATCTGGCGACACATGAAATGATGGAGATTTTTCGTTATGAAAAGGACAGCGACCTTTGAAGTGCCGCCCTGCTTGCTTGAGCTCGACATACTGCCCTACCACATCAAGAATATTCAGTCTGTCTTTGATTTGTTGTACTGCGTCGCCTGATGCCATATAGATAAAAGTAGGTACAGTATACCCGATTCACCAGATTTTGCTGAGCTATTGACATAAAGCTATTTATTGTTATAGTATAAACAGTATCGAGGAGAAGAAAAATGAAACTGACACATGAACTGAAGGAACGTGTCTCAATCGAACTGAGGATGAAGCTCATTGCCGGAGGGATGTCTGGTGACTCTAGATTTCAGAGTCAAGTAGAAGAAACTGTGGCGAGCAGAATCAATTATATCGAACGATTGCTCGACGAAGCGAGCGACCCCGCAGACGCTGACGAGCTCGATCTGGAAGATATCGCTGATCTAGAGGCATCCATCGCTGTCTCCGAAGTAAGCGATCCAGAACTGGCGGCGGCATTCGAAGCTGCACGTAACGGAACTCTTGATGTAGAAGAGATCCTATATGACATCAACGACAGCTTCGAGACAGCATTCCGGCATTTCTGCATGGAACATGGCTTGAAGGAACGCACGGTTGAACGGCTGCTCGCCTATCGTCAAGGGTATATATCAACCGACTGATGACACCCGCATCAAGACCAAGCGAATCCCGCTCTGGTCACACGGCGCGGGTTTTGCTTTTTATACTTCACCACTTACCTCCTATCCTTCACTCCTTTCTAACTTTCAAAACATCGCTACATTTATTTAGTACGATATATCGTACTAATCTAACTTGATTGATAGACCTTACTTTGTGTTATTGAGATACAGCAAACGCCGGCCCGAAGGGCCGGCGTTTGTTGTTGTACATTTTACCTATCAGTGCTCACCTTCAGAGTTATATGGCTCTTGAAAACAGGGCTGCAATTAGCCTGCAAACTTCTAGGCAATTAGGGTGCTAATTCATCTCGTGATGATTGATTTTATCATATATTATGTTATAATTAATTTACATGAAAGGAGTGTCCGCATGAAGTTCTTGAGGATTGTTCTTGTGACTGCCGTAGCTGGTACGGCAGCCTGGGCGGTGGTTATGCCCCCGCTGTCTGAAGCCCCGGAATGTGCTATGAAAGAGCGCAAGGGCACTCGGGCCGGCAAGATATCGTTCGGACTCATCGAGTCTGAGCGTGCCAAAGGCAGGTGGTGCGGAGCAAACGAGCTCGCTCGCCTGTTCATGGAAAAACCGTTCTGAACAACACATGTCTTACTTTACCCCGCGCCGTCAACGGCGCGGGTTTTGCTTTTATATTCCTGAATTAAATATAATCCCCCATGTAATTAGTACGATATATCGTACTAATTAAACTATGTTTTTCGTTGATACAACAAAAGACGGTCCCGTGAGGTACCGTCTTTTGTTGTGTTTTTCCATTCTCTTCTTGCACCACCTTCAGAGGGTTTCAAAATTAGTAACCACAAAGCTCAAGAATAATTTCAGGACAGACCCAGATACGAGGCGGGTAAGAAAAAAGACCCGAGGTGTACTTGTTGTACATTGAGGGTCTTTTTTCGTAACCCAACAAAGTAGATGGGTTTGTATTGGGATTATTCCTGCTTGAGAGAGTCTATCATCTGCTGCTTGCGTGAGCCCTTAAAGCCTGATCCCGCTGGGATAAGCTTACCGATAATCACGTTTTCCATCAAACCGGCGAGATTATCGTTACTGCCCTTTACGGCCGCATTGATAAGTACGCGAGTAGTGTTTTGGAAAGAAGCGGCTGAGAGGAAGCTCTTTCGTGAGAGTGAGGTCTCGGTGATACCAAGGATCAAACGTTCGGCTTTGGCTACTTCTTTGCCTTCGGCCTTGAGCTTGTTGTTGGTCTCAATAAAGATCCACTCTTCTACTACGTCACCTACTGTGAAGTGACTGTCGCCACCGGCTGTAACCTTCACGCGAGACATCATCTGCTTAACGATAAGTTCAATATGCTTACGAGCAATCGTCACACCTTGTAGTTCGTAAATACGACCTACTTCAGAAATGATATACTCTTGGACAATTTCTTGACCACCAAACTTGAAGAGTTCTGGAAGAAGAGCAGAACCGTCGGTCAAGATCTGACCAGCCATCACAGTCTCACCCTTAGCGACAGTTACCTGACGGCGGTAGTGTACTGGATATTCGATATTGTCCTTCTTCTTTGGTGCGCCCTTGGCGTTCATGTCTGGAGCGACCACGATAATCTTCTCGCGGCCTTCGGTGCGGATATCTACCACTACACCTTCACACTTACTGACAATCGCTGGTACCTTTGGTGCACGCTTTTCAAATACTTCTTCTACACGAGGAAGACCAGAAGTCACGTCTCCACCGGCAGACGCTGCACCACCGGCGTGCTTGGTGTTCATTGTAAGCTGAGTACCCGGCTCACCAATCGCTTGTGCGGCTACCGTACCGACAGCTTCACCGATATCAACGATCTTGTTGGTGGTAAGATCGACACCATAACACTTCTGACATACACCACGAAGAGTCTTACAAGTCATTGGTGAACGCACGATCACTGATGAGCAAGTAGTACCTTCGACAGCAATAGCATCACGACGTGAAAGCAAGTGTCCCTTAGGGAAAATGACATTGCCCTTACTGTCGACAGCATCTTCGGCCAAGATACGGCCCTTGATAGCTTTACTGAAAGCAATCTCGATACCTGAAGCACTGATGCGACCGATCTTGGTGCCTTCTTTGGTCTTACAATCTTCTTCAGTAACGATAGCGTCTTGCGCTACCACGAAGAGACGGCGAGTAAGATAACCGGCCTTAGCAGTCTGCAAAGCGGTGTCAGCAAGACCCTTACGTGAACCGTGAGTAGTGTTGAAGTACTCAAGTGGTGTCATACCCTCCTTCATTGAAGATAGAATTGGGAATTCAAGAGTTTCACCACGAGTGTTAACGATAAGACCCTTCATACCAGCCATCTGGGCAATTTGTCCGAGAGAACCACGAGCACCAGACTTCCACATTTCGTAGGCTGAGCCATTTTGATCAAGAGTTTCTGGCAGAACCTTTTCGATACTGGTCTTGGCGCGGTGCCAAATTTCTACAATCATACGACGACGTTCGTCGCGAGAAATCAAACCTTCATCATAGAAAGCAAAGACGCGGCGTTCTTCTTCACGAGACGCTTCGATGATCTGAGCTTTTTGTGGTGGTACTTTCACTTCATCAATACCCCAAGTAGTACCAGAGACAGTCGCGTACTTGAAGCCGAGCTTCTTGAGTTTGTCGACAATAGCCGGCACAGCTTCAGGACCACGGTCGTCGATAATATCAATAATGATATCAAAGAGCATACGCTGAACGACTACGTCGTTGATAAAGAGATGATCTGATGGCAAGACACTGTTGAAGAGTAGACGGCCGACAGTAGTTTCAAAGACCTTACCTTCAAATTGCTTATACTTTTCAGTATCAGTGGCCAATACCTTTACCTTGGCACGGAAATCAATAATGCCGTAGTCAAAGGCGTTGATAGCATCGTTTGGTGAAGCAAAAGCCTTACCTTCGCCAAGCGCTCCTTCTACTACCTTAGTCATCCAGTAAGCACCAAGAGCGAGGTCAAGAAGCTTTTCAGACACTACAGGCTCAGCCGAACCAGGCTTTAGGATGTTCTTGTTGGCTGAGATAATCTCCCGAGCTTCCATCTGCGCTTCATCACCTAGTGGTACGTGTACAGCCATTTGGTCACCGTCGAAGTCGGCGTTGAAAGCACGACAAACAAGAGGGTGAACCTGAATAGCATTACCTTCGATCAAAACCGGACGAAAAGCCTGAATACCCTGACGGTGCAGAGTCGGCGCACGGTTGAGGAGTACATGCTTGTGTTTAATGATGTTTTCTAGAATCGCCCATACTTCTGGCACACCATCTTCAATCAAGCGACCAGCGCCACGGATGTTGTAGGCTAGTTCTTGCTTCAAGAGTTCAGCAATCACAAATGGACGGAAGAGCTCAAGAGCCATATGCTTTGGTAGACCACACTGATCGAGAGCCAAGTCTGGACCGATAACGATCACCGAACGACCTGAGTAGTCTACACGCTTACCAAGCAGGTTTTGGCGGAAGTAACCTTGTTTACTCTTTAGATAATCTGAAAGAGACTTCAAAGGACGACGCTGCGCTTGGCCAAGAGCTGAGTATGCTGCGTTGCCGTGACGGATAGAATTGTCGATAAGGGCATCAACCGCTTCTTGCAGGATACGCTTTTCGTTACGAAGAATCACATCTGGAGCCATGATGTCAATGAGCTTCTTCAAGCGGTTGTTACGATTGATCACACGACGATAAAGGTCGTTGAGGTCTGAAGAAGCGTGACGACCGCCTTCAAGAGCTACCATCGGACGGATTGCTGGTGGGATGACTGGAATACGAGTGAGGAACATCCACTCCGGCTTCACGCCAGCGTGAATCATTCCCTTCACAAGCGATAGACGCTTATCGAGCTTAGCGCGCTCCATTGCTCCAGCCTTTTCGCGTTCACCTTCTAGCTGTGCTTGAAGCTTATTGAGGTCAATATTTTTAAATAGTTCGTAGATAGATTCAGCACCGATCTTGGCTTCGAACAAAGTACTGTACTTGATTGAGTACTTGTGGAAGTTGGTCTCATCGAGCACCATACCCGCTTGGATACTTTCAATCTCGCGCTTCATATCTTCCATGCGAGTCTTCAAAGCATCACGAGCATCTTCGTTTTGGAGATCCTTGTACTTGGCTTTGAATTCTGTATCTAGCTCTTTAAGGATACGAGAACGCTCGTCTTCACGAACCTTGGTCACTATGTAACCAGCAAAGTAAATCACCTTCTCAATCGAAGAAGCAGTAATACCAAGAATAAGAGCAATGCGAGATGGCACACCACGTAAGAACCAAATGTGAGAGACAGGCACACACAAATCGATATGTCCCATGCGCTCGCGACGAACAATAGCGCGAGTCACTTCTACTCCACACTTCTCACAAACAATACCCTTGTAGCGGATACCGCGGTATTTCTTACATGAACATTCGTAATCCTCGACCGGACCAAAGATACGCTCGTCAAATAGACCGTGCTTCTCTGGGCGCTGGGTACGATAGTTGATAGTTTCTGGCTTGGTCACTTCCCCGTATGACCATTCAAGAATTGTCTCTGGTGAGGCGAGCTTGAGACCAATTTCTGTGAACTGTTGTGGCATAAGTGCCGGCTTCTTTGGTGAAAATGTAGACATAGTATTTTCTTAAAGCAAACGATTAATTGGTCTCATAAATAGACTCATCACGACTGCGACGTGGTCGGGCTTCCCCTTCTTCTTTTTCTAGACGAACATCAAGAGATAGACCACGAAGCTGGTTAACCAACACATTGAAGGCGGCTGGGGTGTGAGGGTGACTGATCTTTTCGCCGCGTACGATAGCATCAAAGGCGGCCGAACGACCAACAATGTCGTCAGACTTGATAGTAAGCATTTCTCGCAGAGTATAGGCCGCACCATAACCAAGGAGCGCCCACACTTCCATTTCTCCGAAGCGCTGACCTCCGATCTGGGCCTTACCGCCAAGTGGCTGCTGGGTAATAAGTGAGTACGGTCCAATCGAACGCATGTGGATCTTGTCTTCCACCATGTGGTGAAGCTTCAAGATGTACATCATGCCGACGGCAGTCTTTTGGGCAAACTTTTCACCTGTACGACCATCGCGAAGTTGGATCTTTCCGTCTTCTGGCAAGCCAGCGGCTTTTAGTTCGGCCTTCACGTGAGTCTCACTAGCACCAGCAAATGGTGGTACCACGGCTTGGTAGCCAAGAGTGTTGGCCGCCATACCAAGGTGAAGCTCAAGAATCTGTCCGAGGTTCATACGACTAGGTACACCAAGCGGTGTAAGAAGAATATCGATCGGGCGACCATCTTCAGTGTATGGCATATCTTCTTCTGGTAAGATACGTGAGATAACACCCTTGTTACCGTGACGACCAGCGAGCTTGTCACCCACTGATACATTACGGACTTGCGCTACTGTCACGTGGATGCGCTTGATGACACCACTTTCGAGTTGGTCACCTGCCTCACGTGAGAAGACCTTTACGCCAATCACACGACCACGCTTCCCTGCTTCGAGGCGTAGTGAGGTGTCTTTTACATCCTTGGCCTTTTCACCGAAGATCGAACGGAGCAAGCGCTCTTCTGGAGTAAGTTGGGTCTCACCCTTTGGTGTTACCTTACCGACCAAAATGTCTCCCGGACGGACTTCCGCACCGATACGGATAATACCGTTTTCATCGAGATTGCGAAGCTTCATTTCACTCACGTTTGGAATATCAGGAGTAGTGACTTCCGGTCCAAGTTTGGTATCGCGTACTGATACTTCTAGTTCATCGAGGTGGATACTAGCAAACTTACTCTTCTTAACGAGACGTTCTGAAATAACAATCGCGTCTTCGTAGTTGGCACCATTCCAACTCATGAAAGCTACTAGGGCGTTTTGGCCTACCGCCAACTGACCACGATCAGTTGAAGTAGTGTCAGCAAGCAAGTCGCCGCGCTTAACTTTGTCTCCGACCGTCACTGCTGGACGATGATAGAAAGCTGAGAAGTCGTTGGTGCGTTGCAAAGTAGTAAGAGGATATTCTTTCTTCTTACCATCTTTGTTCTTTACCACAATATGACGAGCGTCAGATTCTACTACTTCACCCGCTTCTTCTGCGTAAACTACACGACCACTATCGCGAGCTGCTACACCTTCGACACCTGTCGCCACAATCGGCGCTTCAGTAATAAGACATGGAGTAGCCTGCTTCTGCATGTTACTACCCATGAGAGTACGGTTGGCGTCGTCGTGGTTGAGGAAAGGAATCATCGAAGTAGCGATTGAGAAACCTTGGTTGGTTGCTACGTCCATATATTCGACATCTTCGCGCTTTACAGTGCGAGAGTCACCACGCTTACGCGCTTCGACTACTTTGTCTTTGATCTTGCCATTATCATCAAGCTCTACTGCGGCGTGAGCGATAGTGAATTTCTCCTCTTCATGAGCGTTCATGTAGGTCACTTCGCCTGTTACCACACCTTTTTCTACCTTTACGTACGGAGTCTCAATGATACCAAAGCGATTGACGCGAGCGTACATCGCAAGACGCAAAATGAGACCAATGTTTGGACCTTCCGGTGTATGAATAGGACAAAGGCGACCGTAGTGACTAGTGTGTACGTCACGCACTTCAAAACCAGCGCGCTCACGAGTAAGACCACCCGGACCAAGAGCCGAAAGCGTGCGAAGGTGCTCGATTTCTGCGAGGTTGTTTTGTTGCTGACTAAATTGTGACAGCTGGTTGGTACTGAAGAATTCCTTAATAGCCGCTTGGAGTGGTCGCGGATTGAGGATCTGCATTGGGAGCGAAGTTTCAGCCTCGATGGTAGACATGCGGTCTTGGATATTGCGCTTCATGCGGGTCATACCCACACGGACACGTTGTTGGAGCATTTCACCAAAGTAGCGCACACGACGGAAACCGAGGTGGTCGATATCATCTGGTACCGCCATTGGGTCGTGATTCATCTCAATGATGTTCTTGAGAATAAGCCGAATATCCTCGATAGAGACAGTACGTACATCAGTAGCCTTCTTGTCTGTTGGTAGACCGTAGCGTTCGTTGAAGTGGTGACGACCAATTTCAGACAGGTCGTAACGTTCTGGAGCAAAGAGAGAGCGCACAAATTCGCGAGCGTTTTCGACAGTAGCCAAATCACCGTCACGCAAGCGCTTGTAGATTTCGATAAATGAATCGTCGGTGGTCTTCGCTGCATCTTTGGCGATAGTCGCCTTCATATATTCTGGACCACGCTCGACACCCTTCATGAGGTCGACCATTTCCTTTTCACTTTCAACACCTAGTACGCGCAGCAAAGAAGAAATTGGGAATTTCTTCTTGCGGTCGATTTTTACATAAATCACACCATCAGCGTCAGATTCGATCTCAACCCATGCGCCGCGAGCTGGGATGATCTTGGCACCAAACAAGGTACGACCCTTACTTTCAGCAGAGGTAAAGAAAATACCGTAACTACGAGCTAGCTGTGGCACGATAACGCGCTCTACACCATTAATGATGAAAGTACCATTTTCGGTCATGAGCGGCATGTCCGCAATGAACATTTCCTGATCCTTCTCACTTTCGAAAGTTTTATTCTTCAAAACTACCTGCGCGCGTAGTGGAGCATCGTAAGTAAGCTTGTTTTCCTTGGCGTACTCTGGTGTACATTTGGCTTCACCTAGTTCGTACTTCTTAAAACGAAGTTCAAACTTCTTTTCCGAATAGTCGGTAATCGGTGAAAACTCAGTAAAAATTTCTTTAAGGGCAGTCTCGACAAACCACTTGAACGACTCACGTTGTGGTTCGATGAGGTCTGGCACTTCAATCATCGGTGCTGGTGAGATCGCAAAAGTCTTTTGCGGCATCGCTCCAGTTGATGCGTATTCTTCGGCTTTGAATTGCATAAAATATGACTAAATAATGTTTGTACCTAAGACACAAAAAACACACACCGCGGCGGTGCTATTTTTATATCTTAGAAGTACGCTGGTAATATAAACATCGCTAATGCGCTTTACCCCCGCGACATCTCCCATCCAGAACACATTCGAGATTTGCGTTTGTGCCGGAATTATACAGGAAAACCGTTTTTTTGCAAGCAAAGACTCTTGGCA
>JACCDR010365643.1_pt1 | contig 17870 bp, 20 predicted proteins | sample 7446431 | NCBI WGS metagenome assembly JACCDR01 (sample SAMN15323443, study PRJNA562643) | freshwater metagenome | isolation source: river surface water | place: USA:Blue River Watershed | collected 2017-08-17
ACCTTGCCCTGCTTGTGATACGCCGCGGCCTGCGGGATGCTCTCGGCCATGAACTGCACCTGGCCGGCCATGAGGTCGGTGAAGGCCGGCGCGCTGCCGCGGTAGGGGATGTGCACCATGAAGAGCCCGGTGGCCGTCTTGAACATCTCGGGCACGAGGTGGCTGATGCCGCCATTGCCGGCCGAACCGTAGTTGATCTGGCCGGGGCGCGTGCGCGTGTAGTCCATGAACTCCTTGAGCGTCTTCACCGGCACCTGCGGGTTCACCAGCAGGGCCAGGGGCTGCATGGCGGTGCGGGCGATCGGTACGAAGTCCTTGAGCGTGCCGTAGGGCAGCTTGCTGTAGAGGGCCGGGTTGATCACCATGGTGCCGGTGTTGGCCAGCAGCAGGGTGTGGCCGTCGGGGGCGGATTTCATGACCTCCTGCGCGCCCACGGTGCCGCCGGCCCCTGCCTTGTAGTCGATGAGCACGGGCTGGCCCAGCGCGGCCTGCAGGCGTTCGCTCAGCAGGCGCGCATGCTGGTCCAGCGGACCGCCGGCCGGAAAGCCGATCACGATACGCACGGGCTTGGAGGGGAAGGTCTGGGCGACAGCGGCACCGGCCAGCAGCAGGCTGGTGCAGAAGAGGGCGAGGGTCTTGCGCATGGGTCAGGTCCGTGGGGAGTGAGGTTGGGTTGCCATTGTGCGGGACGGCCCCCCACCGCCGGACGCGGGAAAACGCGAACCCGTCGTCCTTCAGCGCCGGGTGGGCAGGTACTGGCCGGCGGTCACGCCCATGGAGACATAGATGCTGGTCACACCCTCCATGCCCACATCGGCGGGTTCCACCCAGGCGGCCGGCACGAACAGCAGGCCGCCGCCCACGGGCACCGGGGCCGTGGGCACGAGCACGCCGAGGTAAGGCTGGCCGCCCAGCAGCACGGGCTCGGGGGTGGACAGCAGGCCCAGCACGGCCGTGCCCGGCTGGGCGTCCTGACGCCCGCCGAAATAGAGCCAGACCGCGCTCATGGACTTCAGGCCCTCGTCCTGCGGCCGCCCGAGCAGGCCCACGAGCTTGTGGACCACGTCGTAGACCGTGCGCACCACGGGGATACGCTGCACCAGCGCATTCACCACACGCGCCAGGCCGCGTTCCAGCCCGGCTTCGGTCAGCAGGCCCAGCAGGTAGACGCAGGCCAGCAGCAAGAGAAGGCCCAGGGCATAGCCCAGCAACTCCGAGCCCGTGCCCCCCAGGCCCAGGCGCACCAGCAGCTGGCCGAACTCGCTTTGCGGTCCCAGCCAGGTCGAGAGCAGGCGCAGCGTCCAGACCACGAGGATCAGCGTGGCGGCCAGGGGCAGCATGGCCAGCAGGCCGGTGAGCAGAGTACGCAGGGGATGGCGGAATTGCAGCTTCATGGCCCCGACTGTAGCTGCCCGGCGCGGCCCTGCAGGTACCATCGGTGGACCTGAGCTGCCGGCCCGACCATGACCTCCCAGAATCCCGAGACCCCCGATCTGCTGGGCCGGCCCGAGGCCGGCTGGCGGCTGCAGCTGTACACCGTCATCTTCGAGTCCGACACCCGGGCCGGGCGCCTGTTCGATGTCTGGCTCATCGTGCTGATCCTGCTCAGCGTGTTGGCGGTGGTCCTCGACAGCCTGCCGGCCCTGCCCCAGGCGCAGCGGGTCGTGCTCTACCGCGTGGAGTGGCTGTTCACGGCCTTGTTCACCATCGAATACCTGGCGCGGCTGGCCTGCGTGCGCCATCCCACGCGTTACATGCTGAGCTTCTACGGCATCATCGACCTGCTGGCCCTGTTGCCGACCTGGCTGGCCCTGCTGGTGCCCGAAGTGCACGCGCTGATCGACGTGCGGGTGCTGCGCCTGCTGCGTGTCTTCCGCATCTTCAAGCTCACCGCCTATCTGGCCGAATTCCAGGCCCTGGGCCAGGCCCTGCGCGCGAGCCGGCGCAAGATCCTGGTGTTCATCTCCGCGGTGCTGATGATCGTGCTGGTCATGGGTACGGTGATGTATGTGGTGGAGGGTCCGTCCAACGGCTTCACCAGCATCCCCACCGCCGTCTACTGGGCCATCACCACCATGACCACGGTGGGGTTCGGCGACATCACCCCCAAGACCGAGCTCGGCCGTGCCATCGCCTCGCTCATGATGCTGCTGGGCTGGGGCACCCTGGCCGTGCCCACCGGCATCGTCACCGCCGAGATGACGGCGCGCCGCATCGGAGGCGCGCCGGCCGGGCGCACCTGCCCCGAGTGCCTGCACGAGGGGCATGCCGCGGAGGCGCACTACTGCCTGCACTGCGGCACGGCCCTGCCGCCGCAGACGCCGGGCGGGCCGGCCTGAGCGGTGGCCGCCTTGCCAAGAAAGTCACGCCGCGGCGTCCATTTTTGCTATCAAATTTGTAATCCCGCAAACCCTGCGGCACAATCCCAGCCATGTCTGTACGGACGGAGTCCCCCATGAAAAAGCTGCACCGCGGTTTCACCCTGATCGAACTGGTCATCGTCATCACCATCATCGCCATCCTGGCCGCCATCGCCCTGCCGCGTTACATCGCCTTGCAGCGCGACGCCCGCGTGGCCAAGATGCAGGGCCTGTTCGGTTCGATCCGCTCGGCTGCAGCCCTGGCCAAGGCGCGCTGCGAACTCGACCTGGCCGCAGTCCCCGTGGGCACCTGCACGGCCGCGGCCGGCACGGCCAATATGGACGGCCTGGCCATCGACATGGTCAACCGTTACCCGGCCGCCAGCGCCACCGGCATCGTTGCAGCTGCCAACATCGTGCCGGCCAGCGACGGGGTGACCGTGGCGGGCGCTGCGCCCCTGACCTTCACCGCCACCGGCGCCACCACGCCGGCCAACTGCGTCATCAGCTACACCGCTGCGGCGGCCGGCGCAGCGCCCACGATCACCATCGACACCTCGGGCTGCTGATCCCGGCGTGCACCCGGGGCTGTTCACGGCGGGCACAATGCCCGGGGCTCGCTGGATAATTCCCGTCATGCGCGTTCGAATCCAAAACGGGATGATTTGACCGCCAACACCATGCAGCGTGTGCTGCAGCACACGCAAGGGGTTGGGTGGGCAAAGGGCCCGTTTTGGTTCGAACCCGAAGGGGCGTGATTTTGCGGGCGATCCGCGGCGTTGCAAAACCAGGCAAGCCGTCCAGGCTTGCCTTGGGTTTTGCGCCTTGCGGCTCATCCCGAAAAATCACGCCGCGCGCGACGGAAATTGTCCAGTGAGCCCATCATGACCAGCCCTTCGTTTTTGCCTCCCCTGACAGAGCCCTCCGCGCTGGACTCCACCCTGCAGCGCCAGGGTTATGCCGTGCTGGACGCCGCCGCTGTGGCGCGCCTGAGCCGCGTCGCGCCCGCCGATCTGGCGGCCCTGTTGCCCTACTGGGACGACCTGCCGCCCGACGCCTTCCTGAAGGACGGGGGGCGCTACCGCAGGCGGCGGCACTCCTGCTTTGTGCTCGACGGTGAGCGGCTCACGCAGGTTCCGCACCGGCCGCACTGGCAGCCGCTGGAATACAACGCCCTGCACGGTGGCATGCAACGCCTGTTCGCGCCCATGGACGCGGCCATGCTGGCCCGGCCGGCCTGGGCGCAGCTGCTGCGCTGGCTCGGCCGCGTGGCCGACGGGCTCAAGGGCGCGCAGCGCTGGTACATCGAGGCGCATCCCTTCCGCATCGATACCACCGACGGCATCGGCCGGCCCACGCCCGAGGGCGCGCACCGCGACGGCGTCGACCTGGTGGCGGTGTTTCTGGTGCAGCGTCGCGGCGTCAAGGGCGGCGAGACCCGCGTGTTCGAGGCCGCCGGGCCCAATGGCCAGCGCTTCACGCTCGATGAGCCCTGGTCGCTGCTGCTGCTCGACGATGCCCGTGTGATCCACGAGAGCACGCCCATCCAGCCCCTGGCGTCACCCGCCTACCGTGATACGCTGGTCGTCACCTTGCGCGCCGGTGCCTTCCAGGGCGAAGACGCCGCCTCATCAATTTCCTGAAGGAGCGTGGCATGTTCAAGCACATCCTGGTCCCGGTGGACGGTTCCCCCACGGCACAGCAGGCGGTCGGCCGGGCGGCGGCCCTCGCCCGAGCCTTCGGCAGCCGTGTGACGGCGGTCTACGTGATCGATCCCTATCCCTTCACCGGCCTGGGCAGCGACTTCGCCTACGGCCAGGCCGAGTACCTGGGCGCGGCCAAGGCCGAGGCCGCGGAAGCGACCGAAGCGGCGCGGGCCACGCTGGCCGCAGCCGGCGTGGCGGTCGAGACGCAGGTGATCGAGTCCCACGCGATCTGGCGCGGCATACTCGACACGGCCAGCACGCTGGGCGCCGACCTCATCGTGATGGGCTCGCACGGCCGCCGTGGCCTGGAAAAGCTGGTGCTGGGCAGCGTGGCGCAGCGGGTGCTCTCGCACGCCGCGCTGCCGGTTTTCATCGAGCGCGGCTAGGCATTTCCACGAGGTCCATGGCGCCGGGTCTAGGACCGGCGGCGGGCCTGCATCTCCTCGCCCATGGCCTGCTGCCGGGGCGTGTCCATGAGCGCCTGGGCACCGGGGAAGGCCACGCTCTCCTCGGCCGGGATATGCCGGGCATAGAGTTCGACAAAACGCCGCACGACCTGCTGCAGCGCCGCGTCCGGTGCGCCCTGGGCGCCGGGCTCACACCAGCGCTGCAGCACGGGGCGCAGCGTGGCCCAGAGCCCTTCCATCTCGCGGTGATCCGCCTGCAGGCCCTGCACCAGCGCGCGCACCCGGGCGTCACCCTGGGCGAGCAGCAGGGGAAAGACATGCAGCTCCTCATCCTGGTGGTGCAGGGGCGCCGCCAGGTCGAAGTAACGCAGCACGTCGGCCGCGGCCGAGCGGCTCTGCGTGTCGTGGCCCTGGCGCTCCACGTGGGCGATCAGGCGACCCAGCAGGTCCAGCGTGCGCTGCACCCGTTCATGGCAGGCGGCCAGCATCTCGTAGGGCTGGTCGAAACCCGCGGCCGGGCTGTCGAAGCCGGGCAGGGTGCGCCCCATCTCAGGCCGCCGGCCTGGGGGCCGTCAGTTCGGCCAGCTGCTTGCGCAGGGCCTTCTCGTCGTTGAAGCGCTTGGTGGCATCACGGACCACGGCGATCGAACCGAGCATCTCGCCCGCATCGCCGTGCACCATCTCGAAGCTCATGTCGATGTAGATGAACTCCTCGCTCTTGTGCAGCGAGCGCGTGATCATGGAGGTGCGCCCGGGCTTGACGCCCCCGCGTGCCAGCGCCTGCTGGAAACCATCCCAGTGGGCCTTGCGCATGCGTTCTGGAATGATCATGTCCAGGTTCTGGCCCACCGCCTCGGCCGCGCTCCAGCCGAAGATCTTCTCCGCGCCCCCGTTCCACAGGCGGATGACGCCCTCCAGGTCGCAATAGATCAGTCCCTCCGGGATGCTGCGCAGGATCTGGGCGGCGGAGGGTTCGAGGGTGGGTGGCGAGGACATGGCTGCTTTGGGGAAAACGGGGAAGCGCCTAGCGTAGCCGAAAGATCGGTGTCGTCCAACAAGTCGTCAGAACTAGGCGCTGCCAGTAAGGCTATCGCGGGCCGGTTCGCGGCTGCGTGCGGGCGGGCCCTGCGCTAGTGCAGCATCCTGCGCACCCAGTCGCGGATACCCGTGGTGCTGAAGGGCTTGACGATGTAGCCGTCAGCCCCGTGCCGCCCGGCGTTGACCAGATCGGCTTCCTGGCCTCGCGCGGACACCACCACCACCAGTGTGTCGCAGATGTCTTCGTCCTCCCGGATGGCGCTCAGCACCTGCAGGCCGTTGAGTTCGCCCGGCATCATGACGTCCAGGAAGACGATCTTGGGGTGCTGCGTGCGGATGAGGTCCAGGGCGAGCTCGCCGTTGTCGGCCTCGATCGTCGCGAACTCCCTCTCAAGGGTGGCGCGCAGCAGCCTGCGGATATCCGCGTTGTCATCGACGATCAGTATGTCCTGCATGATTCAGAGTCCTTGGTTGAACGCTTTGGATTTTTCGAGGATGTCGGGTGCGCTGTCGGCAAACTCCTGGGCGATGTCGGTGAAGACGTCAGATAGGTCCAGGAATGCGCTCACGACATCAGGGTCGAAATGCGTGCCAGCGCCCCGGACGATGATCTCGCTCGCCTGATCGTGTGTCATGCCCGGCTTGTAGATGCGTGGGCTGATCAGGGCGTCGTAGACGTCCGCCAGGGCCATGAGGCGGCCCGGGATGGGGATGTCGTCTCCGGTCAGCCCCTGCGGGTAGCCGGAGCCATTCCATTTTTCATGGTGCGTATAGACCACGTCCTTGGCGATCTCGAAGAACTCCAGGGAGGCGCCTGAGGCCCTCTGCGCGTTGAGGATGGCGTCGCGCCCCAGTTTCGGATGCCTCTTCATGACCTCGAATTCCGCCGGCTCGTAGCGGCCGGGCTTGAGCAGGATCCGGTCCGGGATGCCCACCTTGCCGATGTCGTGCAGCGGTGCGCATTTGAAAAGGATGTCGATCGTCTCGTCAGACAGATAGTCGGCGTAACGCGGGTTGCCCCTGAGGTGGTTGGCGAGAGTGCGCACATAGTGCTGCGTCCGCCGCAGGTGCTTGCCGGTCTCCACGTCGCGCGTCTCGGCCAGGGAGGCCAGCGCCAGGATGGTGGTGTCCTGCATCAGGGCGAGCTGCTGCGTGCGTCTCGAGATGGCGGATTCCAGGTGCTCGTTGTTCAGTCGCAGGGCCATGGCGCGTTCCGCCATGGCCAGGTGGGCCCGCAGGCGCGACTGTACAACCTGGGCCGGCATGGCTTTAGAAAAATGGTCGCTGGCGCCCAGGCCTGCGTAATCCTCTTCGTCCACGGACACATCGTCCGCGGAGAGGAAGACCAGCGGCGTTTCGAGCGCGTTCCCCAAAGCTCTGATGGCCATGCATACCGTCAGACCCTGCGGCCCGGGGAACTGGAGGTCGAACACGACCACATAGGGGCATCCGTCCTGCAGGGGCGGCGGCGGGCCGGCTTCGCCCCGATGCTCGTGGAGCGTGTAGCCATCGCCCAGCGCCAGGCGTAACCAGGCATGCGTGGCGTCCGAGTCGCTGATCAGAATGACAGCGGCCTTGTGTGGCGGGTAAAAAATCATGCTGTAACGCCTGTATGAGCCGGGACGTATACCGGGAAGTACAGGCTGACTTCCGTGCCCTGTCCTGGCGTGCTGATGATGTTGATCTCACCCTTGTGGTAGCCGACAATTTCCCTGGTGATGCTCATGCCAAGACCCGCTCCGGGGACGTTGCCCGAGGTGTCGGCGCGGTAGAAGCGGGTGCAGACGTTCTTCACTTCGTCACGCGTCATCCCGATGCCCTGGTCCGTGACGTGGACGGCGACACGCTGCCCGGCATCTTCCGCCGGGTGAACCTCGACCACGATGGTGACAGGGCCGCCAGCCGGTGAGTATTTGTAGGCGTTGGAAATGACATTGAGCAAAGCTTGGCGCAGCTTGCCGGAGTCCGCCATCAGATGGACCTCCTGGATGGGCATGAGCAGCTTGGGCAGGGACCGCCCTGGCGGGGGCTGGAGGGCCCGTGTCAGGTCAACCAGGAGTTCCTGCAGGCAAAGCGGGGCAAAGTGGAAGTCCTTGCCGCGTCGCGCCTCGATGCGCGCGAGGTCCAGCAGCTCATTGAGGATCTGTACCATCAGTGTGGATTGCTTGTGGATGATTTCCAGAAATTCCTGTCGCGACGCCTCGTCCAGCGATTTCGCCATCAGGAGCTCGGAAAAACCGAAGATGCTGGCCATGGGGGTGCGCAGTTCGTGGGCCGCGGTTGCGAGGAAATCACTCTTGAGGTCCTCCAGCTCCGTCGCGCTCGTGACATCGCGCAGGCAAAGAATCTGTGAGAGGGTGGTGGACTTGCTCAAACGCAGCTGGACCTGTAGAACCCGCTTCCCGCAACCGTTGAGCTCAATGGTCTGCAGGGCGTTTTCTGGCGCCTCGGCCGCCTTGCGGCGCAAGGCCTCGATGCCTTCGAACCGCGCGGAAGGATCGCAGAGCCGAGCCAGCCACGTCGAGAACTCCATCTCCGACATGCCCTCGACGACTGCGGCGTTGTCGGGTCCAGTCATCAGATGGAAGGCCGGGTTCACCAGCTTCACGCGGCGCTGGCTGTCGAAAGAGACAAAACCGTCTGGGCTCAGCTCGAATACGGCATCGAGCTGGACCTTGCGATCCTCGATCTGTTCCTGAGCCTGGCGACGCGCGTTGCTTTCCCGGCGCAGCATGGCCAGATGCCAGGTCAGTCCGGCTGCCAGTGCAAGAATCAGCAAGGAAACGGTGACGGCCTGCATGGCCAGGGCCGACAGTGTGTCCCGGTAGCTGTTGTGCAGGAACTGGGTATCGATGCCGGCCATGACGATCAATGAGTACTGCGGGACCTTCCGGAAGAAAAAAACCCGCTCCAGTCCGTCGACGACCGATTTTGTCCTGTAAGAGCCTTCGGTTTCTCCGTTCGCCAGTCGTGCCATCAGCGACGATTGCCTGATGTCAGCGCCATAGTCTTCCCTGGAGCCCACTTTACGCGCCCGCGCGATTCCGTCCATGCCGTAGAGAGCGGTGAGTCCCTCTGGCCCGAGATTGAGCTGTGAGTAAAAGCGGGTGAAGTACCCGGGGTCGATGGAGACCACGACCACGCCTGCGAACTCTCCGTTGGGCCCGGTGATGCGCCTGGACAGCTGGATTGACCACCGGCCCGTGGCACGGCCGATCAGCGGCCTGGAGATGAACAGCCCGGCAGAGTCATCCTGGATGTGCACCTTGAAATGTTCCCGGTCGGACAGGTCCAGCGTGCCTGTGGTCGACTTGTTCGACAAGATATAGATCCCCTTGGCGTTGATCACACCGACCTGGTTGAAGATCTCGTCATCGATCACCCCCTGGGCGGTGAGCTTGGCAAGATCGAGTCGCAGACCCATTTCCAGATAACGCGACTGCACGAAGCGTATGACCTGGTCGGCGCTGCGCAAGGTGCGGATGGCATGTTCCTGGCTCAGGCGCGTCAGATTGGAGAGGTCCCGCACGGAGCTGGCCAGCTCGCGTTCGCGCGTCTCGGCCGACAGCTGGACGACGTGTACCCAGGTAAACGTGAGCAGAAGGCCTGCGACGATCCACAGCAGGATCGTGGCATTTTTGTCGCGGCAGTAGCGCGGCAACCTGAAAGACAGCTTCATGGTTCAGTCCAGGTTCTTGCGCACCCAGCTCACGACCTGCAGCGGGCTGAAGGGCTTGACGAAATAGGCATCGGCCCCCCGGGCCCGCGCTTCTTCAGTGTCGCCGGCCTGGCCACGCGCGGAGATCATGGCCACCAGGGTGGAACGCGTGACGGGATTGCCCTTGATGGCCTGCAGTACCTGCAGGCCGTTGATCGCGCCGGGCATCATGCAGTCGAGCAGGACGACGCGCGGACGATGCTGCTTGATGAGTTCCAGTGCCGAGATGCCGTCGCTGGCTTCATGGAGTTGGTAGCTGTTGCCGAGGATGACGCTGAGGAGCTTGCGGATGTCGGGGTGGTCGTCGACGATGAGGATGCTGGACATGTGCTGGTCTGCATATGCAGAATGATTAACCCAGGTGTGGCGTTAAGAGTTTGTTCCTGGCCACGCGCGAGGCGATGGCGTGCAGGCGGTCGAAGGGAATGGGCTTGCTCAGTACCTCGATGCCGAGCGGTAGGCCGCCGCGGGCCTTTATGTCGTTATCGTCGAGGCCCGACACGACGACGATGGACGTGCGGGCGGACTCCGGCGCCTTCGACAGCACATCGAGCATGGCAAAACCGTCCATGCCCGGCATGTGCAGGTCGGTGATGAGCAGGTCGGGTTGGGAACGTCCGATGGCGAGCAGTGCGGTGAATGCGTTGTCGAAAGTGAGCAAGTCCAGGTCCAGGGGCCAGGCGGCGATCTTCACCCGGTAGAGGCGCAACAGGGACTCGTCGTCCTCCACCACCATCACCTGCAGTTTGCGCTGCCCGGAAGGCGACGACGCGCCGGAGTCCGTTGCCGCGAGTGTCGGGGCGCGCCGCAGGAGCTTGTCCACCGAGTCCCGGAGCACACGGCGGTGGCCGCCGGTGGTTTTCCAGGCTTCCAGCACCCCGCGCTCGACCCACAGCTGGACCGTGCCGACCGACACCCCCAGCAGGTGCGCGGCTTCGCGGGTCGTGCAAAAAGACTTCTCGACGGTGTTTCCCTGAATGGCTGACATGGTGGTGATGTGCCTTTGCACGAGGGTTAATGTAATTTTTTTTTGACAAAAAATATCAAAAACTGATGATAAACACAAAAAAGTGTTAAATATTGACGGGTGCTCGTAGAATGAAGCGCAGCGGAATCAAGTCAGGCCGGCGACGACGGTGGCACCGGTTCCGTGGCAGGTCGGCGGCAGCGCCGGCGACCAATGGAGCAAGGTTCATGCAGGACGAATGTTCGGAGCCGGGTGGTCTGGGGCAAGCCGGGCCGCGTACCCGTACCCGCTATGTGCCGATCGAGGACGCCCACCCCGGGGCGAGGCTGGCGCAAGCGGTGCTTGATGGCTATGGGCGGTCCATGCTGCCCGTCGGCGTGATCCTGAGTGAGGAACACCTGCATCAGTTGCAGGCGCACCAGATCGAGTTCATCTGCGTCGAATCCATCGAGACGCGCTCCCCCGAGCGGATCGCAGTGGAGGCGGCGGCGGCGGCGCGGCGCGTGCTGGAGAAATTCGAGCACACCGATCTCACGGATCCCGTGGCGGCCGCCCTGTTCAATCAGGTCCTCATCTATCGGAGTGCCTGATGCCGCAGATCGTCTCCATGGATCGCGTGCTGGATACGATCCGACAGCTGCCCGCCTTTCCCGATGTGGTTCTGAGGGTCCTGCAGACCCTGGACGATCCGCAGGCCAGCCTGCGTACCCTGACACAGATCATCGAGCACGACCCCATCATCGCGGGGCATGTCCTCTCGCTGGCCAACCGTGCGTCGGTCCGTCCGCAGGACAGGACGATCGACGATGTCTTCACGGCGGTGTCGATCATCGGCCTGTCCCGGGTCCGCGAGGCGGTGGCTTTCATCAGCCTGGCGGGATTCGCGGATGACCTGGCGCCCGCCGGTTATATGCGGCGTTACTGGGCGCACAGCATGGCGGTCGCCGTCTGCGGCGTGGAACTTGCGCACTACACGCCTGTCGAGGTAGGGATCGAGGCCTCGCTGATTGCGTGCCTGCTGCACGACGTCGGCCAGCTCTGGCTGCATCGTTTCGAACCGGAGCGCATGCAGCGCGTGCTCCAGCGGTCTGCCGCGTGCCGGACCGAGCCCCACCTGGTCGAGTCCGAGGAGCTCGGTGTGGACCATGGCACGTTAGGCGGCTGGCTGGCCAGGGGCTGGGGGCTGTCGGAGGGCATCGTCAAGGGTATTCAGTACCACCATGCCCCTGAAAAGGCGCTAGTCGAGCCGTTGGTATCGGTGGTGCACGTGGGCCAGGCGTTGGCGCAGGCGCTGGACCTGGCCGGCGAGGACCAGCACCCGGCCATCCGGTTTTCGAGTGCCTGCTGCAACCGGCTGGAACTGCCTTGGGGGCGGGAATCGCAGGCCCGCTTCGGCCGCATTGAGGCTCGCACCCGACATGTTTTCGCACACTACGCCGTCTAGCGTCTGATACGGCGCTGAGAATCAGCGCCCGTCCATGCCGCCGGTCTGTCGAGCGCGCAGGCTGGGCTGCTGCGCTTTACTGCCACGTACTCACGCACCGCCAGCTGCTCGGGGCCTTGGGGACCCTGGTATCCCTAGGATGTGCAAGACATGTGCTCTTGCCTGGAGGCGCTGTGCAAGAGCATCGCACGCGACTTTACGCAGAGCTCAGCGCGTGCGCAGCCTGAGCTGGTTGGGCAGGGGCCGGGAGCGGCGCAGCACGTCGTCGGCGAGCCAGAGTGCGGACTGGCGTGCGCGCTCCGAGACCCTGGACAGCGGCATCTGCAGGTAGTCGTCGTTGAAGACCTCGAAGCTGTAGTCGCCGGCGTAGCCCAGGCTGTCGATCTTCTGCACCAGGTCCACCAGCTGGTCGGTGTGCACGCCCTCGCCCGGGAAGACGCGGTAGGTGCGGGCTGTGGCCATGCGCTCCTCGAAGGTGCGCGTCTCCTGCCACATGAAGTCGGAGAGCTGGACCAGGAAGATCTTGGCCGGGTCGATGTCGAGGATGGCGTCCAGCGCTGTCTTCGCCGCGAGGATGTGGTACGAGTCCAGGCAGACGCCCAGGTTGGGGCTGTCGGCGCGGCAGACCACGTCCCAGGCCGTGGTGTACTCGTTGATGGTGCGCCCCCAGGACAGGCCCTCGTAGGCGATGCGGATGCCAAAAGGCACGGCCAGCAGGGCCAGCTTGTGCAGGTCGCGCGCCAGGTGGTCCGCATCCTGCGAGGCATGCGGCGAGGTGGACGAGCAGGCCAGCAGCACGTCGCAGCCCAGCTCGGCACACATCTCCAGCATGGTCTTGGCGATGTCCACCTTGTAGTCGTGCAGATGGCCACTCAGGCCCTCGAAGTCGCGCAGCACCTGGAAGCCCGTGCCGCGCAGGCCGCTGGCGCGCACGGCGCGCGCGGCGGCCTTCCAGCCCTCGGGGTGGCCCACGAGGTCGTTGGCCTTGAGCATGACCTGGCTGAAGCCGGCCTCCTGCATGGCGGTCAGCTTGGCCTCCAGCGGGCCGGCCAGGGTGATGGTGTCCATGCCGAAGCCACGGATGGCTTCTTCCAGGCTGCGGCGGTCCTTCATGGTGTGCCCGCAGATTGGCCGTTGTGCACGAGCTCGAACACCACGCTGCCCAGGTAGGTGCGGGTGATGGCGCCGCGTTGTCCGCTGTGCGCGGCTGCGCTTTCGATGAACTCCACGCCGCGCGCGCGCAGGGCCTGCACGGCGGCCAGCACGTCCGGCACGCCCAGGCCGATGCGCTGCAGCTGCTCGCGCGGGTCGGGGGCGTCCACCGCGGGCTCGACCAGCTGGATCATGAAGGACTGCCCGGCCTGCAGCGCCGGGGTGCGCAGGAGCTTGCCCGCGGGCATGATGCCGAAACGCTGTTCGTCCGGGATGAGCGTGGCGCCCAGCAGGGTCTGGTAGAACTCGATCCAGTCGTAGCTGCGGCCCAGGCCGATGTACTGCACGATGCCGAACAAGCCCAGGCCGGCCAGCACCGGCGGCTGCGCCTGCGCACCGGCGATCGGCACGAAGTCGACGTCATAGATCGAGAAGTCCTGGTAACGATCGATCAGGTAGAGGCGGCTGCCGCCCACGCCATGGATGGCCGGGATGTTGAGCTCCATGGCGTCCGGGTGGGCCGGCACCTCCCAGCCGCCGCGCTCCAGCACGTAGCGGCGGGCCGCACGTGCGTCACGCACCCGCAGGGCCAGGGCGCTGATGCAGGGCTGCCCGCTGCCATGGCTGGCCCCGAGCGCGTCCGCCGGGTGCGCGTTGACCACGATGTTGAGCGCTCCCTGGCGGTACAGCGTGACCTCGCGCGAGCGGTGGCGGGCCGTGGGACGAAAGCCCATCATCTCCAGCACCTGGCCCAGGGCCTGGGGTTGCAGCGTGGCGTATTCGATGAACTCGATGCCGTCCAGGGCGATGGGATTGGCCGCATCGCTCCAGACATCCTGCAGCGGTTCGCGGGCGTGTTCGGGATGCAGCAAGAGATCGCTCATCGAAAGCTCCTGGAGATGTCAGAGACGCGCCACGGCGCGCAGCGCGTCAGCCGTGGTGCTGGGGTAGCCGAAGAACTCCAGATAGGCCGGGATCATCTCGAACAGCATGTCCGAGCCCACCTGGATGCGGCAGCCGCGCGCCTGCGCGGCAGACAGGAAGGCCGTCATCTCGGTGCGCATGACGACCTCCCCCACAAAGGTCTGCGGCGAGAGGCGCTCCACCGCCACGGGCAGCGGGTCCCCGGGCTCCATGCCCAGAGGCGTGCCGTTGACCACCAGGTCAAAACCGGCCGGGTCCTTGCGGCCGGTCTGCACGTCCAGATGTTGGTACTCGCTGCGCAGGCGCTGCGCCAGGGCCTCGGCCGAGGCGTCCTGCACGTCGTACAGGGCCAGACGTGCCACGCCGGCCGCGGCCAGCGATGCCGCAATGGCTGAACCCACGCCGCCGCAGCCCACCACCAGGGCGCTGGCGCCGGACAGCACCAGGCCCTTGCGGCGCACGCCGCGCACAAAACCCTCGCCGTCGAACATGTCGCCCAGCAGGCGGCCGTCGGCCAGGCGCCTGACGGCATTGCAGGCGCCTGCCACGCGCGCGGTGTGTGTGACCTCGTCGACCAGGCCCACCGTGCTCACCTTGTGCGGCATGGTGATCAGCGCACCGCGGATATTGCTCAGACGGAACAGCGCGCGCAGCATCTCCGGGAAGGCCTCGGGCCGGCAGCCCATGGGCACCACCACCGCATTGACCCCGATGGATTCGAAATAGGGGTTGTAGATCAGCGGCGCCTTGAAGCTGTGGGTCGGGAAACCCAGGTGGGCGATCAGCTCGGTGTCGCCGTTGATCAGGGCACCCTGGAAGGCTCTGGCGTTCATGGAAAGACTGCGCGCGTGTTCGTCGGGGGGCTTACTTGCGGATGCGGGCCAGCTCGGCCATCATGGCGCTGACGGTGGCCTCCCCTACGGTGGCCGAGTGCTTGGCGATCACCGGCTTCATCTTCTCGCGCAGCTTGGCCACTTCTGCCGGGGGCAGTTCGGTGACCTGCATGCCGTTTTTCTTGAGCGTCTCCAGCAGGCTGCCGGCCAGGGCGCGCGACTGCTCGCGCTGGTACTTGATGGATTCGGTGACGGCGTCCTGCACCGCCTTCTTGTCGGCGGCCGAGAGGCTGTCCCAGACCTTCTTGCTGATCACGATGGATTGCGGGTTGTACTGGTGGTTGCTCAGCACCAGGTGTTTCTGCACCTCGTAGAGCTTGGCGCCGTTGATGGTGGCGACCGGGTTTTCCTGGCCGTCCACGGCCTTCTGCTCCAGCGCGGCATAGAGCTCGGGGAAGGGCAGGGGCGTGGGGTTGGCGCCCAGGGCCGAGACCCAGTCCACGTTGATGGGGTTGGGGATCACGCGCAGCTTGAGGCCGGCGATGTCTTCCACCTTGGTGATGGGGCGCTTGCTGTTGCTGATGTGGCGGAAACCCAGCTCGTAGTAGCCCAGGCCCACCAGGCCTTTTTCTTCCAGCTTGGCGTGCAGGGCCTTGCCGAAAGAACCGTCGACCACGGCGTCGGCCTCGGCCGGGTTGGCAAACAGGAAGGGGAAGTCATAGATGGCGAAGTCCTTGACCAGGCTGGCGAAGATGCCCGAGTTCATCGAGGCCATCTCGATGGTGCCACCTTGCAGGGCCGAGACATTGGCCTGGTCGCTGCCCAGGGCACCGCCCGGGAAGACCTGGGCCTTGAGCCTGCCGCCGGATTTGGCCTCCACGAGCTCGGCGAACTTCTCCATGCCCAGCACGATGGGATGGCCCTTGGCGTTCTGGTTGACGAACTTCAGGGCCTTGGTCTGGGCCTGGGCCAGGCCGAGGGCCGTGACGCAGACGGCCGCGGCCAGGGTCTTGAGGACGAGTCGTTTCATGGTGGGTCTCCGTTATGTGTTCGGGCCGCCTGGATCGGGGACAACTGCGGTGGCGTACCCTGGTGCCGCAGCTGCTCGGAAACTCAAGGTCAATAGAACCAGCGCGCCGGCACCATCACCAGGGCCGGGAAGAGCACCAGCAGGAACATCAGCGCAAACTGCGCCAGCATGAAGGGCCACACGCCGCGGGTCACCTCGTCCATGCTGAGCTTGCCCACGCCGGCCACCGTGCTGAGCACCGTGCCCACGGGCGGGGTGATCAGGCCGATGGCGTTGTTGATCATGAAGAGCACGCCGAAGTACACCGGGTCGATGCCCGCGGCCTTGACCAGGGGCATGAAGACCGGCGTGAGGATGACGATGGTGGGCGTCATGTCCATGGCTGTGCCCACCAGCATGGTGATCAGCATCATGCAGATCAGCAGCAGCGTGGGGCGGTCCAGCAGGGGCTGCAGCAGCGAGATCAGTTCGCCCGGCAGGTTGGCCACGGTGATCAGCCAGGCCACCACCATGGCGGCGGCCACCAGGAACATGATCACGGCCGTGGTCTGGGCCGCGGCGCGGAACAGGCCGAAGAGCTGGCTGAGTTTCAGTTCCTTGTAGACCCCGGTGGAGATCAGCAGGGCGTACACCGCCGCCACCACGGCCGCCTCGGTGGGCGTGAAGACGCCGAACTTCAGGCCGGCCACCACGATGACCGGCAGGCCCAGCGCCAGGGTGGCGTCCTTGAAGGCGGCCAGTACCTCGGCACGGCTGGCGCGTGGTGTCAGCGTGGTCTGGCTGCCGCGGCTCAGCCACCACCAGGTGAGGGCCAGCGTCAGCCCCAGCATCAGCCCGGGCACGATGCCGGCGAGGAAGAGTTTGGAGATCGAGACATTGGCCGTGACGCCGAAGATCACGAAGCCGATGCTGGGCGGGATGATGGGCGCGATGATGGCGCCGGCTGAGATCAGGCCGGCGGAGCGCGCGCGGTCGTAGCCCGCCTTGTTCATCACCGGCAGCAGCAGCGCGGCCAGGGCCGCGGCGTCTGCCACGGCCGAACCCGAAAGTGCGCCCATGATGACGGCGGCCATGATGCCCACATAACCCAGGCCGCCGCGCAGGTGGCCGACGAGCGTCATGGCAAAGGCCACGATACGTCGCGAGAGGCCGCCGGCGTTCATGATCTCGCCAGCCAGCATGAAAAAGGGCACGGCCAGCAGGGGAAAGCTGTTGGCGCCTTCGACGATGTTCTGCGCCAGGATTTGCGCATCGAACATGCCCAGGTGCCACATCAGGGCCGCGCTGGTCACCATGAGGGAGAAGGCGATCGGCACGCCCAGGGCCATGGCGCCGAGCAGGGCACCGAGGAAGATGGCGATGGTCATGTGCGTTCCTTGTGCTTGTCCGTGCCCTGCACCAGACCATGCGGCATGTCGTCCGATTCCTGCACGCCGATCAGGGCCGAGTCCGGCAGCGTGCCGGTGCAGAAGCGCCAGAGCTCATGCGCCAGCACCAGGGCGGCCAGCACCGAAAACACCAGGCCTGCACCGTACAGCCAGGCCATGGACACTTCCATCACGGCGCTGGTGGACTGCAGGTTGATGCGAGTCTGCTCCAGCGCGCCCCTGAACATCAGGCCGCAGGCCCCGAGCATCAGCACGTGCGCGATCACGAAACAGACCTTGCGGCCCGCCAGCGGCAGGCGCGAGAGCAGGGCGTCCGTGCCCAGGTGGGCGTGCTGGATCAGGCCGACCACCGCGCCCAGGAAGGTCATCCAGACAAAGAGCCAGCGTGAGAGCTCTTCCGAGACGGTGATGCTGGCGTTGAAGCCGTAGCGCAGCACCACGTTGCCAAAGACCATGAGCACCATCAGGCCCAGGCACAGGACCATGGCCGCGCCAAAGGCACGGCCGAGCAGGTCGAAGAATTTCTGGATCATGCGGCGTCTCCTGGCTCGTATTTTGTACGAACTGGTTAGTTTTAATTTAGGGAAAAACCCTGAGCCGGCCGGCTGGCGGTGCCGGCCTCAGGCCTTGCGCATGAAGCGCACGATCATCTCGACCCCGTTGTCGCGCCGCTGGGCGATGTAGGCGCGGGCCGTCATGTCGAGCTTGAAGATCAGGCCGAAGTTGTGGCGGTTGGAGACGTTGAAGAAACTCAGCTCCGAGATCGAGGCATGGATGTCCACCGGATCCAGGCCCTTGCGGAAGATGCCCAGCTTCACGCCGCGTTCGTAGAGATTGCGGATGGCCGCGATGGCCGGCACATTGAGCTCCTGGATGCGCTGGCTCTGGGCCAGGTACTGGCCG